>Ga0073928_10002376_pt1 | contig 32557 bp, 29 predicted proteins | sample PaiPotPPA55metaG_FD_76969 | JGI IMG/M metagenome (GOLD analysis project Ga0073928, IMG submission 76969) | Iron sulfur acid spring bacterial and archeal communities from Banff, Canada, to study Microbial Dark Matter (Phase II) - Paint Pots PPA... ...
TAGTTTTCTACTCAGCAACGGATTCCGCGCAGTGCCGGTGTCCGACTTGGGATGAGGCAAATCGAAGGAGGAGTTTGGCTCCCCGGGCTAGATTCGAAACTAGCAACCCTTCGGTTAACAGCCACTGGAGTTACTTACTAATAATTTGCCGGAGCGGGAGTTTTCCGAGGAGAATCAGCAAGTTGCGATGAAACGTGAGCGTCAACTTCTCTTCTTTATTCACCTTTTGTTCGCAAGTTCTCGTCATTTTTCCACGACTACCGTTACATTTTCGTGACAGCCGACCCTTCGGGAAGAAGCCGAATGGTTGCCCCCGGTTAATCCCGCCGCTTAATCGGAATTCATGGTGGCGGTTTGCTAAATCTACCTGCCCTGTTCGTACTCACCACGTTTCATATCTTTTGAATAACTTAGCGCGCTGTCAGTTGCACCGAACCATCCCATTTGCACGCTAGAGTGCACCAAGAGTGCACCAAATCGAGCCCTTCCGCGCTTCGCATGATAGCCGCAATTTTGCGAAGCAGGAACTCCGCCAACCCTTCGATTAACAGGGCCGAAAATCATTGCACTTGTGCTGGACTGGGGTGTTGAGGATTCGGTGGTTCGATCCGATAGCCGAGGCTTCGGAGTTGCCGGATCATTCTCGTAGTGCGCCTTTGTTTCGATTGTTTGTTGACCGCTGGACCCGGTTCCTCGTAACGGACTCCCTGGTGCAAGATCAGCCAGATCAGGCGACACTGTCGATGGGCAATCGCCCCGATGGCTTGATTATGTCCCAGGCAATTGGTTGTTTTAACTGCACCAGGTCGCGTTCGCAACTGGTACTTCTTGCGCGTTACCGCTCTCCATAGACGCTGCCCCGCATCGGGCACAAAGCTCAGTGTCAATTCACGCGCTACTAATCGTTTCACCAGCCGTTCAGCATCGATGAAATCCTTCTTTCGCCCGCGCCGCCCGCAATTGGACTGCGCCTGCGCAAGATGTAACGTTCCAGACCGCCGCTTGGCTCCTTCCCGCTTCTCGCGGATCGGCTTCCAATATCTTTCCAGTGTTCCCCACACTGGTTTCCAATATTGCGCCGTTGATTCCATAACCACTTCCTCGGCCTCTTGCTCGGGCAACCACGCAGCCAGCAAGCGCAATTGTTCGGGGTTGCCGCCAAACATTCTCCGTTCAAATTGGTATTCGCTTTCGATTTCAACGTCGGACACAACTACAGCCAGCATCTTCTTGTGTACATCAATTCCCGCTATCTTGTAGGACATAGCTCCTCCTGGCCGGGAGTGGAGAGCGTGCTTTAGCCAGGGTCACGGGCTATCGGTGGTTCCCAACAGAAAACAACGACGCCCAATTATTCGCTCAAACACGCACGCTCCGGATCAGACAGATGGACGGCCTCGAACTCTCCACTGATAAACGGGACCTCGCCGCTCCTGACCGTTGCGATCTTACCCTAGGCGATTTTCATCAGATTTCGCGGGCCGCTGCGCGGCCCTAAAGGACAGATGGGATGAGAATGCCGTGGCTCAATAAACTGGTGGGAAAAGCCAGTTGTCGATTCGGCTTCGATTCGACCGCTTTATAGGCGCATCGAGCACCTCGCCTCATCACTGTCTCGGATTGCGGTACTCGGACAATGTGCTGTCTCAGATACTGATACTAGTACTCAGTGTGCTATTACGGACAGAACTAAATCACTCCCAGAGATAATCTTTTTACAAGTTTAGCACCACGATGTCCGGACGGTGTTGCACGCGGAGAGCTGGCTCTGAGGCTAGATGAAAGGCACAATGAGAGTATCTGTTTTGTCCCCCAAAATACTTCTGATTGAAAATGATCCGGCCGTATCTAAAACGATTCACGCCGCGCTCGCCGGGAAAGGCGGCGGTTCGTTCGACGTCGAATGGGTTCGCCAACTTTCCGATGCTGTTGTGCGCCTGAGAAAAAAAGGAATTGCCGCTGTCTTGCTCAATTTGTCCCTGCCCGACACTCGCGGCATCGAGACATTCGACAAGCTGTTTGCCGCCACGCCCGATGTCCCGATTTTGATCCTCGGCAACGGCGACGAAGCCCTGGCGAAGGAAGCCGTTGGTCGCGGTGCGCAGGATTATCTCCTACCGGATCACTTCGACTATTCGCTGCCGCGCGCACTGCGCAATGCCATCGAGCGCAAGGCTGTCGAGGATGCTTTGCACCTGGAAAAAGAACGCGCGGTGGTTACCCTCAACTCGATTGGTGACGCGGTACTCTGCACTGATATTTCCGGCAATATCACCTATCTCAATCTCGTCGCTGAGACCATGACCGGTTGGCAGCGCGAAGAAGCCATTGGCAAACCACTCGCCCAAGTCTTCCGAATTATTGACGGCGCCACGCGCAAGCCCGCTCGAGACCCCATGGAGATGGCTGTCGACCAAGATAGGACGGTGGGACTGACGGTGAATTGCGTCCTCATCCGCCGCGACGGGTTTGAATCCACGATTGAAGATTCCGCTGCGCCGATCCACGACCGGGCAGGCCTCGTCATCGGAGCGGTGATCGTTTTCCATGATGTGAGTGCGGCGCGGGCCATGTCGCTCCAAATGACGCATTCTTCGCACTACGATGTGGTCACGAATCTGCCCAATCGTCTGTTGCTCAACGACCGGATCACGCAGGCGATTGCCCTGGCTCGCCGCCAGAACCGACCAATCGCCGTACTCTTTCTGGATTTGGATCGTTTCAAATACATCAACGATTCGCTGGGACATGTCACCGGCGACAAGCTGCTTCAGTCCGTTTCAAGACGATTGCTGACTAGCGTGCGCGCCTCCGATACGGTTAGCCGTCAGGGCGGAGACGAATTCGTCATCCTACTTTCTGAGATCACCCATCCGGAACACGCGGCCACGAGTGCGAAGAAAATACTTCTTTCGCTCAATGCACGCCACGCTATCGGAGGACAAGACCTGCATATCGATGGCAGCATCGGTATCAGCGTCTACCCGGAAGACGGAGAGGATGCCGAAACGCTAATCAAGAATGCGGACACGGCGATGTACCACGCCAAGGAACATGGACGCAACAATTTCCAGTTCTTCACGGCGGAAATGAATCTGAAGGCCGTAGAGCGGCAATCTCTTGAAGGCAGCCTGCGCCGCGCTCTCGAGCGAGAAGAGTTTTTGCTGCATTATCAGCCGAAGGTAAATCTCCACACGGGTGCGATTACAGGAGTAGAGGCGTTGATACGCTGGCAGCAGCCTGAGCGAGGACTCGTCCCTCCCGCCCAGTTCGTGCCCGTCGCCGAAGATTGTGGCCTAATCATTCAGATCGGGCGTTGGGTGCTGCGCGAAGCATGCCGGCAAATGCGCGCCTGGCAGGACGCGGGACTGCCGCTGCTACCTCTTGCCGTCAACGTTTCGGCTGTCGAGTTCCGCGATGAGAGTTTTGTCGAAGGTCTCCGGGCGATACTCTCGGAAACTGGCCTGGAAGCGCGCTATCTGGAACTCGAGCTTACCGAAGGCGTCCTTATGGAACATGCCGAATCCACAGCCGCCGTACTTCAACAGCTCAAAATGATGGGGGTACACCTCGTTGTGGATGACTTCGGCACTGGCTATTCCAGCCTCAGCTATCTTCAGCAGTTTCCCATTGATGTCTTAAAAATTGACCAGTCCTTTGTCCACCGGATCACTGCCGATCCCAATGACTCTCCCATCGTGAGCGCCATAATTGACATGGGCAAAAACCTCAAGCAGCGCGTGATTGCCGAGGGTATCGAAACGCAGGTGCAGCTCGCATTCCTTCAGGCCCACCACTGTGCGGAAGGGCAAGGCTACCTCTTCAGCCGGCCGCTGGCCGCTCCACAATTTGCGCATTTGCTTCAGATGGGCATACCAGAACTTACCGTCCATTAAGGGGCCGGACCTGGTTGCACCCCTGCGGAGCCTGCAAAATGGTATCGAGTCTACCGTCGGAGCGCCTTTGGCGCTGCCAAAACAATCTGACAGCCTGGAATGCAGTGCGGGCAAGTCGTAACTTATTCGGATTCGCCCGGACGCTCCTTGAACAACTATCGTGGGGCTAACTCCTTCGCAGTTTTCTCTCGGCGGCTTCAATGGCGGCAAACTTCCGGCCAACGTGAGGGCCTGAGCGTGAAGCACCTGAATTCAGCTCGCACCTCTTCCTGATAGCGACACCACAGGTAGGACTGGGGACGGAGGATACTTGTTGGGGCGTGAGTTCGCTCTTTTTCATATTGACAGATTGCGGTTACATGCCGTCGCGAATCTGTGCAATTTTGCAAATACGGGACGGTTCTCGATTGCACGCATGCTCCCCGGCCTCAGCAGGCAAAGGACGAGAATTCCGAAAAGCTCACCTGCGGCGACGACAAACCGGAATCGGGAGGGATGCTCTTCAAAGCTGGCACCAACGAGAAGCAGCACATTGTTGGAGTCCAGCCAAAAGGGGCCGGTGCAGTGTTTCACCTGCTATACGTTGAGGCGCGCGGAGAAAAGAAAAACCCCGCCTGAATAAGGGTAGTGGGTCATATTGTAGCGGCGCTTTTTGATTGCTTTCTTCTTGGCCATAAGCGCATCATGGGCATATTCCTACCAATTTGAGTAACCCCTCAGACTTGTAGCGGTTCGAGGTGTCTCTTATGATCGGCGAAAACAAAGAACGCTGGCGCGAACTGTGCGAACAAGTCGAAGTCGAGCAAGACCCTAAAAAGCTAGTAGAACTAACCACAGAGATTTATCGCCTCTTGGAAGAAAAGCGAAGACGCCTTCAGAGAAAACTTATGGATGCCACGCCACCAGAAATTTCACACTGACCCACTACCCGATTAAGACCGCCTGTCTGTGATTTGGCCAGGGGTCATTCTATCCACCGGGAATGCAGCCCCGCGAATATCTTTCGTTTCTCTTCGGCCGGTCGTAGAGACGCTAAGATAGCTCGGTACGACAAAAGGCGGGATAGCTTTCCGGGGTAGTCCCAACTGGCAAGAGGTTTCTTTGCGTCCGGATCAGTTTCAAATTAATCCGAGGTTTCAAGAGGACGAATCAGCGGCATGGCTAGGGCTGTCCCAACAAAATGCGCTGACATTCCAGACGATTATCGTGTAACGGAAGGCGAACTCAAAGGACTGTGGCTCACCCGGATTGATGTTACGAAGCCTATAGCCCTTAAATTTTTCAGGCAATAAACACCTCCCGTTACTGTATTGAGTACTGGAATTCAGACGGAGATTGTTGACCCCTGATTGGAGTACCCGTTTGCGTGAAAAATTGTACCGCATTTGGACGAAGGTCTGAGAGTTTTGGCGACCGATCCCCTGTCTCCAGACTCGGGAACATTCAGAGAAGAATGGGACGATGACGCTCAAACGCCTTAAGAAGCTTTTGGAGCGATAAGTCTCCCGGCGATCGACGCGTAAACCCCGACATGTAATTTCAGATGTCAGGTATGGCGATGCTGCCCGATTTCCTCTCGGCGGCTTCAATGGCGGCAAACCTCCGGTCTACGTGAGGTCTTGAGCGTGGAGCCCCTGAATTCAGCACACAACTCTTCCTGATAGCGACACCACAGGTTGGACAGGGGACGGAGGAGACTTGTTTGGGCGTGAGTTCGCTCTTTTTCATTAAGACAGGATGCGATTTCACCAGTTAGAAAGCTGTTCCATTTCGGACACTGCCTGAGCTTTAGTCGCATCCTACACCCACGTAGTACAATCCCAAACCGAGGAGGAACAAGGAATGAGTGAAGTATTGGAAGGGTTGTTACAGAAGAGGGCTTCGTTAGCCACGGAGCTTGGTGCCTTGGACGCGGGTATAGCCGCTTACCGTCGTGCGCTAGTGCCGACCAAGAACGCGGCGGTGCAGGTCAACGGCACCAGACCGACAATGAGTCTGGCCGCGAGAAAGAAGCTTCCCTGCTTGCTAAAGCACATTGGGCCAAGAAGCGCAAAGAAGACAAGAAGTAACGGCTAGGATACCGGAGAGCACAAAGCCTCTCATCCTTTATATAGCGTGAGAGGCGCTTGTGTTTGTACTGACACTTCACTGGCACCTTCACCTCTCCAAAGTGCCCGGACAAGTAGCGGTCTGAAATTGTCTTGTCCGCGTGGCACACCCGGATCAGAACGCATCGCCCGGCGAAGGCAATGTCGCGTCAGGGCGGATGCGGAGGCATTCCGACAGACCCGCGCATCGTGCAGAGTGTTCAGAGCGCGGAGAACAGCGGAAACCGGACGGGCCAAGTTTCGCTACGGCTCGACTTCTAGACTGCCGGTCGGAAACTGTAAGCGAACCACCCGTGTAAGAGGCGCGCCAGACCAACACGGGTTGGCGTCACGGGACGTAGGCTACGCGCCCGGCGTAGGCAAATCCTATCGCATGCTCGATGAAGCCCGGCGGCGCCACGAGCGCGGCGAAGACGTTGTCGTGGGCGCGGTTCAGGGACAGCAGTCCGAGGAAGTTCAGGCAATCTTGCGGAAACTCGAGCCGATTCCTCCACTCCAGACTTCAGAAGGCCAAGCCATCGATCTCGAGGCGATTCTTCGCCGCGCGCCGCAGGTCTGCGTCATAGATCCTCTGGCCGCCCAGAATCCTCCTGGAAGCCGGCACGCTTATCGTTGGCAGGATGTGCAGGAGCTCTTACGCAACGGCATCTCGGTCTTGTCCAGCGTTAACCTGCTTCATGTCGAGGAGTACAAAGAAAAAGTTCAAGCGATCACCGGCAAGAACACCACCGAGACCATTCCGAAGTCCTTCCTGCTCGCCGCCGATGACATCGTGATCGTGGATGTACCAACGGACCTCTGCCTCTGGCGGCAGGGAGAGAAGGCGGCCTGACGAAGACCTGAGTTCTTACGAAGCTGGATGATTCTTTTCGACTAGTCCAATTGGACGGGAACACTCGATTTGGGTTTCGATCGCGACATCACCTTCACAACTTGGGCCGAAAAGCCTTGTCAGGCTAATTTCAACTTACGCTCGCCGACACATATTAGCAAGCGCGACAGATTATCTTGGAGTAGCAACGTGCGCGAAGGTCATTGCGTCCGATTACCTCACTTTGTCACAAGTGTTTGCCTAGACGGTCGAGCGAGCAACAGCAAATGCAATGAGAAAATTGCTCAGTGCGCCCCAGCAACAAAACTTTGCGATTGTTTACGGTGTTAGTGGCCAGCAAACTAACTCGCAAAATTGTGCCATCTGTAGTTGAAGAAATATCGAACCTCCCGTCCACTTCGCGCTTGCGCTCGCGGATTCCAGCGGGGCCGACTCCAGCACCATTTCGTTATGAGGTCTTGAACACTTTCCAGGATTTCTTGGGAAATTCCGTGGCCGTAATCCCTGATCTCTCTAGATAGCAGCAGTGCGCATAAGAGCTCGGAGGAACAAGAAGTCAGTATTCATTTTCTGGAAATTAAACCGAGCGTTCTGGAACTATTTACATAATATTAATTGACGCCGTAATATATACAACGCCTAATTGAACGGTTACTGATCCCTTCCCTACAGGGAGGAACGCGTCTTTCCGCGCCGAATCACATGAACCATCCAAACGATAACTTGCTTCTCATTGAAGACAATTCTGATGATGCAACGCTCATTCAAATCGCGCTCAGTAATACGAGATTCGGCCCATTCAAGATCGAATGGGTTAAGAACCTCTCCGATGGCCTCGAACGACTAAGAAAGGGAGGAATAGAGGCCGTCTTAACCGATCTGTCCCTGCCCGATACCCAGGGTATAGATACCCTCGATAAGCTCATGCTGGCCGCGCCCCACGTCCCGATCTTGGTCCTTAGCGGCGCGGAAGATGAGGATATCGCTTCGCAAACGGTACAGCACGGAGCGCAAGATTATTTTCCAAAGAGTCATCTCGACGGCCACACATTGTCGCGAGCTCTGCGGAACATGATCGACCGCAAGAAAGCGGAAGATGCCTTGTTCATCGAAAAAGAACGCGCCCAAGTCACGCTCAACTCGATTGGTGATGCAGTTCTCTGTACGGACAGCTCGGGCAACGTAACGTATCTGAATATAGTTGCGGAAAAAATGACGGGCTGGTTGCGAGAGGAGGCATCAGGTCGCCCACTTGCCGAGGTGTTCCAGATCATCGACGGGGTTACGCGTCAACCCGCTCAGAATCCTATGGACATGGCAGTTGCGCAGAACAAAACCGTAGGCTTGACCGCGAACTGCATTCTGATTCGGCGAGACGGACACGAATCGGCCATTGAGGATTCCGCCGCCCCCATTCATGACCGGGGCGGCCACGGTACGGGTGCGGTGATCGTATTTCACGACGTAAGCGCGGCACGATCCATGTCCCTGCAAATGACCCATTCGGCCAACCACGACTTTCTGACCGATTTGCCTAATCGAATGCTGCTGAACGACCGACTAACCCAGGCCATTGCATTAGCCTGTCGTTACCGCCACAAACTCGCGGTACTCTTTTTAGACTTGGATAGCTTCAAGCACATCAATGACTCGCTCGGGCACGCGATCGGAGACAAATTGCTCAAGGCGATGGGAGAACGCTTGTTGGCTACGGTACGAAAGTCGGACACCGTGAGCCGTCAGGGTGGAGATGAATTCGTAGTAGTGCTTTCACCGATCGTGCGATCGGAAGACGCGGCTCTCAGCGTGACAAAGATAATCGCTGCTGTAATTGCGCCGTACTCAATCGACCAGCACGATCTCCATGTCAGTGTCAGCGTTGGCATCAGTATCTACCCCGATGACGGTGCTGATGCGGAGGCGCTGATCCAGAATGCGGACAACGCGATGTATCACGCCAAGGAGCAAGGGAGCAACACTTACCGCTTCTTTAAGGAGGACATGAACGTCCAAGCCGTCCGGCGTCAATCTTTGGAAGCCAGTCTGCGCCGCGCATTAGAACGACACGAGTTTGTGTTGCACTACCAACCAAAGATAAATCTTAAATCAGGACGGATTACCGGCGTGGAGGCACTTATACGCTGGCATCATCCGGAGCGAGGGCTGATCCCGCCTGCGGAATTTATACCCATCGCCGAAAGCTGCGGCCTCATTGTGCCAATCGGTCGGTGGGTACTACGCCAAGCGTGTATGCAAGCCAGAAAGTGGCAAATTGCAGCCTTGCCGCAAATACGAATGGCCGTAAACATCTCCTCGGTGGAGTTCCGAGACAAGAACTTCCTCGAAAATCTTCGGGCTACCCTCAGCGAGACGGGCTTGGACTCGCGCCATCTCGAACTCGAACTGACCGAGAGCGTGCTCATGCAACATGTCGAGTCCACTGCATTCGTGCTGGGGCAACTCAGAGCCCTGGGAGTGCACTTGGCGGTCGATGATTTTGGTACCGGCTATTCCAGTTTGAGTTATCTGAGTAAATTTCCGATCAACTCCCTGAAGATAGACAAGTCATTCGTGCAAAAAATCAATTCCGAACGCGACGATGCCCCCATCATCAGCGCGGTGATCAACATGGGACAAAGCCTCAAGCAGCGAGTCATCGCGGAGGGCGTGGAAACGCTAGAGCAGCTTGCTTTCCTTCAGTCCCGAGGTTGTGAAGAGGGGCAAGGTTTTTATTTCAGTTGTCCCGTGGTTGCCGAGGAGTTCGCCAAATTGCTTGAGACCGGTGTATCAACGACAGTCCTCAACTGAAGGCTGAGTCAGTATCCCTTGAGTCGGATTAGCTTAACGTTCGGGAAACTCTTCTCTAGTACGTCCTCACGAATTTGCCTGGAATGGAAGCCACACGACGCGGTCACGGCTCCGGGCGCAGACGATGAAAAACCCGAGGACCAAGCGTAATCGAACACCTCCTCACCTTCGCGTGCTGAACACCACAACTTGAGGTTGTCATCGCGACTATCTTCGACCAAAAGGAATGATGCGGCACCGGATCATGACCGAATCCCGGGTTGTGCGGTAGAAATCGTGAAGTAAAAGGTTGCACCCTCTCCCACGGTGCTCTCGGCCCAAATCCGCCCTCCATGTCTGTCCACAATTCGATGGACCGTAGCGAGCCCGATGCCAGTGCCGGGAAAGTCGTCGTTTCCGTGCAACCTCTTAAACGGGGAAAAGAGCTTGTCAGCGTGTTTCATGTCGAACCCCGCGCCGTTGTCACGCACAAAGTACACCGTTCCGCCATCCCGTTGTTCAGCCCCAAACTCGATCCTTGCAGTGGCAATCTTCGCAGTGAATTTCAAAGCGTTCCCGAGAAGGTTTTCGAGAGCAGCCTTCATCAGACGGCCGTCAACGTCAAGAACAAGATCGTCTTGGACGTTCCACTCGACTCTGCGGTCCGGCTCGTTCCTGCAAAAGCCCTCTAGGATTGTGCGAGCGATTGCAGAAAGATCTACCCGGTCCCGGCTTAGATCGGCGCGCGCCACCCGTGACAACTCCAGCAGGTCGTCGATCAGTTCTCCCATACGTCTTGCCGAGGAACTGACCCGCTCGAGGTGGCTCTTTCCCGTTGAATCCAACTTCTCCGAATAGTCCTCCAGGAGGATTTGGCTAAAGCTATTGATGCTGCGAAGGGGCGCTCGCAGGTCGTGGGAAACAGTATAGCTGAAGGTTTCGAGCTCTCTGTTCTTGCGCTCCAACTCCTCGACGAAAATAGAGCGCGTCTCGGCGAGCTCTCGGGCGGAGTTGGCCGCAACCACTTCCAGTTCCTTTTGCAGGAGTTGTTCCCGAATACAACGATTTTCGTCCTCGAACTGTTTTCTTCGAAGTTGAGCCCGTACGCGCGCGCGGAGAACCTCAATATCGCTTGACTTAGCGATGTAGTCATCGGCGCCCGCATTGATGCCTTCGACCATGGCGCCCTGCTCCTCAAGCGCGGTGTGCATGATCAGCGGAATGTCCCGCCACGCAGCAGAACCTTTGATGCGGCGGCAAGTTTCCTGTCCCGACATCCCTGGCATCAGGAGGTCGAGGAGAATGCAATCCACGGACTGGACCGAGAGTAACTCAAGCGCCTCTTCTCCAGAGCGCGCCGAGACCACGTCGTACCCCTCTTCCCTGAGTTGGGTTGCAACCTCATGAAGATAGGTAAGGCTGTCGTCTACCGTCAGAATCTTCTTAGGCCCAAGCAGGCTCGAAGTCGTGCCAACCGCAGAGGGTGCCCTTGAAGAGCGCAAGACTGCGGTCACCCGGGCGAGAATGATCTGAGTGTCCTCTTCTTTCCGGACGTAGGCGTCGGCCCCGGCATCCAGCGCTCTCAGCTCGCCACTCCGTTCTTCTGACGCGGTAAGCAGAATACACGGCGTGCTCCTGAGGACGGCATCAGCCCTGATTCGGCGGATTACCGTGGAACCGTCAATGCCGGGAAGTACGCCGTCGACAACAATGACTGCGGGGCGCACATCAACAGCAGCTCGGAGTCCGTCCTCCCCGGTCTCGGCAGTGACGACAGCATATCCGGATGACTGCAATAAAGACTTCAGTTCTTCTCGAAAGGTTGGGCTATCGTCGATGATCAGGACGGTTGTTGATCTAGCAGTGCCGCTTGCCGGCTCTCGTTTCCGCAGGAGTTCTAGCGCACGCGCCACGACGTATGACCGGTCATACGGTTTCCCGACGAATTCATCCGCGCCCGTCTTAAGCCCGCGAGTGCGGTCGCGCACTTCTGCCTCCGATGACAGCAGCATCACAAGAGCGGTGGTTGTGGCAGGAGTGTTCCGTATCTCCCGGAGGAATTCGATGCCGTCTCCGTCCGGCAGCAGTACGTCGAGCATGATGAGAGCGAAGGACCCCGTCGAAATGGCCGTGCGCGCTTCCGATAGAGTCGAGCAGAGAGTGTTGATGAAACCGGCCGATTCGAAAGCCTCGCCGAGATCCATGCGGATCGTGAGGCTGTCGTCAATGATGAGCACTCCTGGCTTCAACTTTTCCTCGCTTCTGTTTGCCATGCGACGGCAGCCAGCGCGGGTGAGATTTGGTCCAGGGCGAGGACTCGATCGGCCGCTCCCATCTCTATGGCTTCCTTGGGCATGCCAAAAACAACGGAGGACGCTTCGTCCTGTGCAAACGTGAGTGCACCCGAGTGCCGAAGCGCAAGAAGACCACAAGCGCCGTCTTTGCCCATCCCGGTCAGGAGACACGCAGCAGTTTCGCTGCCGAGCTCTTTGGCCAGCGATTCGAAAAGCACATCGACAGACGGCCGACAGGAATTTTGCTCGGGATCGGAGGTAAGCCTGAGCCGTCCGTTCTGAACGATAAGGTGAAGGCCGGGTGGAGCCATGAAAACACCAGACTGCCCGAGTGCAGGTAGCGGCTCGCCGTCTTGGGCGCAACGCACCGGCAACTTCGACTGGCCATCGAGCCACTCCGCGAATGCAGCGCCGAAGGGCTGGCTAATGTGGATGACCAGAAGGATAGGAATCGGAAAATCCGCCGGGAGCTCTCTAAGAATTTCGACGATGGCAGCAGGGCCGCCCGTTGATCCACCGATGGCGATGACTCTCTTTCGTCTCGCACCGTTGCCAGCTTCCACGGTTGCGGTACGCGCCAAGGTCTTTCCCACTGAGGCAAGCCTCGCGCGAATGTGAGTAATTACTTTTATCCGAGAAACGATCTTGACGGCTGAAACGAGCCTGTGCGCCCAGACATCATCCGGATCGTTGCTGCCAGGTTTGTCGAGCACGTCAACAGCACCAGCAGCGAGGGCTTCGTACGTTTTGTAGAGCTCCCCACGATTGGTCGATGCGGAAACAACCAGTATTGGCGTCGGATAATAGGCCATGACGTATTCAGTCACCGCTAGGCCGCTCATCACTGGCATCATCATGTCGAGCGTAATGACGTCGGGCCGCAACGATCGGCACAGCTCGATTGCCTGCTTTCCGTCCGCGGCTTCTCCCACTACTTCAAGCTCGCAGTCAGCGCCCAGGACCTCGACGAGGTGCTTGCGCGTTGTGAGTGAATCTTCGACTACGAGTACGCGGGTCTTTTGCATATGCTATAGAACAAACTCACGTATCTTCTGCAGCAGCAATTCTTGGTCAAATTCTCCTTTGACAATGTAGGCGCGTGCGCCCACCTGCTCCCCCCACCGCCGGTCTTCAACAGCATTTCGAGAGGTCACGAGAATCGACGGAACTGTGCCAAGGACTGGATCGGCGCGCGTACGAGAGACGAACTCAAAACCATCCATTCCAGGCATCTCTACATCCACCAAAAAAAGTCCGTATTGCTTTTCCCGCGCCTTTCCAAGGCCTTCCTCCCCTGAGGTCGCGAGGTCCACCTCATAGCCTGCGGATTCGAGAATGCTCTGTTCGAGCATCCGCGTCGTCAGCGAATCATCGATGACAAGCACGGACGGACGTTTCGCGGTCGCCACGTCAAGGACCGGCGCCCCCAAACATGCCATCCTGATAAGACCTTCGGCGTCGAGCACGAGTTGGGGGTTTCCTTCTGAATCAATAGAGACACCTGCAACTATTGGTTCGGCTTTGGCTAATGAGGGAAGCGGCTTGACAACGATATTTCTCGCGCCGAGCAATCCGTCCACTCCAATCGCCGCTACGCCAGCGGAGGTCTCAAGCACAACAGCAGACCAGACCTTCCGCTGCCGTTCTGCACCTCTCTTGTTGCCCAGCGCCCTGGTCAAAAGCAAGAAGGGAATGGCCTTTCCGTTGGAGACGATCGAGTCCTTTCCCTGCGAACGGGCAATATCACCGTCTGCCACTCGTAAAGTTTGGCGAACCGAATCGAGGGGTACGGAAGCGATCGTACCGCCGGCATCCACTTCCAGTGCAGTCAGTGACGAGATCGAAACCGGAACACATATTTCCAGGGAAGTGCCCTTGCCTGTCTCACTGCGGGCACTGACTTCACCTTTCAGCCTTGCCGCTGTTTCGCGCACAACGTCAAGCCCGATTCCGCGGCCCGAGACTTCGTCGACTGAGCCGGTCGTCGTGACTCCGCCTTTCAGGATGATTTGTAGAGCCTCTTCGAGCCCGAGCGCGGATGCGTTGGAAGCCGCCACCAAGCCTCGGCGAATCGCGGCTTGACGAACCGCTTCCAAATCAATACCCCTTCCATCGTCCCGGCAAATAAAGGCGACCCGGTTTCCGCGCCGTTCCACCCGCAGTTCGACACGACCCTGGAGCGGCTTCCCAGCGGCTCCGCGCTCGGATTGTGATTCAACGCCGTGAGCTACGGCGTTTCGAACCACATGAAGCAGCGCGTCCCGAAGTGCCGCAAGCACGTGTGCGTCGAGGCGGATGTCACCACCGGAAGACTCGAACAACACTTCCTTCCCTAAGGATTGGGCGGCGTCGCGAAGGCCCCGTTCAAGTGACGGAAAAACAATGGCTGCAGGCAGAAGGCGCAGACGGTTGCTTGCATCGCGAACCTGCCCGAACTCGGTCTCAATCTGTTCAATTCCCGCAACCAAGCCGCGTCCAAGCTGGTCCAAATGGCCGCGCAGCTCCTCCGCTAATGCGAGCGCTTTCGCATTGGCGGCCAGCAATCCCGCGCCGTTGCCTGCGATTTTCGGTCGCAGAGCCAGGCCTTCGTAGAGCAGACCGGCCACCTCTCGCGCTCGTTCAGCAGTGCGGGATTGCCGACGCAGGGCGGTCAGCTGGACGGACGCCTCGGATACACCCTCGAGGAGAGCATCTATCTCCTCCACTTCCACTCTGACCGTTTGGAAGAACTCTTCATTGATTGCGCGTGGCGTTTCTCCCTTGGCTTCGGCGCTGGCTGGCTCAAGAGAAGCAACTTTGGTGGCGATCGTGTCAAGCAAGCCTAGGACCTGATTGATACGCTCTTGCGGAACGTCGCCACGGCCTTCCCGGAGAGGCGCAAGCGCGTCTTCGATGGAGTGGGCAAGCTCGGCTATTCCAGGCTGCTTAACGACACGAGACGCCCCTTTGAGTGTGTGCACGAAACGTAGGATGCGCCCGACAAGACCCTGTTCGCGGCTGCCTTTTTCAAGTTCGAGCACACCCTGGTTCAGCCCCTCCAGGAGTTCCCGCGCTTCGATGCGAAAATACTTGTACTCGTCCTTCGCCATTCGCTATGCACTCGCCGTCGGCTGGATGAGTCGTGTCAATTCGCGGGACAGCCCGCTTAGTTGTGTGGCGGTTTGCAGGGTCTGGTTTGAGCTTACCTCTGTTTCCCTGGCCGCCTTGGCAACGTTTGCGATCGCGACGTTGACCTGCTCTACAGCCGTAGACTGCTGTTTCGTACTGAGCTCGATTTCTCTCGCGGCCTCGGTCGTGGTTCCCAATAGAGCCGTGATTTGGTTTAGAGCATTGGTGACCTCTACGAATTGGCGGGCGCCAAGGTCTACCGCTTTGGTTCCACCTTCGGTTGCCATGACGGTCGTGTTGACGGCTGCCCTGATCTCCTCGATGAGCGTTCGAATCTCCTTCGTCGAACTGCTCACTCGATCCGCAAGCTTTCGGATTTCGTCGGCAACGACACTGAACCGCTTTCCTGCTTCGCCGGCACCCGCGGATTCAATCGTCGCGTTGATGGCGAGGATGTTGGTCTGCTCCGCGAGCTCATTGATGATCTCGAGGATGCCGCCAATTTGTTGCGATTTCTTTCCGAGATCGAGCATGTGGGTGACAATGAGGTCCACTTGTCGCTTGATCCCACTAACGGACTCCTGAGTCTTCTGTACGGTCTGGTCGCCGGCCCGCGCCGCTGCGGACGTGTCTTCGGCAACATGGGCGACTCGTCGCGCGCTCTCGGCAATTTGACGCGACGTCGCGAGGAGTTCGCTGATCGTCGTCGTAATTTCGTTCATTGCGGTAGACGACTCTTTCGCACCCGATGCTTGTTGATTGGCCGCCGACTGTAGTTCCGACGAGGAACTCTCCACGTGCCGAACCGCCTGCGTGATTTGGCCGCTCAGTGAGCGAGTGATGTAGAAGCCCGCCGCAGTGACAAACAAAAGACAGATCAGGGTACCCCAGACGATGGTCGACTGTGCGCTACTCGCAGCCGCTCCAACTTCCTCGGCGCGTTTCGCTAGCAGACCTCGTTCCTCCCGTTCCATCTGAATCATGACGCCGCGCAGATCGTCCATGAATTTCTTGCCTTCTCCCCTGTGGACGATCTTTGTTGCCTCTTCGAGGTTTCCTTTCCTGCGCAGATCGATGGTTTGTTTGAGCTCGGCCAGCTTTGCAGAGATTAGCGGTTCCGCCTCATCAATCCGCTTCTGCTGATTCGGGTTATCCGCTGTCAGTTGCCGGAGTTCTTTGACAACACTAGGAACACTGGCAATTCCCGTTTGGTATGGATCGAGGAAGGCCTCATCGCCTGTGATGATATAGCCCCGTTGTCCTGTTTCCGCGTCTTGCACCAGGCTGAGCACATTGGCGATGTGCTCGAGCACCTCGTGCGTGTGAGTAACCAAACGACTGGTATTCGCGAGAGAGTTGATGCCGCGATACGCCACGATGCCGATTCCCGCCAGCAGCAAGAAGGCCAGAGCGAACCCAGCCGCTATCTTTCTTCCAAAAGTCCACATGTTATCGCTCCTTCAAGCCGCGCTTGTCGTCACAGAGTTTCCTAATTATTTCAACCATATAGGGGATGCTGACCACCGTACGAACCATGCCAGCCATACGCACCACATTCTTTACAGGCTCATGCGCTGCATACCTCTGCTCGGCCGCGCAGATTTGTATCAAGGGAATCCGGAGGTAGCCCTCGAACTCTGCGAATGCCAGGCCTACTGGTTCATTGGACGCGCATAACGCGAGCCACCGCGGTGGGTCCGTACCAGGCCTGTAACCAAGCAGCGCCTCCAGGTTGTACACAGGCAGGAATCCGCCGCGCATACTGGCTACTCCGAGTAGTTCAGGAATCGGGCTTGGAAGCGGCACGATTTTCCTGTTGTTTGCAAGGCCCGAGATCTCCTGGACCCTTATTGCGTAAGGATCACCGGCCACACGAATGGCCAGCAGATTCTCGATCTGCTCGACCACTTGGGACGATGGCGGAAGGGAAAACGATTTGTCGAACTCACTTCGTAGCTCCGCAACCCTGCTGGAGGTGGTCGTTGCGCCTGTCATGAGGTGCCTCCGCAGGCGCGCAGTTCCGCGCGGCAAAACTCGATGAGCGTCTCCCGCGTGAAACCTCCGCCAAAGAGAAGAATTCTCGACGCATCTTCTCGAGCGAGAAGCGGGAGCGCACTACCGAACTCGCGTTTGGCCGTTTCCAAGTCAGCAGAACGCTTGCCGACGAGCCCTATGTGTAGATGAGGCATTGCAAAAGCCGAATCTAGGTAGACGGCCGCTCGATCGTGCTCCAAGGTAGCGTCGCGGTCGCCCGCGTGCTCTCGGCAGAGCGCCATCAGGTAATGGGCACCGGAGTTCAGCTCGTCAAGGTCGAGAAGGCCTTGGCAAAGCTTTTCGGCTTCAGGCAAATCTCCGCTATTTGTGAGAAGGGCCGCAAGGAGTAGTTGGGCATCGTGATCCGCTTTCGATTCCGGAGGAAGTCCACGCAGCAACTCTGTCGCCTCGGAGAACCTTTCTTCCCGCATTAGCTCGATCGCAGCTGTTCGATCCCAAACTGACGTTGCCAGGGATAACCGAGAACTCGGTGCCAGCGTGGCGATATTTCCGGCCCCGCTCATACCCGGTCTAGTTCCTTTCTGCTCGGTCAGGTTCACAATGCGCTCGGACGCCCGCTGGATGGTTGAGAACCAGGAATTGCTGGTCTCAACCATCGAGGAGATAGGGGACTCCGCTGATTCTTCACGTATTGAGACCCCCGATAAAACGATCGAGTCCCCCAACTCGCGGCCCTCTCGACGCTGATAGTAAAAAGTGTCGTGTGTATGCCGAAGATGAAACTCCTGAGAGATGCCGCGGAGTGTTTCTGCATGGCCCAGAAATAGAAAGCCTCCCGGCGTAAGCGATTCGGCGATCCGATTGATGACGGATCGACTTGCTTCAGGTGTGAAGTACATTGTCACGTTCCGGCAAAACACTATGTCAAAGGCATCGCGCTGCCAGAGAAGGTGATCCTCCTCAATAAGGTTCCGCTCTTCGAATGTGACTGCGGATTTCACCCTGCTGTCGAGCACAAAGTCGCGGCCAGCGGCACGGAAATACTTTGTCCGCAAATCGGCAGGAGTATCTCGGAGCGACCAGGTGGTGTATCTACCTCGCAAAGCCCTTGCCAGCATCGTCTCGTTTACGTCGATACCGTGGATTGTAATGTTCCACGATGCGAGTTCTGGGAGGCCGTCCCGAATCAGAATGGCGAGTGAATAGGCTTCCTCCCCAGACGCACATCCAGCCGAGAGAATTCGAAGTTGCCGACAGTAATCTCGCGCTCGAATCCGGTCCGGAATGACTGTCTCGGTGAATGCGCGAAAGTGGTCCCAGTATCTAAAGAAATAGGTCTCACATACGGTGAGTTGCTCCGCTACAGCCTTCATTTCCTCGGGTCCGTGTGCCGGGGAAGTGATGCGCTCGTGGTACAAAGAAAACCGATCGCAACCTGTAGCTTCCATTCGCTGCCGCAGAACGTCCCTGAGGAAGTCATGCTTGCTATCGTCGAAATGCAACCCGAACTGCCGGGCCGCAAGAGATCGAAAGCGTTCGATATCGGCGCCGTCGAGCGACCCCCTCACCCGAATACCTCATCTACTGCCAGAGCCTTCCACACCTCGTCGGGCAACGCCCACCCCTGCCGCAACACGACTAGGAGTCGGGTATCGAGCGTGCCCATTGCTTCTATGACATCATTCGAAGCTTCCTGAAAGAGCGGAGGCAGCTTTTGGATCGTGGAGCTGTCGAGATTATGAACTCCGAGAACCGCATCCACGGAGAGTGCGACCTGCCTTTCTCCGACGCGAAGCGTAACGAAACGACCTGCGACACCGCCAGGCATCCCGAGAAGGGCGCCTAAGTCGACAACAGGAGTTGGGACACCTCTTACGATAGAAACGCCCCGCACGAACGATGGCACACCTACGATTGGATCAACTGGAAGCGGGCGCATGGTCTCAATGACCTGCATGAGCGGCAGGGCACACACATGTGTGTGAACGCCGACTGCGAGAATTCGGTTTGAGGTGGAAGCGAGTTCGGTCATCGATTGGTTCCTTCACCTCGGTCGCATAAGCGTCAGACCCCGCCATCTTGAACCAGGGCAATAGAGTTGAGACTTGTTGAGTCAGCCGCGCTCTTTGCTAAGTCGAAGCAAGGTGCCCGCTCGCGAGCCTGTGCTGTTTCGCTCGCGTTATCCAAGCCGTTCACGGATGCGCGCAAACACAGGAGCGGCTCGCTGCACACACTATCGCGGATTACATCCTTCACTGGGGTCGGCGGAAGGGAGTGCATGAAGCAATCCGAACCTTAGTTCAGGAGTCAAAGTTAGTGCTTCTACATGGTTGCACTGTCAGCATGTTACGCTTTGCCGAGTTTTGGTTACAATGTAATACAATTCGGTTGGTTAACTACTTGCTGACATTCGCGGAGTGAGCTCTTCTCATCATCGTTCCGTCTTCTCCCACAGTGCACAGCTTCTATGAAGCTTCCAACTGGCCCAAAAGATGATTGCAATACAGCTTAAGATGAGGGTTGTGCTTCGCCAAAATTCCATGCGCACTGAAAATAGTGCGATTCCCTGCCACGATGGCTGCCTCATCCAGGTCATCCCTTCGCCCTCGAACGCCAAGAATCTGCCCCCGGGGAACCCGAGCGGTATACCTGTATATATAAGGATGGAGGAACCCGGACGCCTTCACGACACTGCGTCGATACGCGTGACATTCTTGTGACACAGGAATCGGAGCAGCGTCGGAATGCAGCAATCGGTGCAAGGGCCATTCGGCTCGCAACCGAATGCTCTACCCAAACTCTGTAATTTATTGAGGACAAAGATTTTGGCTCCCCGGGGAGGATTCGAACCTCCAACATTTCGGTTAACAGCCACTCCGAGGAGAATCAGCAAGTTGCGATGAACCGTGAGCGTCAACTTCTCCCCTTTATTCCCCTTTTGTTCGCAAGTTCTCATCAATTTTCCACCACTACCGTTACATTTTCGTGACAGCCAACCCTTCGGGAAGAAGCCACTGGAGTTATTTACTAATGATTTGCCGGAGCGGGAGTTTTCCGAGGAGAATCAGCAAGTTGCGATGAAACGTGAGCGCCAACTTCTCTTCTTTATCCACCTTTTGTTCGCAAGTTCTCATCAATTTTCCACGGCTACCGTTACATTTTCGTGACAGCCGTCCTGCTCGACAAGCGTGAACGAATGTTCATCGGCATCAGGATACTCAGTCCGTAGATGTCCGAGTGCGACTTGATGCGGACAAAGTAGCGCTTGAGGTGCGCAACCTCGGCAAGGGATTTCCCTGCAAAGATTAGAGCGATTCATAGCAACCGCTACAGGTGTTGGCGGCGGCCTGAATAGCGTGCACGAGAGGGTCAACGAAATCGGTGGATGATTTGAAATACAATCGGACGAAAAAGGCACGTTGATTCGAGTTGCTATTCCCTTGGCCACTAATCTACCCGAGACGACAAACGCCCGGGAACGTTCGGCAGACGACTAGCCAAGCAGTCGAATCTACTTCGCTTTCCGCTTCGAAAGCCTTTGAGACGAGAAAATTGAAATCAACTTCCCCCCTCAATATTTCGGGGCAGCGATTCTCATTCCTTGTTGGCCGCGTTGAATGCGGCTTCGCCGGCCTGCACCGCTTCATCAACGCGCTCTTTCGCATTGGTGACGAAGCCCTGCGCTTTGCGCTTTACATGTTTGCCCGCCGCTTTCAATTCATTGACGCCATCGGTAACTTTTCCGGAAATATCCTCGCGGAGTCTTTCACCTGACCGGGGTGCCAGCAGGAGTGCAACCACGGCGCCAACCCCGACCCCAAGGGCAAACGGTAAAAGCGATCCTGACATATTGCTTGTGTTCATCTTGTCCTTCCTTTTTCTGAATATTACAGCTCGATAGTGCAGTGCCCGGTAACGACGAAAGAGGAAGAAGTCGCGGAGGGCTTCTTCCTCTCTAGCTTCCCTATCTCTTATCGCCCGCCGCCTTTCTCGAAACGTTGCGGTTTGTCTTGCTGCTATCCTCGGACGCTTCGCCGGTGGAGGAAATGTCTTCTCCACCGGTCCGTTCCATAACTTGCTTGGCACGCTTGATTTCGTCCGACGTGTCGCAATGGACGGAAAGAAGAATCCCGCCCTTTTGCAGACGTCCTTCGTATCGCTTGGCTTCGAACTCCGGAATGCCCATTCCGATTAGCGCTCCAGTTACTCCGCCCAGAGCTCCGCCGACGCCCAGCCCCGCAAGACCGGCCATGATCGGACCGGCAGCGATAAAAGGACCGAGGCCAGGAATGGCCAACAGCCCAATACCTGCCAGCAGACCGAGCGTGCCGCCGATAACTCCTCCAGTGGTAACACCAGCGGCCGCCCCTTCGGGCGCTTTCGTTGCCTTTTCCGTTCCCATTTCCTTCGGCCCGCCAACACTCTCCGGCAAAAGCACGGAAATGTCTGACGTCGGAAAACCTGCTTTCACAAGTGAATCCGCGGCGTTTTCGACGGCAGCGCGAGTTGAATAGATTCCAAACACTGCTACTTTTTTACCTGACATTTGTATTTCTCCTCTAAAATCAAAACCCAAGCTCGATCTCTGTTATTTCGGGGGTGCAATTTCCAGTTGATTGGTGACGTTGTCCTGGCCGGCTACTTCCACTGCTTTTGCTTGCAAATTGCTCTTCTCGTCTTCGGACCGGACTGGCCCGCGGAGTGTCACTTTGCCGTCCTGTGTGATGATTTTGATGTTGTGCGCATACGTGGAGAGGCTCTTGTCCTCGTGGATCGCTTTTCGAATCTTCTGAGTGATGGCGCGGTCGGCAGGATTCATTTTCTGTTGATCCGCGCTCGGATCCGTGTGGTCCTTATTTCGTTTCGTGTTATCCGGCGCCGGCTGCTGCGGGTCCTGCTGCCGAACCGCCGGGGCGGCCAACAGCGATGCTCCAAGAGCCATCGATCCCAAAGGTAAAAGCAAACGGTGTAACTTTCTTGAGTTTTCGTTCATTTCGGTTTTCTCCCTTTAGAGACCTTGGTCATGCCGACAATTAGACTCTGGCCGCCCTGGCCTTCGCCCTCATTTTCTTGCTATCGCCCCTTTCTTGGTCCGACTCCTCGGAGTCCGCGGCCTCCACGTTGATGCTTTCTCTTCCTCGAGGGTCTGCTTCAAGAGAGACAGTGCCCGGTCTTCTCCTAGAAGCTTTGCGTACGCGCTGACACATCCGTAACCCGCGATTTCATAGTGCTCGACGCGTTGAGCAGCGGAGATGAGTCCGGCATCCAATTCTTCCGGATCAGGATCTTCTGCGATCATCTCGCCACCCTCCTCGATAAGCCCTGCCATGCCTTTGCATTTTTTGCCGCCCGCAGTCTCTCCAAGGTCTTTAAAAATCTTTTCGAGGCGCGCTACGTGCTCCCTGGTCTGCTCCAGATGCCCTTCAAATCCAGCGCGTAGATCTTCGGATGTCGAAGCCTTCGCCATCTTCGGTAGGACTCTCAGTAATTGATTCTCCGCGCTGAAAAGGTCTTTCAGTTCCTCAACGTAGAGATGTTTCAAGCGATTTTCTTTCATGTAAGTCTCCTATGTCAAAACTCGTTGAATCCCACACGTATCCACACCGCCTGGGTTGGATATGCCAACGTCGAGCTGGTGCTACGTCGAGGGAATGCTCATCTACTAAGAAACAACCTCTGCGCTTGCCCCGCCATCCGGTGGAACGAGTAGGGGACCGCATGCATTTGTGTAGCCGGTGATAGAGCATCGTTGCCACCATCAAGAAAGCGGAAGACAGTCCGTTGCTCCCAGACTACCTCTGCTCAGACCATGTCGGAGCGCAAGATTCAATTTCAAGACGTCTCGCACTCGCGCCTTAGCCAACTCGGCCGACCCAGCGCGGAGTGGTTGTAGGTTGCGTACTACCGCCAGGCGGCTCTTCTGTAATTGCCAATGCCTTCGTCTCAGCTGCTACTTTCGGTGGATGAGAGATCAACAGCACAAATTCCCCGTTTGCGTTCGGACGCAAGGTGAGCGACGGGATTGGCTTACCGCCAGGCGCGTTTGGTATTAGCCACAGTTGCAGAACGCGATTGCCGGTGGGAACTGGCACGTTTTGTCCAGCTAGCACCATCCCGTATTGCGAATGCCAAGTGACCTCAAGTTGGGGTCCGAAGGAATTCTGCGGGGACAGAGCAACCCTGAGGGAGGTCGGATCGGCCAGTATTGCGTTTTCTCTTCTAGCAACGGCTAACTGTGCGTCTACGTCCGCGATTTGACCGTGGGCTGCGCGAACCTCTTGTTTCGATCGGTGGGCATCCCAAGCCGAGTAAAGCGCAACCAAAAAAAGCGTGGCGACTCCAATCCACATCCAGTACGGAACACCGGTTTTGGATTGTCCTGCGAATCGTGGATTTTGAGCCTCTGCGCGGACCCTCTGCATCAGGCGGCCTCTGAGCATCTCGGAGGGCCGTGAATCGGGAGCTATGTAGGCAAGTTGGCTTACTAGCCAGCGAGCTTCGCCGAGCAATCTTGTACAATCAGAGCAGTCCGTCGCTAGGTGCGCCTCTAGGGCAGTTCGTTCTTCCGCATCGAGCACACCAAGCGCGTAACCCTCGAACAGTTCCCGGAATTGGTCGCAGTTTTTCAAGCTGTCGCTTGCAACCCTTCTTTCAAACGCATCAAACCATCTCGAATCCAAGTCTTTACGGTTCCGAGGGGCTCCTCCATTGCTGCGGCAATCTCCGTGTGACTAAGGCCTTCGAAATATGCCAACTCTATCGCTCTCTTTTGTCGCGGATTTAGCTCGCCCATTAATGCACGTACCCGTTCGATGCGCCGCTTTTCATCGATTTCCCGCTCGTACTGAGGCGCCGCCACAATAGAGGGTAATTCCTCGACCTGGTCCTCTCGACGCCGCTGGCGTTCGCTTTTCAGGCGCAGAGCATCCAAGGCACGATTACGCGCAAGCGCGACCAGCCACGGAACAAAGGGGCCTCGGCTCGCGTCATATTGCGCGGTGTTGCGCCAGAGTTGCAGGAAAACGTCCTGCACAACTTCTTCCGCCATGGCAGCCTGTTGAAGAATCCGCACTACCAGAGAGTAGACAAGGTGCGAATGCCGATCATAAAGACTTTCGAAAGCGCTCGCATCATTTTGGAGAAGCCTCTGTATCAGAGCAGTGTCGGGCGACATCACAGGGTCATTGGTGGGAGTCCAAATCGTAAGGAACACAGATCGAGCTTCATCTCCTATACGAGAATACGGAATATGCCCAAAACTGGATGAAATGGATTCATGGATTCAATTCAGCATGAATTTTTGCTAGTTCGTTCGTTGCCGTCAAGAATTCGTTATCGCGAGCACACCATGCCGGACTGCGAAGATCATTTCCAATGCCCATGAGATCCGGCCCCACAGTTGATACCGCGCTGAACCAATTCGTATTAGCGATGCTCGCTGCCGCCATTCGTGGCATTCGAACACGCCGCTTATCTCCATATCATCAGTAATTTGTTTGCGTGATTTGCTTGCTTCTATCTGAAACCGTTCGGGCCAGCGTTCAGACCGGCCGGAAAGAAGACTCCGGTGGCTGGGCTGACAACTGTGGTGCCATTGACCGCGCCGCCTCCTGTGACGATATTCAGGACTTGTGTGGTGTTGCGAGCGAAGGCGACTACATTGGTTGCATCTGCATCTGTCAAGCGTGTTGCCGTCGCGTTGCTAGCGCCTCCGAGCGAAACAGAGAAGTTCGCCAGACCAAAGTCATCGGGGTTTGAGTCGTAGGGGCCGGGTGCAGCGCCCAGCAGGCCCGCTTGCGAGAGCGCTGCACGGAGAGCAGAAATTAGATTGGTATAGCCCGCGATGCTCGTGCCGGTCGGATCGATATAGTTTATCGTGGTGCGGATAAGACCGGCGTGATAGGCCTCGACTGCAAGGATGCCCGCGGCGGTTGTCAGGTTTGCCGGAGTGGTGAGCAGCGAGGCCGCTCCATGATATGCGGTGACACCCACATCCTCGAATACATAGGCACCTACCAGGAAAGTCTCGTCGCTGGCATACGGACTGAAGCTCCCACCATTGGGGATCTTCGCTGCGGTAGCGAGTGTCTTGAAGGACGTGCCTAGGTTGATGGCTGGCTGGGCGACGGCCGAACTGCCGAGCGCACTCAACAGCAATTGGACATGCTTACCCTCTTCGATAGCTGTTTCAATCGCATACGAAGCGACTTGGATGGTGCTGAAAGGGACGAGGCTGCCGCCGGAGACGGTGCCTGGAGCACCAACCGTTCCGGTGAGCTTAATCAGCGGCGCCCCGGCTGCGGTCGATGCATTGTTTGCCACATCGATGGTCGTGCCGAAGGCCGCCAGGTAATAGAAATTGCCCTCGAGATACTCAAGATTGAGGGCGAAGTTAAGAATGTCAGCGTCGGTAAACGCGGCAGCTCTTGCCGAGGGAGGCAAAGCACCTGCTGCCATGCCAGCGAGCGACGTGAGACCGAGAGTCAACATCTTGCGCCGGCTGGAAACGATGATTTCATCCAAAATTTGAGTCTCTTGATTTGCCATTTAATTTTTGCCGTCCTTTCGGTTCTCGGTATTGATTAGGCTGTAGTTGTAGCAAAAATACTGTTGGTGCCATTCGGGAAGAAACCGCCGCTCTTGACGCCAACCATTGGGGAGCCGTAAACGATGTGAAGGACTTGGTTCACCGTGCGTGCGAAGCCTACGGCCGAGTCAGCACTGGCCGCGACGATCGAACTCGGAGTGTGGAGATCTGTCGGCAAGGTGAGCAAAGTCTCAACCGAACCTGTGGAAGAAGGGGCTGCGCTGGCACCGACTGTGAGCGCAGCGCGAAGATCCTCGACGAGATTGGCGGCGCCAAGAAACGGGTACGCGCTCGCGGAACCTGCCGCGATGGCGCGGCCGGTGAGGGATGTGCGGATGTATCCGGCGTGGTAGGCCTCAACGGCCAGGATGCCTGCAGCCGCCGTAAGATATCCCGCGGCAACACCTGCTGCGCTGATCAGACCAGCTGCGCCGGAGTAGGCAGTGACACCTACATCCTCGAAGATGAATCCACCGACAAGAAAATCATCAAAGCTGTCAAAAGGACTAAAAGAGCCACTCCCGGTAGCGTTTGTGGTGATCTTGGCGGCAACGGCCAGTGGACCGAAAAAGGAGAGATCAATGTTGGGCATAGGCACGGCGGCGGAGCCGAGTGCAGCGCGAAGGAAGCGAACATGTGCCTGCTCCTCGAACGCGATCTCATTCAAGATGTCCTGCAGTTCCGATGTAAGACCCGGAACTGCGGAAGCGTTGCCCAAGGTGACCGTGCCCACGGTCTGGTAGGGCGAAGCAGAGCCCGGAGTAGTATCGGAAGCTTGCAGCCCGGCACCCGTCGCTGCATAAAGGTAAAACTGTGCTTCGAGGTATTCGAGATTCAGTGCAAAGTTCAGGACGTCGGCATCGGTGAAGACCGGAGTTGGCGTGGGGGTTGGAGTAGGGGTCGTCATTGAACTGCTACCACATCCGGTAAGTCCGAGAACTGCTGTCGCACCCGCGGTAGCTCCAACTCCAACTACGAATTTGCGTCGGGAAACGGCTCGATTTATGAGCTTGGTCAATTTGTCCACGAATCTCTCTCCTTAATGCTTTTCTTTGGCTGGCCGATGGAGCGCCCACGGAATGGTCCCGGTATTCTTTGCACCGCCTCTTGGTACTACGCGAAAGAATTGAATTTGGATTTGCGAAGGCGGCAATTACTTTTGATTTATTTTTGTTTGCATTCCTCAAATGAGGCTTAGTGTCGCGACGGGAAACGAACGGCATCCATTGGACCGACCTCGAGAGATGAAGCTCAAACATAGGTTCTTCCAACAAGCTCTTAGAGGAGTTCAAAGCGCGACCGAGCCCTGGACGTGCAGTCAGGCCTGTAGACAAAGAGGTTTTTAAATGTAGTTACGCAGGTGAGGAACGTCGGAACGAACTGCAACCGCATCCAATTATCAACGTGGCGAAGATCATCGAACGGCAAAGCTTGGCTAGCGATGAAGAACTGGTGGCCCGTTTGGCTGCAAGGGACCAATCCGCCCTTGAATCCCTCTACGACCGTCACAGCGGGCTTTTATACTCTCTCGCTCTTCGGATCACGGGCGATGCCGGGAGTGCCGAGGAACTACTGCAGGATACCTTCTTTCAATTGTGGCTGAAGGCTTCGCAGTTCGATATGGCCAGAGGCTCTCTAATTGGATGGTTACTGACAATCACACGCCACCGCGCCATCTCCCGCATCCGGCGAAAACCGGGACGATTCTCGTGTGACTTATTGTGCGACGAGGCGCTGCCCTCCCAGGGCACCGGGACAACTGTCTTGGATCAGTACATCGCACGCGAATTGGTTACCACTGCATTGGGTTGTTTGCCCAAAGCCGAACTCGAGGCCATCACTTTGGCCTACTTTGATGGATTTACATGCCAAGAAATTTCCGTGCGTACCAGAACGCCTCTAGGAACCGTAAAGAGCAGGTTACGGCATGCCGTCCATTCCATGAAGAAAGCGTTATCCGGGCCTACATTGTCGGCGTCACCCGGACGAGTCCAACATCAGGCCACCTTGGAAGACATCCTAATTACGGAACATCTTCTATACCGCACTCGCCGGCAACGCGGTTCACAGGTGGAAGCCGAGTCCCTGCGCTTTCTCGCGCAGACCGTGGCTGCTTCGCCCGAGCATCTGGTCGACTCCTTTCTCAAAATGGCAATTGATTTGTGTCGCGCAGGAACCTCCGGAATCAGCCTCCTCGAAACAAGCTCGACTGGTGTGCAAGTATTCCGATGGACGAACTTAGCTGGAAAACTCGCAAAGTGTGTTGGTGGAACGACGCCGAGAAACTTCAGCCCATGCGGAGTCACGCTCGATCGCAACTCTCCTCAGCTCTTCGCCTATCCAGCCCGCTATTTTCAGTATTTCAATCAAGTGGAAGTACCCATCGTCGAAGGCTTGGTCATTCCTTTTCACGTGGGGGCGACGACGCAAGGTACGGTTTGGATCGTCTCGCACGACGAGCAATCGAGGTTTGATTCCGAGGACGCTCGAATAATGACTACACTCGCCGAGTTCGCCGGTTGCGCCCTTCACCTTATAAGATCACTCCAGCCCAAAGATCAGAAAGAAATTGATCGGCCTGGAGCGACCGCAAGCCCTCACGCTGTTTGATTCCGTTGGGCGACAGAGGCGCCGCCAAGAGAATAGGAATCATTGACCAGAGCACGCTGAAACAACTACCGACTTCCGCCGCGGATTCAGCGTTATCCAGACGAGCGGCGCGTCAACCGAGTTTAGATTCGTTTCCTTCAGTCCGGCTTGAGCGACAATGCCCGGTTGCTGGGCTTAACCTCGCACAGCTGCATCGGCAGCAGACGCAAGGGCAACGACTGCGTTGAAGAAGGCCTGACTCTGCCCTTCGAACAGACCCGATTTTACCAAGCCCGTCGCGGCAGCGACCGCCCCGGCCGTGTTCGTGTTCCTCGGTCGGATCACCGAACAAATGGGCAGGCTCTTGTCCAGGAATGAGCATGGCTCCGGCATAACGTCGCCACGCCGTGGGTTGTCTTCGATATCCGTAAAATCCGGTCCACCGTGTCTTTCGAGATCACGGATACCTTCGAGGGCCGTTTGAAACACGGCAAAATGATAGACCTCCGTGGGACCGATGGAAGCAAGAATCGCCACTACATCCAAGTTCGTGACTTTGGTGATGAGCGAGTTGTAGAGGCTGCTCCCACCTTGCTCGATGGCGGCAAAGTGAAACGCGGCGCTTTGTGCGATCGAAAGCATATCGAGACCACGAAGCGAGTCCGATGTCGGAATGGTGGGTTGATTCTTAATCGTCGCGATCTGCGCAAAGGAATCCCCGAAGTCGGGGTTTCCATGCTGGCGGTAACGATTGTAATAGCTGGTATCCACCGTCAGATTTGTGAGGTTCGTCAGGCGCCCGATGTCCTTTGCGCCTTCCACTGGGGCGCTTGGCAGGGTGCGAAAGGCATCGAGATTCACGGGATCTTTGCCGGCGGCGACCAAATAAGCGTTGATGAACGTAGCGTGACTGCATTCGTCTTCGAAGTCTCCGCAGACATAGTCCGGCATGGACTCATCGATCTTTTGCAGGGCCCTTCGGTACGGCTCATTGTTCTTGGCGAGCTCGCAATACTGCTCCCAGAGATCACACTCCAGTAGTTCGGCAGCGGCCAGGAACTGCAGCACGGCGAGGTCGTTGTCGCTGATCGAAGGTTTGGTGCCTGTAAACACAGATTCCGCACCGTTCAGCAGTCCAAGTCCAGGTATGGCCCAGGCCGCACACATTGCCGTGGATTTGAAGAACCTGCGACGAGATTGCGTTGCCACTACTTCTGAATCTTCCATAATTTCTCCTTTCAGACGACACTCAGAGATATGCGAGCGAATCGGAACCGGATTTCTCAAACGCACGACCTGGCGGGAAACAATTGCCAGGAAATATTCATCGCTTATTGAAGGAACGCCTCGTCAGGTTGGCGCCTGCGAGTTGTCGAGGTTATGGATACAACCGATAAATGTGGCAATTGGTAATCGCCTCTCCTTCCCGATTCTCAGAAACCAATTACGCAAGACACACCTCTGCATGGCGACCATCAATCGCGTTCCCGAAATTCAAAGACGTCAGAACCCAACTGCCGGAGTGCTGGCCGAGAAGCAACCCCCAATTGAATTACGCAAACGGATGCCAATCGGATGTGCAAGAAGAGGAGATTTGTGCCCGCGGGAAGTCCTCAGACACAGGTTTGGGACACAGAAGAATCCCCGTGTTCCCAGCACAAGGCAAAATGAGATGCCAGCCCAGAGACTCGAGCCAGCCAATTGACTCTCCCAACCCATCAAGAACCGGAACTGATACGAATTGGAACTTCTGGCTCGCTATATTCAATTGAGCGCTTGTCCCGGAGGAGGACTCCTCACACAGCCAATGGCTTGTAGCACTTGCACCGTGTAGCTTGCGGAATGCACCAAAGTAAAATGACAGTTTCGCTAGCTTAGCAGGAGTGCCCGTAACTAATTTTTCCGCGCAAGAATCTGCCCTCGGTTACCTCTATCAGGCCAGATATGCTCTTTGGCTGTTATTGGACGGCCCCGAAGAGCGCGAGACTGATAATTCGCCGGAGCGGAAGTTTTCCGAGGAGAATCAGCAAGTTGCAATGGACCGTTGGAGTCAACTTCTCTGATCAATTCACTTTTTGTTCGCACTTCATTGCGTTTTTGCCACCACTTCCGTGACATTTGCGTAACTCTATGGTTGATGAGGGTAGGCCCCTCGAACCGACTTGCAGGAGTAGGACTCAAATCACCATCCGCTGCTGCGTTCTAATAGACGTGGTGGTGAGCGGTGAAGGAAAAGGCCCGGAAGCGAAATTCGGGTCAGATGACTTCCAGGAAGAGGACCGAAAGGGAACCACCGTTATCGTGTCGAAAAGAACTAAGACGATGTCTAAACCGCGGTAGTTAGAAGATCGCGGGACACGTTCCGACGGAGCCTGTTTACGGGCGGAACGGCATCCGGCATACAGGTGGACTGAGCCTGGAAGGGGCGACCATAGGGAACGTGGGAAACTTGGCGTCGTTGCTAACGGAAAAGTTGCAAGTGGATTGAACCACGAGGGCGAAAGTACGGATGCGACTCAAGTGGCGGATCACCTCGTTTCGTAGCGAACTCACCCATTCCGCCGCGTAAGTCTCGGAACGAAAACGAACTCTAGCAGCTTGTTTAACCACCGTTCAGGGGGCCATCAAGAGTTGACGCACAGAATTTCAACAAAGCATCAGGCGGCGCTTCCGGATTGCTTTGCGTCAGAGGATGTCGATATAGGAATCACCGCGCGGATCAGAGTGCCATTTGCATCAGATTCGACCTCCAGGCGTCCTCCCAATTCGCGCCATCGCTCACGCATGCCCGCCAGTCCGATCCCAGTTCCGACGCCGCTACCGTTGAAGCGTCCCAGCAGTTCCGGCGCGATTCCCTTACCGTAGTCCTTCACTTCGAGCTGCGCTTCTCTCTCGTTAATGGTGAAACGAACATCTACCGAAGGACTGTGGGCGTGCCGGTGGACATTGCTAAGACTGGCCTGGAGAATGCGGAACAAGGGAAGCTCGACTGAACGCGGCAAGCGCTTAGATTCGTTCGACAATTCTAGGTCCACCTTGATGCCGCTCCGTTGGGAAAACCCGCCTACAAACCATTTGGCGGCAGCGGAGAATCCGAGCTCATCGATCAGGGGCGGATGCAACAAATAAGAAATAGTACGGGTCTCACTCATGCACTGGTCCAGGGACTCAGAGAGTTGGGACAGCATCTCGGTTTGTTTGTCCGGTGATTCCTGTTTACGCAGCTGATCGACACTCAACTTGATACCCGCCAGATGCTGCCCAACGCTGTCATGCAACTCTCGGGCGATACCTCGATGTTCCTCGTCTTGTACCGTGAGAAGCTTGAGGGAAAGTTGCCTCACGGATGCAGTGCGCTGTTCCACCATTGACTCCAAGCGATCATGCGCCTGCTGAAGGGCCTTTTCGTTCACCCTTCGTTCGGTGATGTCTCGCGCCACCTTAGATGCCCCAACGACACGACCCGTAGCATCTTTCAGCGGAAAAATGGTAAGCGAAATATCGAGCACTGTGCCGTCTTTGCGAAGCCTCTGCGTTTCGAACTGCTCGACCCACTCACCTCGCCTGAGTCGCTCAAGAATCGTCGCTTCTTCGGGCAAGCGGTCGGGAGGAATGATGAGTGTAATGTTCTGGTTAATAGCTTCCTCAGCCATGTAGCCGAATAGCCGCTCTGCGCCTCTGTTCCAGGTCGTGATTTTACCGTCGAGCGTTTTACTGACCATCGCATCTTCCGAGGATTCCACGATGGCTGCCAGTCGAGAGCGCGATTCCTCCGCCTGTTTGCGCTCGCTTATATCAACGAAACAATTAATGGCGCCGGTGATTTCTCCGTGTTCGTCCTTCAGCGGAAGAATGTTGACGATGACGGTTATGTGGGAGCCGTCGGGACGCTGGATTTGCACTTCTAGATCGCGCACTCGCGGGATTTTCATGTACTTTAAATAACTTAACACGCTGTCAGTTGCACTGAATCATCCCATTTGCACGCTAGAGTGCACCAAAACAAGCGTCGGCGTTGACCGCGATTCTCAACGCCAAGACCAGCGAAATCCCTCCTCAAGTCGGAAGCGTTGGAAAGAGCGTCGGCGCCATTTGCGTCGCGAATTCCTTGAACACACGCACGGGCCGCGTGACGTAACGATTGCCAAGATGGACCACCCAGAGATGGAAGATGGAGAAGTGCAAGTTCGGCATGACCTCCACGAGCCGCCCGTCGCGCAACAACTCAGGCTGCACCAAAGGCGGGAGGTCGCCAATACCGGTACCTGCCAGCAAGGCAATCGCTAGCCCGGCGTAGTCGTTCATCGAGAGGAACGGTTGGAAGGTCAGCGTCTCCTTTTTCTTTCCGTTGGCACGAGCGA
>Ga0073928_10002377_pt1 | contig 32548 bp, 25 predicted proteins | sample PaiPotPPA55metaG_FD_76969 | JGI IMG/M metagenome (GOLD analysis project Ga0073928, IMG submission 76969) | Iron sulfur acid spring bacterial and archeal communities from Banff, Canada, to study Microbial Dark Matter (Phase II) - Paint Pots PPA... ...
GCGCCCGCGTCGTCTTTGGACTTTTCAGATTTTTCCATTTTCGATTTGTCGCCGGTTTTGCTCCCCGCTTTTGCGTCAGCGCCCTTCGCGTCCGCGGATTTCGCCGCTGGCGACGCCGTTTCCTTCACTTCAAAGCCCTGCTCGAGCTTTTGCACCTCGGCGCCCTGTCTCTGCAACAAATTCGCCAACTGTGCCGCAAGTGCCGGACGCCTGCCGTCATTTACGATGGCCCAAGCCGCCGGTCCTTCCGTCTTCGCTTTCGCGACAGATCGTTTACTTTTCTCGTAGAAATCCTTCAGCAGCTCCTGCCCGTGCTGCGCCGTGTAGTCCAGCGAAAGCAGCACACCGCTCTCCTCCAGGTTCGTGTTATTGCGCAAGGACCACATCACTTTCGGCAAAGGCGGATTCGGCCGGAACCACGCACGGCTCGTCGAGCTTGGCGGTAGCTCAGCTTCCTTCGTTTCGGGAGTGCTATTGCCGTATGTTTCGTAAAAGCGCCCTATCGAGTTGTGGCCATTCGCAACGTAAAACATATAGTTGGGCGCCCACCCGTCGTAGAACCCGTGGGTCCAAACGCCGACCACGCCGCGCTCCGTCATGCCTTGCACATCGTTGTAAGCGAACTTCTGCCACTCGTTGATCACGATGGGGTCGAGCCACGCGTTATAAGGTCCCGTGCCTGTCGAAACGTAAAGGTACGGAATCGATTCATGCAAATCGTGGAGCACCTGGGGATGCCAATAAAAAAAATTCTGCATCATCATCTGCGAGAGCTTCAGCCCCATGGCGATACCGTCGCGATTGTTGTCGTGCTGCACGTAGTGCCCCCAGTAAACGAGGCCCGGCAGGGGCTTATCAGGATTAGCCTTTTTATAGTTCCAGTGGTCCACTACACGGTCATGGCCATCGACCTCGACGATCGGAGTAATCAGAAAGACTGCGTTCTTGCGAATATTCTGAATGAACGGCGAATCTTCCACAGCTAGGCGGTACGCCAGTTCCATCAACATCTCCGGCGATCCCGTTTCGGGTGAATGAATCGATCCGGACGCCCAGTAAAATGGCTTGCCGCCCGCAATGAGCTGCTTCGCATCGGCATCGGTAATCTTGCGGGGATCGGCAAGCTTGGCGGTGATGTCGCGCAAGTGGTCGAGCTGCGCGATATTCGCTTCGTCGCTCACGGCGATCAGCAGGAAGTCGCGCCCCTCTTCCGTTTTGCCCACGCGGTAAACTTTCACACGTGGGCTGGCTTTCGCGAGCTCGTCATAATAGCGGTAGATGTCCTTCGAATAAGTTAGAAAGCCCGGCGCGCCAACGATGTGGCCGAGAATTTTGTCCGGTGAGGGGACGGTCGAGGAAGCCGGGAGATGATCGACCAAGTCTGTGAGGAAAAACGGCTGCGTCGTAAACTCGTGAATTTTCTTGCCATACTCTTCATCGTTCGCGGCAGTGCTCTGCGCGCTCGCAAACGCAGCCGTGAGGCTGATGAAAAGAAAAGCAGCAATGGCCGGCAAGCAAATGTTCCGTAAAAGATTGCGCCCTGCCCAGGCAGACTCACACAAGTTTCCACTCGGAATTCTCATCATCGCCTCGCTTTTATATTTGTCCCGGCACCCGACAGGCCACTGCACCATGTGACGGGCAGTTCGCAACGAACGTTTCAGCCGTTTTCTAAGCATGCTCGCACCACGGAAGAACCGGCGTAGCATAATGCTTCCTTGGCTTGGAGGGAAGAATGACCATTGGGGCGGGAGTTCAAAAATCTGTGTTGATCACAGGCGCGACGGACGGTTTGGGCCGAGCTACGGCACTTTTGCTGGCGCAGCGCGGCTATCGCGTTTTCGCCGCCGGGCGTTCGCCGGAAAAACGCGCGCAGCTCGATGCGCTGGCTCAAGAGAAGAAGTTGCCGCTCGAAACGCTGGAACTCGATGTTTGCGACGACGCTTCCGTCCAGCGAGCTGTTGCCACCGTGCTCGCAAAAGCCGGCGCCATCGACGTCTTGTTCAACAATGCCGGCGTTAACTTCTCCGCGGCGGTCGAAGACTTGCGCATGGAGGACTGGCGCCGCCAGTTTGAGACGAATTTTTTCGGCGTCTTGCGCGTCACGCAAGCCGTGGTGCCGCACATGCGCGAACGCAAGCGCGGCCGCATTGTGATGATGAGCTCCGTCTCCGGATTCGTCACCGCTCCGACGCAGGGTGCTTACAGCGGCAGCAAGTTCGCCCTCGAGGCCATGAGCAATGCGCTGCGCCTCGAGCTGTATCCCTTCGGCGTGCGGGTGATCCTGATCGAGCCGGGATACATCGTGACTGGCATTCAGCAAGCCGCTATGGAACTCTCCAAGCCTTACCTGGATAAAATGAATAACGGCCCCTACGCCCCTCTATACGCGCGATTCCTCCAAAGCGTCACAGGCGCCCGAGCGAAATCGAAAACGACACCCGAAGACTGCGCACGAGTGGTCCTCCAAGCGATCGAATCACCCAATCCGAAAATCCGGTACGGCGTCACAGAACTCGCAACGGTCGCAAAATGGTGCAAGCGATTGCTGTCAGACAATGCGGTAGACGCCATCTTCCGGCGCAGATTTGGAATTGTCCGCGAGACATAACTCGCCTCGCGTCCATTGCAAGCAAGTGCGGTTAGCGGATCCCTTATGGATTCGAGATCTGGAAGGAAAGGCTGTTCTCTCGCAACTCCTGCCATTTTTTGGACCAAGCCTCGTGAACGGGGCTCTCGGCATAGTCCGCGGCAGCTTCAGCGCTCGTGAATTCAATCGCATATACGCCGCTGAAATCCTTGATCTGGTTGCGCTCTGTCTTCAGCCAAACATTCTTGACGCCAGGAATTTTCCCGGCCATCTCTTTTATCCCGTTGACGGCAGTCTCCCGGTCATTGTTTGAAGTGGCGTCCTTGAACTTGTAAATCACCACATGCAGCACCGTTTTCGGTTGCCCAAACCGGTTTTGCCCAGCCACGCTCCGGGCATGCAGTGAACCCGCCGCGATTCCCGCGATAAACAATCCTGCGCCCAAAGCAATCTGCGCCACGCGTTTCTTGGTTGATGTCAAGTCATCCTCCCTCGTTGCCACCCAGCCAGTCTATGAAATGCGCAAGGGGTGAGGCAACCTGCCCCAGGAATCTGCGGAAGCACCGCCCACCAAACCGTTTGACGCGCCCGCGCTGCGACCATTACGCTGCCAAAGCACGTTTCTCGAGGATGGAATGGACGTTTCGCCCGCCGGCTTACCCGCCGATCACATGCAGCCGGTAAACCTGCCGCAGCTCCCGCAATTGTGGATCGGCTATCTTCTTGGTTTTGCCACTATAATCGCGGAATTGGTCGACGCGTCGCTCCACTCCCCAAACGCTGTTATCACCGAAATTCCCATTCCAAATTTGTATCTCTTTCTCCTCATGTTCGTTGGCGGTGTCTACTGGCTCGTCTGCGTATATCGCTATCACGTGGTGATGCAGCATGTGCCCGGCTGGAAGCATCCCATTTCGCCTGCACGCGCCGTCGGCTTCCACTTCATCCCCATATACAACCTCTATTGGGTTTTCAAGTGGCCTCAGGAGATTGCCCGGTTCGTGAACTGGAGATTCGGCCAGCCGGTGATGAAGCCACAAATGGTAGGCCTCATGGTTTTCGCTGCTTTCGTCATGCGATTCTTGTTTGATCCCGGCCTTGGCCTGATCCTGCTTTTCCTGGCCGCCTCTTACGTCTCGGGCTGTCTTCGCCGAGCCTTTGCCTTGCCGCCCACGCCACCCGTGAGCCCGCCGCCTACACCAGAATGAATTCGCGCAAGAAGCTAAGAATGCCGCGGGGCAGTCGCTCGCCTCAGCCAAAGAAAAACGGCCCGGTGAAGATGTCTTCACCGGGCCGGCTGTTCTACATTTCAGAACTTAATTATTAGGTTTGATAGGCGCGTCGCCGGCTTTCGGGTCGGCCTGCGTTGCCACGCTCGCAGCGATCGGCTTGCCTGCATCACTGCCAAAACGCGTCAAGTAAGGCATGAACGGCGTTACCTCGAATGGCATCTTCTCGCGCTCGGCGACGGTGCCCACCGGTTTGCTCTTGATCAATTCCAGCTTGTCGTTCCACGGATCCAGCTTCACGCGGCCGCCAATTGGCAGTGCCGCGATCATCTGGGGATTCTGTTTCTGATCCACGGGCGTCGAGGCCTTCAGGTCGCCGATCACCGGCACGCGATTTCCCAAGTGCGGGCTCACGAGGTTTGGAATCTCTTTCGTGCGGGAATCGAGCGCCGAAAGGAACAGCCCGGCGTTTCCAAGCTGACCTTTATACGGTGAGTTGTTCAAAAGCTGGATGGCTTTGGCATTGGCGGCATTTTCTTCATCTTTCGTGCGCGCAAAGCCAAAGTGGCGGAAGGTTTCCTTGTCGTCGACCAGCAACTGATCAAAGAAGGCATACGTCGAGTCTAGCCGATGGCCAAGCACGATGTGGCTCAGCTCGTGAGCGATCATCGTCGCCAGACTGGCTTCATCCGGCAGCACGTCGATCAAGCCACGGCTCAGCACGATGGTGTGGCCCACTGTGTATGACTCCAGTGTCGAGGTCATCATCACACGGCACCGCACATCCGGCTCCACGTCGATGTTGTTCGTCACCTCGAGGTTGTTCACGACCGTGTCGAGCACTTTGTCGACTTCGCCCTTCGGCGCAATCAATCCGATGCGCTCTAGCCGGTCAATCACGTTGTCTTCCGCCTGGCGGTCCCAAGAGCGCTGCGCCTGAATCGGCGACAGGTCGTTGGATGTCTTCGTATCATCCTGCACTGGCGTTTCGACCAGAATCTTGCTCAACTCCTGCTCCTGCTGCGAATGCCCGAGGTTATATCCCCACAGCCGCGTCTGCGCCTTGAAGTCCAGCTTCTTGCTCATCGCGTAGTGCAGATCTTTTTCTTCGCTGTAGACAAATGCCGGCATCCACAGGCCCGGCTGCACGTTGCTCCGCCAGCTGTCAAAGTGGAAGTACCAGCTCGAGTGTCCCCCGCCGCTATAGGCGCCGTTGAATCGCACGACGTTGTAGTCCTGGTCCTCGACCCAGATGCGACCAAGGAAGCGGCCCTTCCCGGATTTGTCCTGAGGGGTGACGTCAAACACCAGGCAGCGCACTTCGCCAAGAAATTCTCGGCGCACGTAGTCAAACTTGTAGTGCTGCTTGTCGAAGCCGTTCGTGTCGATGAAAATCATCTGCAGGAATCCGTCCGGAAGGAACTGCATCGCGAACGAAAAGAAATTTCCTACCGACCCGAAAATCTTCTTGCCCTTGCTCTGCGCGTCGCTCAACGACACCAGCTGGACACCCTTGGAGAAATCGGCGCGCCCCAGGAAATATTTATCTCCCGCGGGAACGTAGCCAAGATCCTTGTCTGGTTTCAGGTTCTGGATGTACGTCTCCACCAGCGGTGAATACTGACGGACCTGCTGGTTGAGGCGGTTTTCGTTCGTGATCACATGGTCGATCACTTGATCCATCGTCCGCGCTTGCTGCGGTTCTGGCGCCGCCGCGCTGGCGATGGTCCCGGACCCGCCCAAGGCGAATCCGAGGACAACTGTAGCTAGCATACGCATTTCTCTCTCCCTCAATAGGCCATGCGGAACTCAATCCGCACGCGTGCCGGAAAATCTACCGGCTGGCCTTCGCGTTTTGCAGGTTTGAACTTGATCGTTTGGGCCGCACGGACCGCGGCCTCATCGAGGCCGTGGCCCAATCCGCTTACGACGCGATTTATTTGCATGGTGCCGTTCGAGAGGAACACCACGTCAATCACCACGTCGCCTTCTAACTTAAGACTACGCCCTTCAGCCGTGTACTCCGGTTTCGGCTTTTCCAATATGTCAACAGGCGTGTCCACCGGTCCTCCGGCTGCCGCCTTTTTCTTCGGCGCATCCGCCACAGTTTGGTCTCCGAAGCCCGAAGACTGCACTTTCCCTTGCTTGCCGCCGCTCGGCGGCGGGTTCGCCGTGCCATTCCCAAAACCGGTGCTCGCCACTGTCCCTCTAATCCCTTTGTCGCCGCCCGTGCCGTTGCCATAACCCGGCCCTCCAGGCAATGCGGGCGAGCCCAACCGGTTCACATTTGTCGCATGTTGCGGGTCGCCTTTGCCAGGCATCCCGTTCGGATCACCAAAGCCTCCCGTCTGCACCTTGTCCACGGGCGCCTTCACGGTCGCCGGCGCAGCGCTTCCCGAATTCATATTGTTCAGCTTCACGTCATCTTTAGGGCGCTTCGGTCCATTGTTTGTCGTATCGATCTTCGCCGCCTCGAGATGCGCTTGCATCTCAGGCGCCAGCGCTTCCACTTTTTGCACCTTGGGCACCACGGCCTTCGGAATCTCGAAAATGTGCGGTTTCTTAGGCTCCAGCTTTATTGGCTCGACCACTGCTGGTTTCGGCGTAGGCGGCGGCGTTGCTCTCACCACCTTTGGGGGCGGCGGGGGCGGCGGCGCCACCGGAATCTCTGTCAACGGTGCGGCTATCTCGACATTCTGAAATTGCAGCGCCGTCTTCAACTGGTCCGGATAAATCAGCGGAATCAGCACGCAAAAAATCAACAAACCTAGTTGCAACACTGCGCTCACGCCTATCCGGCTCCAGCGGGGCTTCGAGTCCGGCAGCAAAGCAAGCCGCGCGGCTATAGGCTTTGTCCCGATGGCTGTCTTCCACGCATCTGCATTGGGTTGGCGACGTTTATCCGCGTCAAATCCGACGCCCAACCGCGTCGTACTGCGTGGTGAATCTGCAATCATTGTTGTCATCCGCGTGCCGCCTCGAGAAGTTTCATTTTTGGGAACCTTGGGCCTCTACGAAGGCCTAAAATCCCCAAGTTCGTCGGTTTTCAGTTCGTGCGCTTTGCAAGTACTAGGGTACTTACGGGGCTGAGGGCGTCCGAATAGGACTTTCGTACTAGCGTCGCGAAGTCGCTAATGGTCCCGCGAGTGCACGGTTCGCTCCACGTCTGTTAACCCGGCGAGGCGGCTCTTGTTGCGGGGTTGGGTCGCGCAACCCGTATAGGATACCGCAATCCGGCACTCTGGCGTTCCTACTTTTACGTACACTCCCCCTCGGGCTGGATTAAGCTCCTAGGATGCCAAGAATACCCGCGGTGTTGGATGGTCTGCGATACTGTAAACACCTGAGTTCTCCATGAAAGAAGACCGTACACACCGCTCTCAAGCCAGCAAGCCCGCTGCCCACCCCAGCGCTCCCCAGACGCTGGTGGCGTCCCCGGCCCAGCTCGAGTGGCTTTACGCGCAATCTACCGCCGGCCGCTGGGGCCTCTCCCGCGAGCGCTTTGCTGCCTTCCTCGAGCGCAGCGCAGAGAAGCTCCTCGCCAGCGGAAACCTCGCGCCTGAAAAACTCCAGGAATACCTCGCCTCTCTGCATCTCGAGGATTTAGGGCTAGCCGCCGCCTGCATGGAAAATTGCGAACCCGCCTGGGAACATTTCGTCAGCGCTTATCGCCCCTACCTTCGCGCGGCCGCAGCCGCGGTTCTCCGCTGCAGCTCAGCCTCGCCGGAAGCCTGCGAACTCGCCGATTCTCTATTTGCCGAACTCTATGGCCTCGCGGACGGCGCACGCCGCGAGCGCTCGCTTTTCCGCTACTTCCACGGCCGCAGCTCGCTCAAAACCTGGCTCCGCGCCGTTCTCGCCCAGCGCCACATCGATGCCATCCGCGCCGGCCGCCGCTTCGAATCCCTCGAAGACGACGAATCAAAACCCGCCGCGCACAAAATTCCGCCCCCGGTTTCTGTCCAGCCTGCAGACCCCCATCGCGAACGCTACTCCGCTCTTTTCGTCCGCGCTTTGCAAACGGCTATCGCAGCACTCGATGCGCGCGATGAACAGCGTCTCCGTCTCTACTACGCCCAGGGGCAAACCCTCGCCGAAATCGGCAGACAACTCGCCGAGCACGAATCCAGCGTCTCGCGCAATCTTGATCGCATTCGCCTCACGCTCCGCCGCGCCGTCGAAGAAACTCTGCGCAATGGCTGCCCCGCCGCCAACGGTTTCGCCGCCGAACTAGGTCTCAGCGACGCCCAAATCTCTCTCTGTTTTGAATACGCCTCCGCGGATCCCTCCTTCGACCTCGAAAAGCTCCTTCAACGCCGCGGCCGCTCGATTCCCGCACCCGGGAGGCCCGGCCCATGAAATTCTGCTTCATCAACTCTTATTGCAAGAACGCAGCCAACCATCGTTCTAAGGAAGGAGAAAACCATGGCGTCTGATGACCGCGACCGGACCTTCGAAAAAGCGCTCGCCCGCCATCTGCGCCCCTCCGCGTCCTCCAGCCCGGATGCCAGCGCCTGGGCCGGCTCGCCCGCCGATCCCCGCGCCGAATTTTGTCCCGATCCCGAAATTCTGGCGGCCTATCACGATGGTTTGCTCGCTTCCGAAGAACGTAACCTTTGGAAGCAACATGTCGTAAGCTGTGAAAGTTGCCAGCTTGTCCTCGCCCATCTCGATACGCCACTCGACATTCCCGTCAATCTCGAGACCGACGAAAATGTTGTGGTAGCGCAGCAACGAGTTTCTTCCGCGAGAACCGCTTCGTCTGCGTCCATCGCTCGCCCAAGTCCTCCTCACAGTTTGCGATGGCTCTGGCTTGTTCCTGCAGGCGCCATCGCCGCAACTCTCATCGCTTGGGTTTCCCTGCAAGAACGGAAGCCTGTGCAGGTCGCGCCGTCGTCGCCCGTTGAAGTTGCGGAAAATCGGCAATCCCCCGCCGTCACGCCTTCCACGCCACCCGCCGTTTCCCGGGAGCGCAAGGAGAAAGATCAGGCAGCCGCTCCATCCTCCTCCGCCGCCGACTCAGCAATTCGTGATCTCGCCTCCAAACAGCCTCAGAACCAGGTCCAGCTAACTCAACAATCCCCGTTTCAATCTGCGGCGAAGCCCACGCACGGACCTTACGTAAGCGCGCAAAAACAAGAGCAACAAATTGGTCGAATTGCAGCAGGCAGCGCCGGAGCCTTCGATCAAAAAAAGCTCGATGCCCAGTCTACCCCTAACGTAATGGGGGGGAGAATCGCCGGATCCCCCGCGCAACAAATTCCCGTTCCCGCACTCCCACCGCCCCCTGCACCTCTCCCATCCTCCGAACCTAGCTTCCTCGCCGATGGCTCGCTGTCTGCCCCCTCGGCTGGCAAAGTGGTGCCCTCTGCTCCCGCATCAAATGTCTCCGTACCCAAAGCAAAGGCAGAGAACGTGGACGCAATTTCCGCGGTTACGGAGACCGTCGAAGTTTCCGCCGCTCCCGAGTCCCCCGCCAAAACACGCGTCCAGGACCATGCAATGATGCGTGCTGCCGCTCTTCAGAATCCGCACGTTTTTTGGGCGCCAGGTGGAAAGCAGGCCTGGCGCGTCGGTCCAGCAGGCTCTCTCGAACATTCCAAGGACAAGGGTCTGAATTGGAATCCGCAGATCAGCGGCGTCTACACCGACTTACTCGCCGGATTCGCCCCCTCCGCAAAAATCTGCTGGATTGTCGGGGCCTCCGGCACCATCCTGCGAACCACCGATGGCGGCACTCACTGGAGCAAACTGGACTCCCCCGTCACCAACGATCTCACCGGTATTCGCGCCACCGATGCCCTGCACGCTTGGATATGGTTTGTCCCCGACCTGCAGACCCGTCTCATCAGGACGTTTCAAACCTCGGACGGCGGATGCACGTGGTCCCCGGCTCCCAACCAGGAGTAACTAGCAGGCATTCGCTCCCGCCTCGTGCAAGAAATTCGCTCTTCACCGTTCTAAGCTGGAAGCTAAATTTTGGTCGAGGTGAACATCATGGAAATCCGCGCATTAAAAGTGAAGGGCCGCCTGCCTTGGATTCTCTCCGGCACCGCTTTTCTGCTTGCCGCTGCCGCGTTCTTTTATCCCGCGTGCCGCAGGCAACACGTTTTTGCATCGCAAGACAAAGCCGCGCAAGAAAAAGAAGCCCCTCGCGCCACTGGCCCCGATCAATCCACCAGCCTCACCGATCAGACCGATCTCAACGTCACCGTCTACAACTCCAACATCGCTCTTGTGCGCGACGTCCGCAATCTCACTTTGCCCAGCGGCACCTTCCGTCTCAAATTCATGGACATCGCTGCCACCGTGAATCCCGCAACGGTCCATTTCCGGTCGCTCACCGACCCCGATAAGCTCGGCGTCATCGAGCAAAACTACGAATACGATCTTCTCGAGCCCGCCAAGCTCCTCCACAAATACGTCGGCAAGGAGATTACTCTCGTTCGCTCCTATCAAGACAACGGCACCACCAAACATGAAGAAATCAAAGCGACGCTTCTCTCCGATAACAACGGCCAGGTCTGGAAAATCGGCAACGACATCGTCACGGGAGGCTATGCCGAGAGTTACCGCTTCCCCGATATTCCCGCCAATCTCTACGACCGTCCCACGCTTCTCATGTCTCTCGAAAATTCCGGCTCACGCAAACAACAAATCGAAGCCTCGTACCTCGCCGGCAACCTGTCCTGGAATTCCGATTACGTCCTAACAATAGCCCGCGACGACAAAGCCGCCGACCTCGACGGCTGGGTTACGCTCGTCAACAACAGCGGCACTGCCTTCCACAACGCCCGCCTCCAGCTCGTCGCCGGAGATTTGAATCGGCTCCCGGCCAACGGTCGAAATGATGTGATGGAAATGCGAGCAATGGCCAAAGCTGTTCCCGCCGCGCCTCAATTCCAGCAAGAAAATTTCTCTGAATATCATCTCTACACGCTCGGCCGTCGCACCTCCGTCGAAGACAAAGAAACCAAACAAATCAGCCTTCTGCAAGGCACCGACGTCCCGGTCCAGAAAATCTTCGTCGTCAACGGCCAAAACTACTACTACCACAATCGCCAGAACCCCGGCTCACCCATCAAGGACGCCGTCATGGTCTATTACAAATTCAAAAATGACGAAAAAGCCGGCCTCGGCATTCCCATTCCCGCAGGCAATGTCCGCGTCTACCAAAAGGACTCCAAAGGCGGCATCCTCTTTGTTGGCGAAGATCGCATCGACCACACCCCCAAGGACGAAAGCATCTCCATTCACATCGGCAACGCCTTCGATGTCGTCTCCGAACGCAAACAGACCGACTTCAAAAGCATCTCGTCAAATGTTTGGGAAATGGAATTCGAAATCACGCTGCGCAATCACAAGGACTCGCCCATCGCCGTTCAAGTCAACGAACCCATCGGCGGCGACTGGGAAATGCTGAATTCAAGTTACAAATACACAAAAACAAGCGCCTGGGCCGCCCAATTCAACGTCCCCATCGACAAAAACGGCACCTCCGTCTTGCGCTACCGCATCCGCGCCCACTGGTGAGACCCTGCCGCCCGCAAAGCACTTTTTTTTCGATTTTCCTCTTGACAAAAAGTGATTCCTAGCGTACAGTATTGACTAGGTAATCTTGTGGGTTTTCCTGGTAGCGCCGGCATCTTGCCGACGTTCTTGCTTTATAGAATCTGTCGCATACCCAAGTCCTTTGTATCCAACACTTGCGATACGAATCCCGGGTTTTGCACAATTTTAGTGCAAAATAGCCCCATCAAGTCATTTAGAATCAACACTTGCAAAAGTGTATGAAAACAAATCGCTTTAAGTATCTTTAGAATGAACACTTATGCAAAACCCCAGGGGGGGTCCCCCTCATGTAAGGTTAGCCAGCCGTGGAACAAACTTCAGTCTGAGCCTTTACTCCTGTGACGGACAGCAACGCTTCTCCCGGAGCGAAACACACATATCAATCCTCAGGGGGCACTGTCTCCATACTCGCACTTCACTGGCTCTCCGCAACAAAGATCATCTCCGGCGACGCGTCCCCCAAGGGCGACCGATCAAAGTCCCCATAAACTGCACTAACCCGAAACCCGCACCGCGCCAAAAGATGCTCCATCTCATATCGAAAAAAATACCGAAGCGTCCAGGCAAACACGAGCCGCTCCTCCTTTCCCCGCGCATCCGTCACATAAAAAATCATCTCCACATCGTTCCGCTGCTCCGCCCGGTGAAACGCCGTAACTCGCTCCATAATTCTCACGCGCCGCCCGTCCGGCATCGAATACTCCGCCACCAACCCCTCCTTCTGATAAGCCGAATCGTGCATCCGCTCCGCATCCGTCTGAAAAACATCCAGAATCAGCCGGCCTCTCCGCTCGCCCCTCCGTCTTCCATCGGCCCAAAGATGTTTCCGCACGGATTCGAGGCACGACATTTGGTCTTCAACTTCCAGGAGATGCTGCATCGGGCGGAACGGAATAATGACCAGACGAAACTTTTCTTCCAGATCGAACCGGGTCATGTCTCCCTGCACCAAACGGACTCGTTCGCGCGCCTCCGTCGGCAACATCGCCACCTTCTGGTTGCACCGCTCCAGCATCCGCTCGGAAATATCCAGCCCCGTAACTCGATGCCCCGCCTCTGCCAGCGCCAAAGTAATTCGTCCCGTCCCACAACCAAGCTCGAGAACAGGATCGCCATGTTCGTGAACCGCATCGCGGTAAAACGCAACATCCCCCACGCGCCCCCGCACAATCGGCGACTCGTCGTAATAATCCGCAATAAATCCGTCGTAAAGCGCCATGCTCACGTACGCATTTCCTTTACTTCCTTTATCTCCCTTACTTCCTTACCTCATTCCAGCACCGCATCCGCCTCAATCTCTACCAACATCTCCGGCGAAATCAACTTACTGACTTCCACCATGCTAGTCGCCGGCCGTATCGCCCCAAAAAACTCCCCATGCGCTCGCCCAATCTTTTCCCACTCCGCAATGTGGGTCACGAATATCCGCGTTCGCACCACATCTTTCAATCCCGCCCCCGCCTTGGTCAGCGCCGCTTCGATATTCCGAATCGTCTGCACCGTCTGCGCGTACGGGTCGCCCACTCCCACAATTTTTCCGTCCGGCCCCGTAGCCGTGGTCCCCGAAACCGCTATGCCATTCCCGATCCGTACCGCCCTCGAATAACCAACAATCGGCTCCCAAGCTGTCCCGCTGGAAATATTCTCCCGTGCCAAATGAGTCTCCTTTGCCTCACCTCGCTGTGTCACCGCGAGGCTGCATGCTAAACTGAAAGAATTATGGCACAGCCCCAGCGCGATGTTCTCGCCGGACCGCGCCCCGGAAAACTTCATGCTCTGTAATAATATCCTCGAAGCCATTGGCCACACGCCGCTTGTGCGCCTCAACCGCATCAATCAAGGTCTCAAGCCGCAGATCTTTGTCAAAGCCGATTACACCAATCCCGGCGGCTCGGTCAAAGACCGTATCGGCATCACCATGATTGACGACGCCGAAAAACGCGGCCTTCTCAAACCCGGCGGCACCATTATTGAAGGCACGAGCGGCAACACCGGCATGGGTCTAGCACTCGTCGCCGCTGTCCGCGGCTACAAGATGGTTTTCACCATCACGGACAAGCAATCCAAGGAAAAAGTTGATCTTCTCAAAGCCCTCGGCGCCGAAGTCATTGTTTGCCCCACCGCCGTCGAACCCGATGATCCCCGCAGCTACTATTCCGTGGCTAAGAAACTCGCCCGAGAAATTCCCAATTCCTTCTATCCCAATCAGTACGACAATCCCATGAACCCCGAAGCTCATTACCTCTCGACCGGCCCGGAAATTTGGGAAGACACCCAGGGCAAGATCACGCATTTCGTCTGCGGCATGGGCACCGGCGGCACCCTCAGCGGCGTCGGGAAATATCTCAAGGAAAAAAATCCGGCCGTCAAAATTATCGGTGTCGATCCCTTCGGTTCGCTCTACTACGATTTCTTCAAGCGCGGCGAAACCATCAAGCCAAAAACCTACGTCGTCGAAGGCATCGGCGAAGACTTCTTTCCCACCACGATGAACATGAAAATTCTCGATGACGTCCTTCAAGTCAACGATGAAGAGTGCTTCGTCTTCGCGCGCCGCCTGGTAAAACTCGAAGGCCTTTTCACCGGCGGCTCCGGAGGCGGCTGCATCTCCGCCACTCTCCGCATCGCCAAAGACCTCGGTCCCGACGCTTTCATCGTCGCTTTTCTCCCAGACACCGGCATGCGCTATCTCAGCAAGGTCTACAACGATGAGTGGATGCGCGAGCGCGGCTATGTCGAAGCCGCCGTCCGCATCACCGCCGCCGAAGTCGTTAACGCCAAGCACAAAGCCGGCAAAGTTCGGGAGCTGGTCATCGCACGCCCCTATCAAACAGTCTTTCACGCTCTGAAAACCATGCAGGAGCAGGACATTTCGCAAATTCCCGTCTTCGAAGAAAATCTTCCCATTGGCACGATCTACGAAGATCAAATTCTCACCATGGCGCTACAAGGCAAAGACCTGCGCAAGCTCGTCGTCCGCGAAGTCATGAGCAAGCCGCTTCCGCGCATTCCCGGCACCTCGCCCGTCGAGCGGGTCACCTACATTCTCAGCCACGAAAATCCCGCCGTCTTCGTCGAAATGGACGGCGCCAAATTCGAAATCCTAACAAAGTACGATCTAATGAGCACCGTCGCCAGTCTCATGGAACAAAAACGCTAGGTGCCGGCACGCGGGACGCAATCCACAAAAGTAAGGCGGAATACTTTTGAAGATTCTTGACTTCAATGAACGGCTGAAAGATTCGATTCTCATCGCGGATGGCGCGATGGGCTCGATGCTTCATGAAGCTGTCGGCACGCAGCGCTGCTTCGATGAACTCAACGCCACCGAGCCTGAAGCCGTCTTCCGTGTCCACCAGGCGTACATCGAAGCTGGCGCGCAGATTATTGAGACCAATACGTTCGGCGCGAACCGCTTTAAGCTCGCTCCGCTCGGCCTCGCCGACGCAGTGCAGCGCCTCAATTCACGCGGCGTAAAGCTCGCTCGCGAAGCCCGCGAATCCGCTTCTCGCGAAGTCCTCATCGCCGGTTCTATCGGCCCACTCGGACTCGGCGTGCAATCCCGTCATCCCTCGCCGGACGAAATTCTCGACGTATTCCACGAGCAGGCTCTTGCTCTCGAAGAGCGCGGCGTCGATTTTTACATCTTGGAAACTTTTTCTTACATCGAAGAAATTCTTCTCGCCATCGACGCGATTCGATCTTTCTCCGGCTTGCCGATTGTCGCCCAGCTTACCTACACCGAAGAAGGCACCACTCACGGCGACCTGCGCCCTGCCGATGCCGCCGCGCAACTCAAAGCGAAAAATGTCCAGGTCATTGGCGCGAACTGTACTCTTGGCCCGCAACCTTTACTGAAAATCCTTCGCGAGCTCACCGCCATCGACGATCTTCGCGTCAGCGGCATGCCCAACGCCGGTCTTCCCAAGCGCGAAGGCGACCGCATCGTCTATCCAAAATCTTCGCCAGAATATTTCGCACTCTTCGCTCGCGAAGCCGCCGCTCTCGGCGTTCGCATTCTCGGCGGCTGCTGCGGCACCACGCCCGCGCACATCCGTGCGATGGCCGAAGCCGTCAAATCGCTCCGTCCTGCGAAAACTCATTCAGGTTCCGCCACCGTTGAAGTTGTCGCAAAACCCGCTCCCGTTTTGCAGCGCGAACCGGAAAGTAAATTCTGGAAAAAACTTCAGGCGAAAGAATTCACCGTCTGCGTCGAGATCGATCCGCCGAAAGGGCTTTCGCTCGACCGCATCTTCGAGCAAGTCGACAAAATTATGGCCTCGAATAAAGTCGACGCCATCGACATCAACAGCGGCGCGATGGCTCGCGTCGGCATGGACGCGCTCATCACCGCTGGCGCGCTTGAAGCGCGCGGCGTCGAAACCGTTCCGCATCTCACCACGCGCGACTTCAACATCATCGGCCTGCAAGCCGTTTTGCTCGGCGCGTGGACTGTCGGCGGCGTTCGCAACGTCCTCGCTATCACCGGCGATCCGCCTGCCGTCGGCGACTACCCGGAAACCAGCGGCGTTTACGAAGTCGATTCCGTCGGCCTCGTGAAAGTGCTCAGCCGCCTTAATCAGGGCACGGACTGGGCCGGCAAGACTCTCGGCGGAGCCACGAATTTCGCGATCGGCGTCGCCGTCAATCCCGTCGCCGACGATCTCGACGGCGAAATCGAACGCTTCCACGCCAAAATCGAAGCTGGCGCGCACTTCGCCATGACTCAGCCGATCTTCGATCCCGAACACTGGCACGCCTTCGTCAAAAAACTCGGCGGCAAACCCTCCATCCCCGTGCTGGTCGGCATCTGGCCGCTGAATAGTTACAAGCAAGCGCTGCGCCTCAACAACGAAGTTCCCGGCATCGTTATTCCGCCGGAGGTGCTTGCGTCGCTCGAATCCGCCGGCGCCGCCGCCCGCGACCGCGGCTTCGATGTCGCTCGCCAAATGCTAGCCTGGTCCCGCACCGAACTTGCTGGCGCGTATCTCATTCCGCCTTTCAAACGCTACGAAGAAGTCCTCGACATCCTCTAACAGAGTCCTGGCCGTTCACGTCGTTTTCGTCTCCTAACCACTCGCCGCAAAAGCGGAACTAGAATCACATACGCCAATGCGACAAACACCGGCGCGATCAAACACCAAGCTATGGCTGCGTGCCAGATGGTGGTCCATAAAAATCGAATGGCGCCCCAGAAACTCGCGTGAACCATGGCGTAAATCTGTGTTACGGACAGCGGCAAATGCGGTGCGCGAAACAATCTTTCTCCAAGCCGGAAAAAAGGAGCGAGCAACGCAATCTGCAGCGGATACACAAAATAATTCACGATCTGAATCGCCGGCAAATTCAGCCGCCAGACGAAGGCCAACAGGGCGCAAAGCGCGGTCGTGGTACCCAGCACGGGGAATACTCCAAGCGCCACACCAAGCGCCAGACTCAACGCCATTTTTTCCGGCGTCACACCTTGGCGCAGCAATTCCACAATCGGCCGTGTAATCCGCTTTCGAAAAAATCCCTCTTTTCTGCCGCGATTCTGCTCCACGCAAAGCGTCCTCGTTTCCATCATATTCGGAAACATTGTTTTCTCTGCGGCCTTCGTTTCTCGCTCGATGTATGACGAAGGACTTGCGGAGTTTGAGCGCGCAACCTATGCTCCGTGCTTCCGCGAAGGGAGCAAGACGATGGCGAAGAGCTTTCGATTGGTTGCGGCTGGTGCGGCGCTGATCCTGTTGTTCGCATTGGGAGTGCGAACGGGAAGGCAGACGAAGGCGGCTGAGGGGCGCGAGACGGACAAAGCGGCCATCTCCGCGGTGTTGAACGCGCAGCAAGCGGCGTGGAATCGCGGCGATGTAGACGCGTTTCTCGTGGGCTACTGGCATTCGCCGGAACTGACGTTCTCCGGCAGTAATGGAGTCTCGCGCGGGTGGGACGGAGTAATGGGGCGCTACAAGAAGAATTATCCGAACCGCGCCGCGATGGGACAGCTCGATTTTTCGGAGTTGGAGTTCCGATTTCTGGGGCTGGACTCGGCGCTGGTGCTGGGCCGCTGGCATCTGAAGCGAGACAAAGGAGATATTGGTGGCGTGTTCTCGCTAGTGTGGCAGAGGTTCCCGGAGGGGTGGAAGATTGTTCACGACCATACAAGCGCCGTGGAGAAGTGAGCGGTTAGGAGATAAGCTTATTCACCGTTTGCGAATGCTGGACGTTCTACTGCGCTGGTACTAGCGGGCTATTGGCGTGGGAGAGTCGCCTGGGCAGAATGTGTGTAGAGGCAAACCTGAGGGATGTTCGCCGCTATGCTACTTGCGATCTCCATCGTTGCGCTTTCGCAGTTCGCCCTTTACTACTGGCGGGCGATTCTGGCGGGAGTGGCAGCGCAGCCGGTTTCTGACCGGGTTTTGGCTGCCGCTAATCTCGACGCCGGGCGGATGAAGGGGCGGGATTTCGAGAAGTTGGCTGGTTTGCATGAGTTGACGCCAGAGCTGGGTCCTGGCGGCGGGGGGTTGACTCTGGTGCGGGCTTACTACCGGGTTGTCGAAGGTCTTGGCGCTCTTTCTAATGTGCATATGCCCGCGTTGACCGAGTGGTGCGAGCGTGAGCGGGTGATTTGCGCGCGGTATGCGGCGGTACAGATTGATCGGCGGTTACAGGTGAATTTGGCGTTGGTGGCGGCTTTGCGGTCTTGCTAAAGCTACGAAAAAGACTCCCCGAATAATTTCTTCCTTCATTTCCTTTTAAGATTTCCGTCTTGCGTTTCTTCCGATAGGTCGCCTTCGATTCTTTCTTGTTCCGAACACTTGAATCGCCTCGTTCCACTTGCAGGGATTTTCGGTGGGGTCTTGGTTTGCCAAGGGTATCGGTGCTCTCGGCATGTCGCTAGGACGGTGAGAGCGCTCAGGACTGCGAAAGGAGCACAGGCAGGAGTGCCTGTGCTACAAAGACGGATGTAACCTTTTCTTGGTTTGGTGGTAATCACCCATGAAAGAGCAAGAACGGGCCGAAACGGAAAATGACCAGGCGATGAAGTTGGCTCCGGACGAGGATCTGATGCTCGAAGTGCGCAATGGCGGGGGCGAGACGCTAGGGGTGTTGTTCGACCGATACCACTCGCCGCTGTTCAATTTTTATTCGAAGCTGACGGGGGACCGGACGCTAAGCGAGGATTTGGTGCAGGAAGTTTTTTTGCGGATTTTGAAGTACCGGCAAAGTTATCAGCCGGGGACGCCGTTTCGGGCTTGGATTTACCAGATTGCGAGGAATGCGCGAGTGGACCATTACCGGAAGACGCCGCGGCACATCACGTTTGAACCGGAGATGGTGGCACCGGTGATGCCGAAAGATTCGGCGCAGCAGTCGGAGGAGACGGCGCTTTTGCACCGGGCTTTGATGCAGATGCCGGAAGAGAAGCGAGAGATTTTGGTCTTGAGCCGGTTTCAGGAATTGAGATACGAAGAGATTGCGCGGCTGCTGGGTTGCGAGCTTGGGACGGTGAAGACGCGGATTCATCGCGCGATTCAGGAGTTGCGGCAGAATTTTAAACAGTTGGAGCGCGGGCTTGCGCCACGGGAGGCGGGGCCTGCAGTGGTGAAAACGATTCCTCCCCGGAGGTTTGGAAATGAAGTGTGAAGAGATTGGAGAACTCCTGCCGGATTATCTGCAGGGAAGTTTGAAGGCCGAGCAGGACGCCTTGGTGGAGCAGCACATGGAGCATTGCGCGGATTGCCGCGAAGAAGTGGCGATTTGGAAGAAGCTGTCACTGCTGCCATTGGAGCAGCCGAGCGCGGGGTCGCGCGAGCGCTTTGAGGCGATGCTGCACGCGTACCAGACGGGGCGCAACGACAAAGCTTCAGCGGGAATCGCGCGCCCAGAACGAACGACGGTATGGAGCTGGCTGCGTTCGCCGGTGGGCGCGGTGGCGTGGAGCGCGGCGCTGCTCGTCGTTGGAATTTTTGCGGGCAACTATCTCGGGAGCAGGGCACCTCGCTCGAATAATGGCCAGAATGAAATCGCGGCGATGCACATCGAGTTGGCGAACATGAAGCAGATGGTGGTGCTCTCGATGCTGCAGCAACAGTCCGCGAGCGAGCGACTGCAGGGAGTGAGCTACAGCAGGCGGGAAGACCAGCTTGATCCGCAAGTGATGTCCGCGTTGGTGCATACCCTGCGTTATGACGGGAGCGTGGATGTGCGGCTGGCGGCGCTCGATGCTTTAAGCCGGCACGGCGCCCAGCCGCAGGTACACAAGGGAGTTGTGGACGCATTGCAAGAACAGCAGTCGCCGCTGGTGCAGGTGGCGCTGATTGACTTGATGCTGGAGTGGCGCGATCCGGATGCGGCGCAGCGGTTGCGCAGTTTTGTGCAAACACCGAATTTGAATCCGACGGTGAAGCAGCGCGCGGATTGGGCGCTGAGCAGATTGAATTGAGGAGGCGGGCGTGGGAAGGAAAACGTTCTTTGGGATCTTGATGATGTACGCGGCGGTGGCGCTGCTCCTGCCGGCGATGCCGGCGAGCAAGGTGGCGGGTGCTGGTTCGCGTCCGCGGAAGAGCGTCTTGAGGTCGCTCTATTCGGTGCTGAAACCTGAAACCGTCTCGGCGAAGGGACGCGATGATGACAACGACCGCTACTTGAATGCGCGGGACGAGGAAAAAATACAGAAGGCGTTCACGATGCCAGCTGCGGGACAGAAGTCGCTGGAAATCGACAATATTTGGGGATCCATTGAGGTGGTTGCGGACACGACGGACAAAGTGGAGCTGAGCGTTGCGAGAACAAATCGGGCGGAGTCGAAAGAGAAGCTGGAAAAGGCGAAGAAGGAAGTGACGCTGGACATTACGCAGGAAGAAGGCGCGCTGAAGATGTATGTGAACGGGCCGTTTCGGTGCCAGTGCGACGATTGCCGGCATTCGCGTGCGGACGACGGGTATCGGGTCAAGATGGATTTTACGGTGCACGTGCCGCGCGATATCGACATCAAGGTGAAGACGGTGAATGAGGGACGCGTGGTGGTGAAGAACATAAATGGGACTTTTTTCGTGCGCAACGTCAACGGGGACATTGAGATGGACAACGTGGCGGGGTCGGGGACGGCTCGAACGGTGAATGGGCCGGTGATCGTTTCGTTCCGGCAGAATCCGCATGAGAATTCCGAGTTCAAGACGGTGAACGGAAAGATCGAGCTGCGGTTCGCTCACGATTTGTCCGCGGATTTTCGATTCAAAACATTCAACGGCGGGATTTACAGCGACTTTCCGGTGACGGCGATGCCCGTGCACGCGATTCAGGAAGAACGACGCGGCGGGAAAATAGTTTACCGGGCGGACCGTTATACGGGGGCGCGGGTGAATTCGGGTGGGCCAGAGATTCAGATTGAAAATCTAAATGGAGACATTCGCATTCTTGAAAATCATGAATAACCAAATACATCGGTTTGGGCACATTTTGGCGGTAGCGGCATTGTTCGGGGCGGCGCTGCATGCGCCTTGCGCGCGCGCGGAGTCGCAGGCGCAGTCGGGGAACGACCGCGTGTCGGTGAATCTAAGCGATCCGACGCGGCCGGCGTTCGTGAAAGCGAGTTCGGTGAATGGAAGCATCACCGTGAAGGCTTACGACGGCAAGGAAGTGATTGTGGAAGCGCGGGGACGAAATGAGGAGAGTGAAAAACCGTCCAGCGGGCCGAAGCGGCTGAATATTTCGACCACGGGATTGACGGTCGAGGAAGAGAACAACGAAGTTCGCATCAGCACGGAATCTTACGCGCGGACGATTGACTTGACGATTTCGGTGCCGGTGCACACGTCGGTGAAACTGCGGGCGGTGAATGACGGGGATATCATGGTGACGGGCGTGGATGGTGAATTGGATGTGGATGATATCAATGGCGCGGTGACGCTAAATAATGTTTCGGGGAGCGCGGTGGCGCATGCGTTGAACGGGCACGTGCATGTCACGTTCGCGAAAGTAAATGCGCAGAAGCCGATGGCGTTCAGTTCATTGAACGGGGATATTGATGTGACGTTTCCGGCGGACGTGAAAGCGAACGTGAGCATTCGCTCGGACCGCGGGGATGTGTTCAGCGATTTTGACGTGCAGCTGCAGGCTTCGGCACCTCAACAGACCGTAGAAGACGGCCGCGGGAAAGGGGGCAAGTACCGCGTGAAGATCGACAAGACCGTGCATGGAACGATCAACGGCGGCGGGCCCGAATATCAATTCACAAATTTTCAGGGGCAGATCTATATTCGCAAGGCGGGCAGCCCGCGTTAAGGCCGGCCGTTGGACCTTCGAGGCTCGTACAGCGCCTGTTTATCCGCGGGGATGTTGCATTTTTTCTTTGGCGCTCAAGGCTCTCACCTTCCATGTAAACGCGAGATTCGCTAATAGGCCCAGCGGAGAAGCACGCCGCCGGTGGTGTAGCCTGCGCCGACGGCGACTAGCAGAACGAGATCGCCTTTGTGAAGACGGCCTTGCGCGACAGCGTCGCGGAGGCCCAGAGGAATTGTGCCTGCCGTGGTGTTCCCAAATTTGTCGATGTTGACCATGACCTTTTCATCAGCGATGCCGAGGCGTTCCTGCATGGCGCGAATGATGCGAAGGTTGGCCTGGTGCGGCACGACGAGAGCGAGATCGTTGCTCGTGAAGCCGTTGCGTTCGAGCAGGTTTACGGCGACTTCCGCCATGCGGCGAACGGCGTACTTAAAGACCTGCGAGCCTTCTTGATGCACGTAATGCATGCGCTTTTCCACGGTCTCGGCCGTTGTGGGATTGAGAGAGCCGCCGCCGGGCATGTACAGGAACTGGCCGCCGGAGCCATCGATGTCGTGAGCGAAATCCAGAATGCCTTCGCCAGGTTCAGCGGGTTCAATAAGCGCGGCGCCCGCGCCATCGCCAAAGAGCACGCAAGTGGCGCGATCGGTGTAATCGAGGATGGAGGTCATGGTGTCACTGCCGATGACCAAAACTTTTTTGTGGGCGCCCGAGCCGACAAATTGGGCGCCGACCGTGAGCGCATAGGCAAAACCTGAGCACGCAGCGGAAAGGTCGAAACCCCATGCTTTCTTTGCGCCGATGCGGTCCTGAACGAGGCAGGCCGTGGCAGGGAACATCATATCCGGCGTGACGCTGGCGAGGACGACCATCTCAATGTCGGCGGGGTCGGTCTTGGTCTGGGCGAGGAGCGCTTTGGCGGCTTCGGTAGCGAGATGGGAACTGGCGGTGCCGTGCTCGACGGCGTGACGCTCGCGGATGCCGGTGCGGGTGCGGATCCATTCGTCATTCGTGGCGACCATTTTCTCGAGGTCGGCATTGGTAAGCACCTTCGGGGGAACATAGCCAGCGACGCCCGTGATCTTAGCCGCGATGCGGTGGGACATGTCTCTCCTTGGGAGTTACTGCGAGCCAAGCGAATCCGAAATTCTAAGCGATGCGGAGGCGAGGTTACAAGGCGAGGCCGAAAGAAACAAGGACATGTTGTTCGCAGGTGGGGGTATATGGGCAGTGGAGCCCATTGGGGCTTTGGCTTATTCCGCTGGCGGTAGAATTTCGTGGCGCCAGGTGAGCGTGGCAGTTTTTTGCAGCATGGCGGAGACGGAGCAGTACTTTTGCTCGCTAAGCTCAATGGCATGCTTCACGGCGGCTTCGTCGAGTGCGCCGCGCAGGCGATAGAGAACCTCGAGTCTTTTCCAGACGGTCGGAGGCTCGGAGGCGCGCTCGCCGGAACAGATGACTTCGAGCGCCTCGAGTTTCTGGCGTTTTTTCTTGAGGATGCTGACGACGTCGGTGGCGGTGCATGCGCCGAGCGCCATGAGGACAAGTTCCATCGGCCCGGGGGCTTTGTTGGAAGTGCGGTCGGAATCGATGGCGATGGCGTGGCCGGAAGGGCTGGTGGCGACGAATTTTTCTTCGCCAATCCACTGGATGGATGCTGTTTGCATTTTGTTCTCCGGAAGAGAGTTCTTCGTTTCCCAGAGTAAAGGATAGCACTCGCGAGATGAAGCTGGAGATGTGAAGCGGGGGGATTCTACGGTTTGCTATCCATTTCCTTTTTGAGGCTGAGAGCACTTTTGAGGAGAGGAAGGCCTGGGTCGGCATCTTTCCAGGCGTCGAGGAACCAATCGAGCTGTTTTGTGCCCTCGACTTTGTCCCCCTTGGCGAGATAGATGCGCGCGAGATGATAGTGTGCCGCCAGCCAGTCCTGTTGGGGCTCCCATCCCAGCGGGGGATCGGTACCTTCGACGAAAAGCTTGTACCAAACAGCGGCTTGCTCGGAGTTGCCTGAAGCATCGTAAGCACGAGCCAGACCTTCCATGGTCATGGCACTGCTCTTAGCTTTGTCCGCGAGCGAGAACAGTTTTATGGCGCGGTCTTTGTTGCCGTGCGCGAGTTCCACTTCGGCTTCAAGACTTTGGAGGTCGCTCGCATTTTCGGGATTTTGGAGGTCTGCGAAAGGCCGCACTTTTTCCAGAATGTCCGCGGCCTTTGCGACGCTTCCCGCACGGGCGTATTGCGTGCCGAGCCATAGGCCCGCGCGCACTTGAGCGCCCGAAGTAGCCAGGTAAGGGAGTGCGAGATCGAGTTGGCGAAGTTGGCCAGCTCGATCTCCCTGACCCTCCGCAAGAATGGCGAGCAGGTTGTGCTCGCGCAAAATGCTCAAAAACCATTTGTAATTTTCGTCGGAGAGGAGGGCTTCCTGCAGGCGTGGTTTTGCCACGGCATATTTGCCGTGGTAAAGATCGAGCCAGGCCAGAGAACGGAGGCCTCGAGGTTTCAGATCCGGCTTGGCAAAGGCGAGCTCGAAGGTTTCGCGAGCTTTGGTTTCATCGCCGCTACGGAACAGAGTCATGCCGTATTCGTGATTGATGTTCTGATTGGTCTCCCAGGAAGGATCCAACTTGAAGGCTTGTTCGTAGTTGCGGAGCGCCTCGGGAAAATTGCCGAGCCCATTGTAAGTGGTAGCGAAGTCAATGTAAGTGGAAGCGTTATTTGGAGCAATGCGCGCGAGCTCTTTATATTGTTCGAGGGCTTCCTGGGGCTGGCCGTTGTTGCGCAGGAGCGAGGCATAGTTGAAGCGCATCCCCCAATCATCGGGATAAGCCTTCAGATAAACATCAAAACGGTTTCTGGCTTCCGCCACGTGGCGCAGGTCCTGAGCGTAGTTGGTCTGAATATAAAGCCGCTCGCGATCGGTGGTGCGCTCGGAAAGCTGCAGCGCCTTCTCCATATGCTCTTTTCCTCTTACGGGGTTATTGAAGATGTGACTGTAGTAGGCGGTGCCGAGTGCGGCGTGGGCCATGGCGAAATCAGGGTCGGCCTTGACAGCTGAGTCGAACGCCTGCACGGCTGGCTCATACTGACCCTTGCTCCAGAGAGCACCGCCGTCGGCAAACAATTTGAGGGCTTGCAGCGAAGCCGTGGTGACCAACGGCAGAGGACGGTCGGCTTGGCTTGTGGCGAGCATGGATTCGCCCAGGTCGCGTCGCACACGGGTCGCTATAGTGCCGAGCGCGTCAAGGACGTGGTCCTGATCCTTGGCCTGTTCGAGGTAAGAGTATTTGGCTATTCCGGACTTAGGATCGATCAAGCGCGCAGTGAGGGCGTACTGCTGCCCGACTTTAGCGATAGAGCAACTCAAGATCGCGCGGATGGCCTCACGCTGAGAAATCTCTCGCGCCACCTCCTCGGTGATTTTTTCGTCGCCGCCCTTGCCCATGCGATGCAGGCTGTCTGCGATGCGTGCCCGAGGAACGACGTTCGCATGAGATGACTGCTCGAGGCTAACGGTCAAAGCCGTGAGAAGGGAACTGTCGAAGAGGGGGTCGCCGGTGTGGTTGTCAAAATCGGTGATCAAAAGCCAATCGCGGGGAGCAAAAGCCAGACCCGGCCGCGCCCCGATCAACCACCATAGTGCGGCGACAACAATACCCAGGAACAGGACGGACATATACGCGGCGCGTGGATGAGCGCGCAAGGCTTGGGTCCAGCCGCGGCGCGATGTTGGCTGCACCACCGGAATCGCGGAGGAAGGTGTTTGCTGAGCGGCCAGGCGTTCAAGGTCGACGCGCAATTCGCGGGCGGACTGGTAGCGGAGGTCGGGCCGTTTGTCGAGCGCCTTCAAGATGATGGATTCGAGTTGAGGCGAACTGCGGGGGTTCCACTCCTGCAACGGGCGAGGGGCTTCATTCAGGATTTGCTGGATAAGGCGAGGGGCTTGTTTTTCCTGGAAAGGCCGCTGGCCGGCGGTCATCTCGTAAAGAACGACGCCAGCAGAAAAGATATCGGAGCGGGAATCTACGGCGTCGCCGCGGAGTTGCTCGGGAGCCATGTAGGGCAGGGTGCCCGCGCCATCGGTTTGTGTGAGAGTCGCGGTGAGTTCGCCAGCAGCGTCTGCATCGAGCAACCGGGCCAAACCAAAATCCAATACTTTCGCCTGGCCCTTGGGTGTGACCATGATGTTGCCGGGCTTGAGGTCCTGATGCACGATTCCGTGTTCGTGCGCTTCCTCGAGCGCAGCGGCTATCTGCAGACTGATGGCAATCCATTCCTTTTCCGGCAGCGAGCCCTTGGCGATCCGCTGGCCGAGGGTTTCGCCGGGGATTAACTCCATAACCAGGAAGTCGATGTCGTTCTGGGTGTCAAAGTCGTAGACAGTTCCAATGTTTGGATGATTGAGCTTGGCTAAGGCCAAAGCTTCCTTGCGAAAGCGCTTGCGTGGCGCTTCATCACCGAGCTTTCCGGGAGGGAGGACTTTCAGAGCGACGTCACGATTCAGGCGTTGATCGCGGGCGCGATAGACGACACCCATTCCACCGGCGCCGATTTGTTCGGTGACTAAGTAATGGCCGATAGTCTGGCCGATCATAGGACGGGCACCTTTGCATGGCATCTTAGGACGCGGTCCTAGCCAAGTCAACGCGGACGGGGGCGGTGAAACAGACGTCTAGAGGCTTTCAGACACGCTTGGTAGCTCGCGCGGGCCCCCGCACGGCTGGAATTGAGGTTAGGATAGGTTGGCTTGGCAGGAAGACGATACGGAGGAAACTTATGAGGATGAGAAAAGAGCGTGTGGTGAGATGGGCGGGAATCGTAGTGCTAGTGATGATGGTGATGTTAGGGGCGGGGCACTACCGGGCGAAGGCGGCACAGAGCACGACGGCGAGTGAGACGAACGGCCAGCCATTCGTTATTGAGTACTACTACAAAGCGAAATGGGGACATGCGGACGAGTTCCTTGCACTGTTCAAGAAGAATCATTACCCGGTGCTAAAGAAGGAGATGGAATTGGGACGGATGTTGAGGGTGAGCATGACGGGGCCGCGTTATCACACTACGGAAGATGGGCGCTGGGACTTCCGGGTGACAATCGTGTACAAGAACGCGGCGATCGCGAATGACAATTTTGACAGCGCGCCGCTGCTCAAACAGCTCTATCCGGATCAGGAAAGCTATAAGAAAGAAGAACAGAGGCGATTTGAGATTCTCGACGCACACTGGGACTTGCCGATCAAGGACGTGGATCTCGGCGGACGATGAAAAACGTGTGGACCGTAAGACGTTTCTCGGAAATGAACGCGAGCAAAACTCTAGCGGAGTCCCAAACCGGAACAACAGGTGACAAATGGGACAGTCGAAGAGGCTCAGGTTAGGACGAACCCCCTAATTTATTCACCAGCTTTTTGTCAGCTTCGGGCGGTATACCACCCGTTTTCCGACGGGGTACTGCACCGCCGGGCGAGTGCGGCGTTGGAGCTTTCGCATCGGGGTTCCGCGGGGTCCAATCGGATGGCGGAAACGCGATTCGCCAGAATCGCGGGGAAGGAACTTCAAATTCGATGCCCACCTCTCTCTTGCCCGGCTGATCGAGACCGAGACTGACCACGCGGCAGACCAGCTCTTCCATGGTTTGTGTGTTTTTGATTCCCAGAAGCTGGCCAATTTCGACCGTCAAAGCCACCTGTATCAATGCACCGTGGGCATTCACGATGAGGGTAGTGGTTTCTTCTGAGGCGACGTTATTTCCAGGTCCTTCTCTGAGCACCGTAATTGGGAGGTTCAGGCAGACGCGCTGGCTTCGGCGCAATTGCATCATTTTGCTAGGCTGCAGGTCCGTGGGCTTCATGGTGGCAAGCTCTTCCTTCTAATATAGGCACTTTTGCGGCCAAACCCTAGGGTAGCGTTTGCTCCCGAAATGGAACTTTCTATTTGCCAGAAGGGCCGAAAGGCACAGCTAGGAGTTGCGCGGCGCGCCAGTCGCTACTTCGATAATGGGATTTGGGAGCTGCCGCATGGTTCGGACGAAGACCTGGACGATGGCACCGTCAAACTGGGCGTTGGCGCACCGTTCGAGCTCGGCGAGGGCTTCCGGAGAACTGCGGCCTTTTTTGTACGTGCGGTCGCTGGTGATGGTGTCGTAAGCATCGGCGACGGCAATGATGCGCGCGCCGAGAGGAATGCCTTCACCGGAGAGAGCATCGGGATAGCCGGAGCCATCGAAAAATTCGTGATGATGCAGGACCATCTCGCGAACGCGCGCGAGCGGAATGAGGGGATCCAGAATCTTTGCGCCAAATTTTACGTGAGCCTTCATGGTTTCCCACTCTTCGGGATTGAGCGGGCCGCTCTTGTTCAAAATATTTTCCGGTATGGCGACTTTGCCGATGTCGTGCAGCACGCCACCAAGACGAATCTCTTCGATCTCCGCGTCGGTCATGTTGAGAGACTCGGCGATGAGGGCGGCGTAGGCGGAGACCTTCTGTGAATGCCCTTGTGTGTAGTGGTCCTTTGCGTCGATGGCGAAAGCGAGCGAAGTGACCGTGTCGAGGACGGCCTGCGGGAGACCTTCAGGGCCTCGCGAGGAAGAGGGCATGGTTGGTTTGCCGCTGGGAACCTCGGTGGTGGCGAGCGACTCGGTGAATTGCTTGAGACGTGAGTAGATTTCTTCAAAAGCTTGGGGGCCGGTGGCAAAGAGGCGCTTTAGAGTTACGCCGAGATAGGCTTCGAGAACATCGCGCTTCCACTTTTTGGCTTCGTTGGGATCGAAATGGTCGGCGGTGGAAACGGCATTTCCACCCTGGTGCTTGGACAAATACATGGAAGCATCCGCAACCTGGATAAGCTCTTGCGGCGAGGAGCCGTGGAGCGGATAACACGCGATACCAAAGCTGGCGCTGATGTTTTTCTCGCGGAGAAGTGGATCGGCGGAGACCCAGCCGCGAAGTTTGCTGGCAAGCTGGCGAGCGTGCTCCATGTTGGTTTCCGGCATGAGAATGACGAATTCGTCTCCGCCGTAGCGGGCAACGACATCGGAGCGGCGGCAATTCGTTTCGAGGATGTGGCCGACGCGCTGGAGAACGAGATCGCCCTCGAGGTGGCCGTAGAAATCATTGACGAACTTGAAGCGGTCGAGGTCCATGAGGACGAGGGCGAAGGCGCGGCCGGCGCGGGTGGAGCGCTTCCATTCAGCGGAAAGGGCTTCCATGAAGAAGCGATGGGTTTTGACGCCGGTGAGGCCGTCGGTGATGGCCTGCTCCTGAGCTTTCTGGAAGGAGAGAGCATTGTGAAGAGCGCCGGCAATGAGGTCGGCAAGAGTACGAAGAAGCAGAATTTCTTCCTCGGAGAATTCTACGGAGACCGAAGATTCGACGTAGAGCACACAGTGGAGCTGCTCGGCATAGAACACCGGGAGAGCGATGGCAGCAATGGAATCCGGCAAGAGAGGTTTGTTCGGGGAATCACCGGAGGTAGAAGCCTGATAGTCGGCCAATTGTCCACTACGGGCGACATGGCCGATGAGGCCGTTGCCAAGCGGAATGCGGCGGCCCAAAGCGCCTCGGCGAGCGCCAGCCTCCGCTTGCACGACGAGCTCGCGCGTGGAGTATTCGAGCACGCTGATGCCGATGTGATCGTAGGTGAGCCCTGCCTCAAGCTGCTCGGCAATCTTGGCCAGCATCTCATCAGGATTGAGCGTGGCGATGGCATTGCGGGAAATGGTGTTCAGCAGCGAAAGATGGCGCGCCTTGGTGCGCTCTTCGTGGAAGAGCCGCGCATTTTCGATGGCGATACTCGCTTCGCTGGCGAGTACGCGCATGAGTTCGAGATGCCCCTCGTCAAAAATGCGATCGTGATCGGAAAAAACGGCCATGGCGCCGATCGCGTGGTCGTAGGCCACGAGCGGAACGCCGCAGTAGCAGCCGCGGTCGCGAAGGGGCTCAACGCCGAGTTTTCTGACTTCGGCAGCGTAATTGTCGCGGATAAGCACCGGCTGGCGGGTACGGATGATGTATTCCGTGATGTAGTTGCCGGCAGGACGGCTGCGCGCAGGCTTGAGAGTGCCGCCTGTCACTTCTATCTCGAACCGCATCTCGTCACGTAGCGGATCAAGAGCGCCAATGTAAAAATTCTCAACGTCAAAGAGGCGACGCAGTTCTTCCCAAACTTTCCGCAGGAGATCTTCCTTGTTGAGAGTGGAGCTGAGAGCGCGGCCAATCTCATTGAGGACGTGAAGCTCCTCAGAGCGGCGAGATGTCTGCTGGATGAGGTAGCTATTCTCAACAGCCATGCCGATTTGGTGGCCGAGGGCGAGAAGCAGGCGGTATTCGGCGGGAGTAAAGCGGCGGCTGTCCGGTGTCCCGAGAAGAAGGACGCCGAAGGCATGCTCCTTGGCCTGCAGGCTGATGGCTACGATGCTGCGAAGACCTTGCGCGAGAGCGAGCTGGCGGAAACGTCGAATGGGTTCTTCGCGTTCGAGAGCGGCGACCGTGTCGTCATTGCGAAGATCGCGGAAACCGAGAAGGCCGCCGAGGCGCGAAACGAGTCCAACGAGGTAATCGTCGAGCCCTTGCTCCTGCGCGGTGCGGCAGAAATTATCGCTCAACCCGACGGCGACGACGGAAGTGGGGCCTTGCGGATCTCCGTGATGGAGAAAAAGAGCGCCAGCGGGTAGGCGCACAACCCCAAGAACGCGGTCAAGGGCCTGAGAAAGCATGCGCTGAATTTCTCCGCCCACGAAACTGGAGGTCGCCAGATTCAGGTTGGAAAGCGCAAGCATGTTGCGCTCAACTCGCCGCTTTTCCTCCTCGTACAGGGCCATGACCATCAGCATGGCGACGAAAGCGGAGGGAACAGCGGCGGCGGTCTGGAAACTGACGTCGCGGAAAAACGGAGCCGAGCGGAAGAAAGAGAAAGTAACTCCCACGGCGGCCCACACCACAAAAGAAACGGCCAGGAGCCAGTCGGCGAGAGTCTCCTGGCGGCGGCTTTCTAGCCAGAAGATATAGGCTACCGCCAGAAAAATCGCCGCCGCAGGAAGAATCAGCGGAAAGTTAAACCAGCGGAGGGCGACTGCACCGGCCCAGAACACCAGGACGCCGCCGGCAGCTGCTGCGGGGACACTCCAGAGCTGACGTTGTGCGTAAAGCTGGGCGCCCAGAAAGAAAAAGATTCCTGCGGCCGCATAGAGAAATTGATCGAGCGCCGTCTGCACCGGCCACGCATCGGTCCCGCGGGAGAGAACGGGACCCAGATAACTCAGGGAGACGATGGCCCATCCGGCCGTCCAATAGAGGAGATAGGGCCGGCGCTTGAGCTGGTAAATATAGGCGAAGAAGCCGGCCACCAAAGAGGTAGCCGCCAGCAAAGCCAGTGCGATGAAGCTCTGGTTGGTCAAGGCCTCGGTCAATTCTCCGTCCGACGCGCGGACGGCTCCGTTGCACCGTGCAAAGACGGTGAAGCGCTTTGTGCGTCAAGATGAAACGGAAACCTCGACGGTCGCACGCAGGGACAAACGTACGGCAGCGCGAGGGTGCCACCTCGGTGCACAAAGCAAAGTACTTGTGATTATGGACGATGGAAATTTAAGGAAGCAAGCGTACCAGGGTACCGGTTGCCAAAGAGGCAGCAGGGGAGGGGGGTAACGGTTTCCATACAAAGGGGAGGTGCTTGAATCAATCGCGGAATGGCGCGTTTTGGGCGGAAGGAAGCCAGATTGGACGCAGTATTAGGGTTTCGCTAAACTGGAGGTTTGAAATTGCACTGTAGGACGCGCCAGAACCATGGGTGAAATGACCAACAAAACACAGGATGGCATACGGGTCCGGTTCGCGCCTTCGCCGACGGGATATTTGCATGTGGGCGGGGCGCGGACGGCGCTGTTTAATTGGCTGTTTGCGCGCCGGCAGAACGGCACGATGATCCTGCGGGTTGAAGATACCGACGCAGAGCGAAACAAACCCGAACTGGTGACAGGAATTCTGGATGGACTGAAATGGCTTGGGGTCGAGTGGGATGAAGGGCCATTTTATCAATCGCAGCGGACAGTATTTTATCGCGAAGCTGCAAAAAAATGCCTGGGGAATGGCAGCGCGTTTTTGTGCTACTGCCCCGCGGAAAAGTACGCGGGCGGCGACCACGCAGAACCCGGCCAGGACGAAGAGCCGAAGGGTGGTGGTGCGCGGCGCGTGACAAGGTGTAGTTGCCGCGACGGCAAGCCATCGACACCGGGCGTGAAACCTGCGGTGCGCTTCAAGGTGCCCTTGGGTGGAACGACGAAATTTACCGACGTCGTGTTTGGAGAGACGGAATTTTCGAACGACGAGATCGAGGATTTCGTTCTGCTGCGTTCAGGGAAGGGCGACGAAGAGTTCGGGCAGTCGATGTACCAACTGGGCGTGGTGGTGGACGACATCGACATGCGCATCACTCACGTGATCCGCGGTGCGGACCATATTTCCAATACCCCGAAACAGGTGTTGCTCTATCGCGCGCTGGGGACGGAGCCGCCGCTCTTCGCGCATCTGCCGCTGATTCTTGGAGCAGACAAGAAGCGGCTGTCGAAGCGCCACGGAGCGACCGACGTCAACATGTACCGCACGGAAGGATTCCTGCCCGAAGCCTTTCGGAATTTTCTCGCGCTGCTGGGATGGTCGCCGGGGAGCGATGAGGAGTATCTGCGAACGAAAGAGCTGATTGAAAGATTTTCGCTCGAGGGCGTAAGCCGCACGAATGGTGTTTTTGACAAGCCCAAGCTCGAGTGGTTCAACACCCAGTATTTGCAGAAACTGCCGATCGATGACTTGCTGCCGGAAGTGGAAGCCGAATTGAAGCGCAGCAAATTGTGGAAAGAAGAGTGGGCCGCTGGCGCTGCACCAGGCCCTGACGGAAGAGA
>Ga0073928_10002378_pt1 | contig 32540 bp, 29 predicted proteins | sample PaiPotPPA55metaG_FD_76969 | JGI IMG/M metagenome (GOLD analysis project Ga0073928, IMG submission 76969) | Iron sulfur acid spring bacterial and archeal communities from Banff, Canada, to study Microbial Dark Matter (Phase II) - Paint Pots PPA... ...
CGACGCTGCGGGGCAGGTGCCTGAATGAAACCTTGACGGCCTGGTGAGGCCGGGGCGCGGGCACAGGCGTGGGTGCGAGGACGGTCGCCGCAGCACGAGCCGGCCGGCGCGGGCGGCTCAGGCGGGTCGGTTCAGCGCGGGCGACTCAGCCGGCTCGGTTCAGCGCGGCGGCTCGAGGATCGACCAGCCGTGCGCCTCGACGCGCTCGTTCCGGCCGCCCTCGCTGCTGGCCAGCAGGCGCTTGGCACCTTCAAGGTTCAGCGGGAACGTCCGGTCGCGGTCGGCGGCATTCAACAACACCACAAGCGACGCTCCGCCCTCCGGATCCTGCACGCGATACGCGAAGGCGAGGTTCTCCAGATGCAGCACCTCGATTCCGGCCCCGACCAGCCACGGGTGGCGGCGGCGCAGACCGATCAGGTCCTGGTGCAGCCGGAAGACCGGACGTCCGAAGGACGCGAGACCGGTCGGCCCCTCGGCCGGAAAGGCGGGGCGGATCTCGGCGTCGCCGCCTTCGCGCTCGTACTTGATGCCGCGGAAGGCCTGCTCGTCGCCCGCGTAGACGCTGGGGATCCCGGCCGTGGTGAAGAGCACTGCGAGCGCGAGCGGCAGCAGGCGTTCGTCCTCCAGGCGGCTGGCCAGCCGGGTGACGTCGTGGTTGCCCACGAAGGTGAGCGGGCGGAAGGCGGTGCGGTAGCCGTCGTGCCGTTTGAGCGCCCATGCCAGCTCAAAGAAGTTGCTGTCGTTCAGGCTGCTCCAGATGCCCTTCCACAGCTCGTACTGGGTGACCGAGTCCAACCCGCCCTCGCGAACCGCCGCGACGTAGTCCCCGTGGATGTACTCGCCGACGAACCACGCGTTCGGATGCGTGCGCCGGACCCGATCAGTCACCAGGTGCCAGAACTCCTTGGGAACCGCGTACGCCGCGTCCAGCCGCCATCCGTCCGCGCCGCGGTCGAGCCAGTAGCCCATCACATCGCTGACGTAGTCCTGAACCTCGGGCTCGGCATGATTGAGCGCCACCAGGATGCGGTGCCCCTCGAAGTCCGCGTAGTCGAAGCCGTCCCCGCCGTGGCCCGGTGCGTCGAAGTCGAGGCGGAACCATGAAGCCGAACGCGACTCGCGGCCGTGCTCCAGCACGTCGCGGAATCGCGGAAAGCTCCGTCCGACGTGGTTGAACACGCCGTCGAGCAGCAGTCGCACGCCTCGGGCCCGGCACTGTTCGACCAGCCGCTCGAAATCCTGCTCCGTGCCGAGTCGCGGGTCGACGCGGAAGTGGTCGGTCGTGTCGTATCCGTGCGACTCGCTGGCGAAGATCGGGCCGAGCGCCAGGCCGTTGCACCCGAGCTCCACCAGATAATCCAGCCAAGGTTCGAGGCGCGAGAGCCGGTGCTCGACGACGTCCGGTGCGTCGGCGGTTGCCGGCGCTCCGAGGAAGCCGATGGGGTGCAACTGCCACCAGATCGCATGGTCGGGCCAGGTCAGCATGGGCATCCCCCGCTAGCGTCGTGAGCGGCCGTTGTACGACAACGTATCAGCACTGCGTGTGGTGGCAGGTGAGCACCGTGCGAGCTTCTTCGACGGTCCGATGTTTGAGTTGACGTTCGAGTTGCCGCTTGCCTTGCCGAAACCGGTCAGCGCCGGTCGCGGCGAAGCAAGAATATCGCCAATCCGATCACGGCGAGTACGAGGATTGGCACTATGCCGACGACAGGGGTTGCGGTCATGGTCACCGAATGGCTGGCACTGATGGGACCGCCGTTCCCGGTGACCTGCGGGGTGACGCTCGCGGCCGTGGCGGTGCCCATGGCGGCCGCCGTGGCGGTTACGGTGGCGACGAGCAGGGAGGTCCTCGCCATTGCGGTATCCCGCATGTTGAGCTGGTGAGTGATGTACCGCTGCTCGACCCACTGTCGACGGTCCGGCTCGATGAATCAGGTGTCGTATTCGCCGTTCCACGGCGGATTGAACCCGAGCCTGTTCGGCCGCAGCTCGGCGTGCGGGAATCCGTATTCGACGGTCTCGTCGATCAAACCCCAGCGCTCACCATTGTCATCCTCGACGGCGAACGGCTCGATGGCGATGTCCGCGAATTCGCGGCCCGGCAGGCTCTTGACGAGCCCGCGCAGGTGATCCATCAGTGCGCCCGGTGAGGCGTTCGCGTCGAGTTCGTGCTCGGCCGGAGCGATCCAGCTCCAGCGGTGCGCGCCTTGCGTGTCGAACAGGTGCAGGTAGGTGGATCCGGCGTATCCGGCGAGGAACAGGCCCGCGTCGTAGCGGCCAGTGAGATCCGTACGGTAGCCCTCCTCCCTCGCTACTGGGATGCGGGCGGGGACTGGCTCTCGCCAGGAGTCGTGATACGGCCAATGCCAGTGCACGCCGGTAGTCGGGTCGCGGCGTAGTTCGAGGACGTTCGAGACAGCGGCGATGGGCAGCGCACCGTGGATGTGCGGATAGAAGTCGTTGGCATCCGCGGCATGTTCGACCAGCACGGGGCCGGGCAGCTTGTCCTCGTCGATCACCAGGACGACGGGCGCTTCGTCGGCGGGCGCGAAAAGCGTCCTGGCGATGGCCTGGACCTGATCGGCGAAGCAGGCATGGATGAACCCGACCTCGTCGAGTGTGGCGTTTCTCGTGGAGAACCGGTATTCGCCCGAGGCCTGCGCCGCAGCCCAGTTCGGACCGAGGGCGACGTGGTAGATCGGCTCCCGCCCGTTGCGCCGCGCGCCGCCGGCCGGGCGGGCGTTCGGTGCGCGGAGGCCCGGTGGGGCTTCCGAGGCATCCTGCTGCGCCTTGGTGAACATCGACCCGATACAGGTCCAGTCGAACGCTGTACTCCAGTCTGGCTGCGCGCAGGCCCAGGCGGCGAGGGCGCTGGAGGCCCGGGCCGGTAAGAGCGTGTGGGTCCGGTAGTGCCGCGCCGGGGAGCCGTCGCGGTATTCGATGTCATAGACGCCCTGAAAGGTCAGGTTCACCTGCGCGTAGCAGTCATCGGCGGCGCCACAGTCCAGCACGAGGAACTCACCGCGGTGAAGCCGGGCGACCGCGTTCTCGATCTGCTCGGCGCTGCGATACCGGCCGCGTACCCGGTGGCCTTCATGCCCCCCGTCAACCATGAGTCGATCCTCGCATGTCTCCATCGCGATGAGCGCAACCGCGTGCCAGACGTTTTGCAGAAGTCCTCTGTCCTGGCTCACGCGCGACAGCGGCAAGCGAATATCCGCGCCCGCTCGCTGGGCCGCGAAAGCCGCCGCGCAACGGCAGGTGGCGGGCTGCCCGCGGAAGTCGGGCAGCCCGCCACGTGTCTTTCGGCGGCTCCTGCTACGGCGGCCGGTGTGCGGTCGCCGGGATCACCGGAATCCGGGGATCACCAGGCGGAGGGCGCCGGCGGCGGAACCACCGCCGGACGGTCGTCGCAGGTGATCGTGTTCGGCAACTCCCACGAGGCCAGCCAAGCCCCGGTGGTGCCGCCGCCCGTGTTGCCGCCGAGGTCGGTCAGGGAGAACTCCGACCCCGCCGCGGTGAAGTTGAACGAGCCGCAGTTGTTGACGCCGACGGCGCCCACGTTGCGGGCCACCACGTTCTGGAACGTGGCGTTGCCGGCCGACCGGGCGCTGACCACGTCGGTCCCGGTGCCGTCCACCTTGATATTGCTGAAGTGGACGTTCGTGATCGAGTACAGGTCCTTCACCGAGTAGTCGGACACCAGCATGATCGCGTCGTAGGTGTTGTCGAGGAAGTTGTCCCCGGTGACCTCCACGTCCGCGTTGATGCTGCCCTGCAGCGCGTACAGCCAGATCGCGCCAAGGCCGATCTTCCAGTTCAGCTCGAAGGTACCCGCGCGCACCGTGGTGTTGTTCGTGATCCACAGATGCCCGGTGAAGGGGACGGCGTTGAACCGGGTGCCGACCTGAATGCCGCTGCCTTCCCGTTGGGGGTCGGCGACGAGGTTGTTTGAGATCGTGTTGTCCGTGCCGCCGTAGACCGCGATCCCGTTCGCCAGGTTCGGCGTCTGCACGGTGTTGTGGTCGATCGTGTCGTTGGCGTCCGCGGTGATCTCCGACCACAAAGCCAGGGCGTCGTCGCCGGTGTTGCGGATGAAGTTGTTCTGCACCAGCGAGTTCGTGACTCCGGTGTGGAAGTTGATGCCGTCCGCGATCTGGTCGGCGATCTGGTTGTTCGTGATCTTCAGGTTGGTCATCGGGCCGTCGAACCACATGCCGACCTTGGTGTGTTGGATGTACAGGCCGTCGATGGTCGAGTTGCTCAGCGATCCGCCGATGCCGTTCACCTGATCGGTGTCGATGCGCTCGCGCACGTCGCCCTCGATGGCGAAGTCGGACAGGTGGACGTTGGTGCTGCCGCCCTGGTTCGCGTACAGGCCGTAGAAGCCCACGCCGGTGTGGATCGAGCCGTCGGGGGCCGGCGTGCTCAGGGTGACCTGGTGCCCCTTGAAGATCGTGTACCAGCTGCCCGCGCCCTCGATCGTCACGTTGTTCACGATGATGTGCCGGTTGACCTGGTAGGTGCCCGGCGGAACGTAGACCGGCAGGTGGACCTTCTGCGCGAACGCGATCGCCGCGTCCATCGCGGGGGCCGAGTCCCGTCGGCCGGTCGGGTCGGCGCCGAACAGCAGAGCGTTGACCGCGAGCGCGTCGAACTTGGGCGGCGCGACGAGCTGGCTGTCCATCACGTCGATGGTCGTCGGCGCGGCCCCGGCCGGGACGGTCAGGCGGAGCTTGTCGCCCGCCTGGTAGGTGCGGCCGAGCAGCAAGCGCTGCTCGTCATAAAAGTGCTGCGGCCGGAACGGCGTCGGAAAGACGGGCTCCGGGGTGGTCTGGTCGGGCACGCAGCTGCACTCCGTCGTCCACCAGTCGGGCTGGATCGGCCCGGCGTTCGGGTCGTTGGAGAACGGATACTCGTTGTAGAGCCACGCATATTGCGAGGTGAGCGTCATGGTCTGCCGGCTGTGGCCGTTGACCGTGACGCCCAGCGGGGACGTGATTCCGCCCCCGTCCGGCGCGTCGGGAATGCTGTACCTGACCGTGATCGCGTTGGTCGCGGCGGGCAGCGTGAACTCGACGTACTGGCCGGGCTGGAGCGTGACCGCCTCCCTTCCGGTCGCCTCGGACGGCAGCGTGTACGCGTCCGTGGACGGCCCGATGACCGTGCCGTTCGTGGCCGCGTTGAACGCGTTCTGCTCGATGAACCCGACGTCGGCGCCGCGCCCGGCGACCAGCGACGGGTCGATGGCCGCACGGGTGACGACCGGCGCCGCGGCGCCGGTCGGCGACGCGTGCGCCGGGCCGCCGAGCAGGACACTGAGTCCGACCGCGGCAGCCGTGGCGGCGGCGACACCTGTGGTGCTCCGTGACATTGAGTGCTCGTCTCTCTCGTGTCGATGGAACCGCTGACACTCGCGGCGAAGAAACGGAACGCCATGAGGTGAGGGGACATTACGTCTCCCGCGCTGCGCTAGCAAGAGGTGTCCGTGAACTATTTTCGGAGTCGTGGTACCAAAAGTGCGCCCACGGCTTAGACTCTTGCATGATCTCGCAAGGGATTGCGGCTTGGCGAGCAGCTCCGGACAGCTCGCGCGGGGCTCGGACAAGATCCTCGGCACCGGCGCCAAGGGCCCTGCCGGTTCCGCCCCAGCTGGCATTTTCCGGCCACGCCAGGGCACCGTCAGCAATAGCGCCGTACTCTGATGCGGTGCCCGGTACGCCGGCGCCCGCGTCCGAGTTGAGTACGCGCTGCTCACGACAGGCCGGCGGCGTGCCCGGAGCATCGGCGTGGGATATCCCGCGCCCAGCGGGTTCCGGGAGGGGAATCAACGTGCTCTATAAGAGATCTACCGCTGTCGCCGCGGCCTTCATCGCCGCGGCCGCGTCGCCCGTGCTCACCGCCACGAGTGCGGGAGCGCGGGACATCCCGTGGACGGACCAGACGGTCTTCGCGATCGGCCCGACCGACAACTACGTGGCCGAGTGGATGGGCCTGTCCCAGGGATGGACCGTCATCGGCGGTCCGGCGAGCGAAATCTACGCCGGTTCGGCGGGCGTGTTCGCCACTAACCCGTCCACCGGCGACATCTACAAGTACAACGGCACACCGGGCAGTTGGACCGAGATCGGCGGACCCGGCGCGCAGTTCGCCGAAGGAGGCGGGCACCTCTACGGCCTCGCGCCGGACGACAGCTATGTGGCGGAGTGGAACGGCCCCGCACAGGGTGGCTGGACCATCATCGGCGGGCCTGCGGCGGACATCTACGCCGGCCCCTACGGGCTCGTCGACACGGAGCCCGCCGGTTCCAGTGGGGACATCCGGCGCTACAACGGAACTCCGAACAGTTGGACCGACATCGGCGGACCGGAGGGCTTCGCCTCGCTGAACGACATCGCGGTCGGCTCCGGTGCCGTCTACCGGATCAACCCGGCGAACTCCGCGGGCGTCACCGTCGTCGACGAGTGGACCGGAGGCACCACGTGGACGCCGATCCTGACCGTCGGGAGCAGCCAGCATCCGGGGAGTCTCATCGCCGGCTATGACGGCGTGTACCTCGACGACGTCACCACCACCTCGGACGCGTACCTCAAATACAACGGCACTCCGAACAACTGGTCGCAGATCAGCTCGATCGACTACTACGGCGACGGCCTGTACCCGATGGTGGAGAGCACCACGAGCCTGTACGGTGCCACCCTCGACAACGCCGACGGCGACAGCGCCTCCACGGACGTGGAGATCTACTCGGGCAGTGGCAGCTCATGGACCGACATCGGCGGACCCGCCAACCCCAACCTGGCTGCAGGAGGCTGACCTCAGAATGTTCGACAAGCATCACCTGCTCAGGCACGGCGCCGAGATCCAGGGCGTGGTCACGAGTCACCAGGAGATCGCCCACGACCAGTACGGGGGCGAACTCGACTACTCGATTCACGTCCGGGTCAGGTTCGCGGACGGAACCGAGACCGAGATCGTCCATCGGTGGACGAAGCACGCGAAAGTCGGCAGCCTCCGTGTCGGCGACAAGGTGCCGGTCCGCTATGACTCGGATGACCACTCCAAGGCGGTCATCGACATGCCCGCACTGGAAGCCGCGCATGCGCAGATGATCGCCGACGCGAAGGCGACGCTGAAACGCTACGAAGACGAGAAGGTCGCCAAGGCGCAGGCCGAGATCGCCGCAGAAGCCGAGCGCGCGCACAAGCACCACCACTGAATCTGAGTCCAGGCGGGCGCCGGGCGCTACTCCCCGGACTCCTCGGCCCTGTCCTGCACGGCTTATCCGCCGCGCAGGACAGGGCCGAAAGCCGTCGCGTACACCGCGTGATCAAGCTCGATGACCTGACAGGCGGCCCACGCTACCGCCGCAGCATCAGAGCTCTTCCGTATGAGGACGCTCCCACGGAGCTGCACGAACGATTCGTCGAGCATGACGAGCCCTTCCTTGAGGAAGTCGCAGACGGCTGGAGCATGTGGCACCTGCTCGGCGACGAGGGCGACCACGACTGGATCCCACTCGAGGAGACGCGGCGGGCTAACGCGTTCTGCCACCGCCGGTATTCGCGATCCACTTCGCCAGGCGATCCAGATCTTTGATCACGGGTCTGCGGTAGTGCGGTTCCACAAGACCCTCGTCACGAAGCTCGCTCAGGGCACGGCGGACACTCTGCTCGGTGGCGCCGATGAGCGCGCCGAGGTCGGCCTGGCTGAGCGGCACGGGGATCGCGACGCCTTCGGCCGTCGGCTCGCCGTAAGTCTCGCCCAGCCGGTGGAGCACCCTGGCCAGACGCAGAGGTGCGGGCGCACCGTTGGCCTCGCTGCGGTGTCGGATCGACTGGCGGAATTTGGCATTGACGCTGTTGTGCACGGCTGCCGCGCTCACCGGGTGCTCGGCGAGGAATCCGCGCAGGGGCGCGGCGGATACGGCTCGGACCCGGGTCGGGGCGGCGGCGATCACGGTCGCCGCACGCGGGTTGCCGTCGAGCACGGCGAGTTCGCCGACGAGATCGCCGACCATCCGGACCGCGAGCAGCACCGTATATCCCTCGGCGCTGTTGTCGACCACTTTGACGCAGCCCTCGAGGATCAGGTAGACCTCGCCGCCGAATTCGCCGGCCCGGATCAACGTCTGGCCCCGCTCGAAATGCCGGACGGAGCCGAGGCGCAGCAGCTCCGCCCGCTCAGCCTCGGGCAACGCGGCGAGCAACGAGCGCGCGGGCCACCCGTCCGGTCTGCGCGCGTCGTGCATGCCGGGTGGTCCTGGTACGCCGCCAGCAGATGCCACCGTATGCCACCGTGATTCGTCCGGACCCGCGAAACCGACTCTCCGTGGCAAATATAAGCCCTGAGAAGCCGCTATAGCCGGGCGATCCGCCAAATCCGCACGACCGAGGATGTCGCGACGGCCAGGCTTCGTCCGTCCGGACTCAATGCCACGCGGCTCGGCGTGTCGGGCTCCGGGGGGCCCAAGTACAGCAGTCGGGTTTTGGACTCCACGTCCCAGATGGCGCACGATCCGTCTTCGTCCGCCGAGGCAAGACGGGTGAAATCGGCGTTGAACTGGATATTGACGAGGCGCCCCGAGGCGGCGGCGTAGGAGTGGTCGAAGACGTCGCGCTCACCGGTCTCACCACTTAGGATTTCGCCCTGGCCGGACTCGTCCCAGACGACGATTCCACCGGGCTCCTTGACGGCGATGCTTCTCCACCGCCTCAAGACCTCGAAGGATTTGCGTCCCCGGTTGCCGTCGAACACGTACACCTCCCGCTCTCGACGGCAGAGAACCGCGATTCGGACGAAACCGGCGTCCGCCGCCACCGCGTCCGCATGGCCGGCGAACTCCACGCGACGGATCTCGGACTCGCGGTCGGCCAGGCGGAGGGTGCTGTTGTTCGTAGCCGCGAAGCACGGCCACGGGAGATCGGCGGCGGAGCGAACTATGGCGATCGGTCCTTCCTTCTCGACGGCGACCAGTTCCCGGCCGCTTGTCAGATCCCACAGAATCGCGTGATTTCCGGTGATCGTGGCGAGCGCGCTCTCGTCCATACCGAAGACCATGTCGGAGACCTGCGCCCGCACTGTCAGAACGAGCTCCGGAGACGGCGCGTGCACCGTCGCGAGCCAGTCCCCTGACATCACTGGATCACCGGGACCCACCTGGACATGCTGGAGTACCGCGACCGCGTCGGGCGTCGCGTGGTCGTGAAGTTGCCAGAGCGAACCATCCTGTAGCCGTACCGTGGCCAGCGCGATGGTCTGCGGATATGCCTCGCCGGGACGCACGTGCCAACTGGTGAGCTGTGCGGATTGCCCCAACGGAAGCTGCCAGCGTAACGGCCGTTCCACCCGCTCCAACTTCCTGGGCCGCACCGAATGCGTCGGCACGCCGCCGGCCCATCGCGCCGCGCCGCGCACTACCGCCAGGTCGAAGTCGTCCGGCCGGCGCACCGGCCGGCTCGTGCGTACGAGACGTCCGCCGATCAACGGAATCCGTGAACTTCCGCCCGTCTGCAGGACCGCGGTGAGGTCCTCGACGGCCAAGCTCAGCGAGCTCAACAGCGCATTGAAACACGCCGTCGTACGCTCCACCAGGGGGTCGATGAGGCTCTCGAGATCCTCTCGGGTCAGGCGAAGCGGCGGTAGCAATGGGGTGAGATAGAGCTCGGCCTCCGACTGGTCGCTCACGTGGTGCTTGAGCTCGCGCACGAGGTCCTCGACGATCAGGCCGGCCAGCAGCGCGGCGAGTCTCGCCGTGGCACTCTCGCCCTGGGCGGGGGTCAGCGCCGCGACGAGTTCGGCGTCCGCGTGCTCGACGGCCCAGGCCACCAGCAGCGCGTCGATGTCACGGCCGCCCGTGTCCTCCTGCGCGGCGTGGCCGAGCACTTCGTATCCTCCGTCCGCGGCGAAGCGGACCACCGCCGCGTCGAAGGTACCGCCGCCGAGGTCGTAGACGAGTACCGTGTCCCCAGCGGCGAACGGCTCCCCGACGAGCGGCGCGAGCGCGGCGGCGACCGGCTCCTGAAGCAGGTCCACACCGGCGAAGCCGGCCTCCCGGCCCGCCCCGATCATCGCGGCGCGGCGGTCATCGAATTCCCCGTAGCTCGACGGCATGGTCAGCACCGCACGCTCGATCGGCCGACCCGCAAGCCGCTCCGCCTCCTCACGCAGCCGGCGCAGAACGTGAGCGACCAACTCGGTCACCTCGAATCTTTTGCCGCCCAACAGAATCGGCGACCGTGCGCCCAGGTCGCGTTTGAAGCCCGCGCGGTATCGGTCGGGGGCGGACCGCTTGCGCTGCTCGGCGGCCGCGCCGACCAGGAGCCGGTCGTCTTCGAGGAAGACCGATGAGGGCCAGGAGTAGCTGCCGGTCACCGAATCCTTGACCGGGTGCTCGCGCTCGCCGGCAACGAGCACCGCCGACGAGGCCGAAGTTCCGAAATCGATCGCGAGGATGGGCTGGGGCGTAGGCAAGCCGGTGTCCTCCCTGATGACGCGATACCGGGTCAGCGGATCTGCCATACGCGGACGGAATGTTCGGCACCCCATTCGCCGGTGACCACGCGGGTACCCGAGGGGTCGAAGGCGATCGCGTGAACAGTGCCGTTCAGCGACCAGGACGCGAGTTCCGCTCCGGTGGAGGCATCCCAAAGCTGGGCCTTTTTGTCGCCTGATCCGGTCGCGATCATGGTTCCGTCCGAGCTGAACGCCACGGACCTCGCAGTGCCGTCAGCCGAGGCCGTCATACAGACGGTTCCCGACCAGATGTCGTACACACGAATCGAGCTCCCCGGTCCCGTGACCGCTACTCGCACGTCATCCGGGCTCAGTGCGATCGCTTCGATATCATCCTCGTTCTGAAACGCGGCGCAGAGCTGTTGCGTGGCGGCGTCCCAGACTTCTATGGCGCCGTTGTTGAATCCGACCACGATGTGCCGGCCGTCGCTCGTGAACGCTACTCGCCACGCACCTGTGCTGCTCCCCAGGGTGTCGCAAGTGGAATTGCCGATGCGCCAGAGCTGGACATGGTCACCCGCGGTGGCGAGCCAGAGGCCGTCAGGGCTGAACGAGACGCCGCTTACCGAACCGTCGCACGAGTAATTCGACATTTCACGGCCGCCGACGCCGATAATTCGGGCGACTCCGTCGCGGCAACCGGTCGCCACAGCGTCGCCACGCGCATTGAAGGCAACGGCGTAGACCCAATCCGGATGCACAAGATGGGTCGTATTCGACCCGTTCGCGGGATTCCAGAAACGGACATACCTATCATCTGACACTGATGCCAATGACAAACCATTGAAATTGAAGGCGACGGCGCGTACATCATCACTGTGCCGCATCGTGGCGATGTTGTCCGGTGTGCTCTTCACCTTCGGCGGCAGTATCTCCGACGTGGCCAGCCAGTCGCCTGAGTACACGGTGGCTCCGGGCGCGGCGTGCAACTCGGTGACGCGTCCCGTGTCGGCGTCGGCTCGCAGCTCCCAGATCGCCCCTGCGGGCAACCGCACCTGGGCTAGCGGCTGGTCGGCGAAGAACTGTTCACCCCGCGATATGTGCCAGGTCAGCAGCTCGGCGCTGTCTCCCGGGATACGCCAGCGCAGTGGCCGCTCGGTGCGGCGTTGTTTCACCGCGGGCACGCAGCGGCCGCCGACCGCGCGGGCGAACCGTGCCGCACCCTGGACCACCGCCAGTTCGGGTGAGCGCGCGTATCGGATCGGGCGGCCCAACGCGTGTTCGACGGTCAGCGCCACGACAGGCATCCGAGTGACGCCACCGGCCATCAGCACCGCGTCCACCTCGTCCAGTTCGATCTGGCAAGCCACCAACAGACTCTTGACGCAGTCGAGCGTCCGGTCGATGAACGGCCCGGCCAGCTCGGCCAACTGCTCCCTGGTCGCGGTCAGCAGGATGTCACTGCTGCCGAAGTAGTCGTCCGCGGCCTCCACATCGGTCAGCTGATGCTTGAGCCGCACGGTCTGCGTGGTCAGCTCCAGCCGGGACCTGGCCGACTTGAGCAGTTCTTCCAGCGGCTCGCCCACCGCGCCGGCGAGCACGGAGTACAGCGCGGCGTCGATCTCCCGGCCGCCGCAGTCCACCGCGGCGTGGCCGATCACCTCGTTGTCCTCGGCGCCGATGCGAACGAGGGCGGTGTCGAAGGTGCCGCCGCCGAAGTCGTACACCAGCACTAGACTGCCGTGCTCGAGCGGCGGCCCGGCGACCGGCGCGAGCGCGGCGGCGACCGGCTCGGAGAGCAGTTCCACGGTCTCGAAACCGGCCGCCCGGCCCGCCTCGATCATCAGGGCACCGCGGTGGTCGTGCGGGCCGTAGCCGGCCGGCACGGTGAGCACCGCCCTGATGACGGGTTCGACCGCGACCCGCTGCGCCGCCCGGCGGATCTCCGCCAGCAGCGCGGTCACCAGCTCGGGCACCTCTACCGGGCGGTCACCGAGTTGCACGGGGTGGCCCCTGCCGAGCTCCAGCTTGAACTCCGCCCGGTAGAGCGCGGGGTGCATCCGCTTGCGCCGCTCGGCCACCGTGCCGACCAGGAGGGTGTCGCCATCCCGGCTCACCGAGCTGGGCCAGGTGCGCCCGCGCCCTGAGGGCTCCTCGATCGGCTCCTCGGCGCCATCCGTCACCAGCACCGCGGCGCAGGTGCTGGTGCCGAAGTCGATGGCGAGGATCGGCCCCCGCGCCACTGTGGACGTAGCCTGTGACATCGTCAGTCCCTCTCCCGGCCGTGCCGAGCACGGTCGATCTCGAAGCCGATCCGGTCGTACGCGCTCAACATCACCTGGCAGGCGCCGTGGTCGGCTCCCGCGTACCGTGGATCGATCGCGGCACCCGACCAGTGCTCGTGCCGAGCCGCCGCGACCGCGGCCAGCTCCGCGAGCGGCGCGTCCGGCGAACGGCCGAGTCGAGCCGCGAGGCTCGGCCCCTGTTCACCGGCGACGCGCAGCAGCTCCGCGCCCTCCTCGCCGGTGAACCCGAGTTCCCCGAGCAGCCATCGGCGCACCACCGCCAACTCCCGGAAGACCGGCTCGCGGTCCAACGACGTCAGCTCGGCCACCGCACGCCGGACCCGGTCCAGTTCCCTGGCGGTGAGCGTGCCGACGAGCTGGGCGGGCAGCGCCGCCGCGGCGTCGATCGCACGCCGAAGTTTGATCACGTCGGCCCGCCGTGCGAAGTGGTCGGCGAGTAGCCGGCGCAGCTCCGTCAGACCACTGCGTTCCGCCAGCAGCAGCCGCAGCTCCGCAGGGGACTTCGCCTCGGCGTTCGCCAGTTGTGCGGCCAGGTGGACGCCATAGGCGCCGAACCTGTCGAATAACGCGGCCCGCCGCGGCGCGGCCACCGGCAGGTCCGGGTAGGGCTCATGCTTGAAGCGATCACCCGCCGCCAATCTCTTGCGCAGCAGATCGGCCGGCAGCTTGCCGAGCAGCTGCACATCCTCGAAGTCCTGGTCGGTGAGCACTCCGGCGGCGGAGGCCACCTTTCCGGCCAGCGGGCGCAGGTCGAACAGCACCCGCCGCACGCTCGCATTCGCCATCAGCCGCTCCGCGTCCCGGCGGCCCACGGCCATCGGGTCAGGACCGAGCCGCGGCCAGTGCAGCTCCACCTTGGTCAGCGCGCCGACCGCGGTGATCGGATTGGCAGTGCCCACCCCGGAACGAGTGAAGTCCGCGAGCAACTCGATGTCCGCCTCGTGCAGGGTCCGGGCGAACACGAGTACCAGGGCGTCGGCCCGCGCGGCGAAGGAGAGGGTGTCCGCGCGCATCCGGTCGCCGCCACGGCCGAGGACGGCCCGGGTCTTGCCTACGTGGGCCGGATCGCCGACCGCGTCCGTGCCCGGAGTGTCGATGAGGTCGAAGGAACGCAGCCGCTCGTTCGGTTCGGTGACCTCCAGATACGCGATCGCAGCGAGATACCGCCTCGACTCGTCGCTCTCCCCCGCACGGGCCGCGAGCTCCTCCAGGTCGGCGCGGTCGCGCCGCTCCGCGGGGCGCCCGTCCGTGAAGTGCACCCGCAGGCCGGGCTCGGCGCCGTGTCGCAGCCAACTGACGTTGCGGGTCAGCTCACCGATTCCGGTGGGCGCGCACTCTTCGGCAAGCAGGGCATTGACGATGGTCGATTTTCCCGAGCTGACCCGGCCGACCAGCGCGACGCTCATCGGGCGCAGCCAGCGCTCCCGGTGCGCCGCGATCTCCCCATGAGCGGCGGCGAGTGCCGGATCCGGCCGGGTGATCGCCGAGGCCGAGGCGAAGGCGGCCGCTCCGCGCTCATACAGGTCCATGCCTACGCGCCGCCCTGCTTCGTCGACGCGAACGCGTCGACTCGCGCCGCGAGTCCGTCCGCGTCGGTAAGCACCTCGTCCAGCGGCTGGCGTTCCGCGGCGTATCTCGCCGCGTCGGCGGCGCGTCCCGCGCGCAGGTTGCGTTGCTGCTCGGCCAGCCGCTTGAGCTTGTTGTTCACCGTCTCGCGTTCCTGCTTGAGCCGGCTGTCGAGTTCCACGACCGCGGCGGGACGGATCTGATCGAAGGCCAACTTCACGACCTCTTGGACGTGCTTGTCCTGGTTGGCCTTGGACGGGGTGAAGACCCGGATGAACTCGCTTCGCCGGGTGTCCGCCTGCTGTGTGCTGACCATTTTGCGCGCACTGCGGTAGCCGAAGATCGTCCCGATCACCGTGGACACGGCGGCACCCAACTGCGCACCGATCGAAGCTCCGGCCGAAGCACCGGCGGCGGTGCCCACCCCGGGCAGGATCAGGCTGCCGAACACCGCGCCGACGATCGCGCCGGCGACGGCCCCGGTCGTGGTGCCCGCGACGGCGCCCACGGTGCCGCCCACCACCGCGTAGCGCGCCTTCACGATTCCGCCGCCGCGTCCGGCCGCGCCGACCTGCGCGACGTCCTCCGGCAGCGCGGGGTCTGGCAGATCGGGCAGATCGTCGATGTCGGGCGGATCGAGGGTGAAGTTCTTCGCGGAGGCGAAGTGCTCCACCGCCTTGGCGACCTCGCGCCGCACCAGCGTGAGCAGGCCGCCCAGCGTCGCGGCCAGGTCGGCGGCGAGCTGATCCCGCATCAGTTCGGCCTTGCCGAGCAGCTTTCCGTCATACGTGTAAGAACTCAGGAAGCGGTTCCAGTTCTTCTCAAGTTCCTGCCGCGCGCGTGCGACGACCTTCGCCTGCGCGGCGTTCAGTTCGGCGGTCAGTTCGGCCGGCCACGTCGCGCTGTCCGCCGTGAGGCCGTCCAGGTAGTCGCGCCGGTCCTTCGACTGCCGGAGGAGATCGTCGAGCGTCTTGCCGGTCGCGTCCGCGGCGGCCTGCTCGGCGGCCTCGATCGGCGCGAGCAGCGCGTGCGCCTCCTCCCGGATCGCCCGTAGCGCCCCGCCGATCAGGACCCTTACGCGTCGACGGCCGAGCGCGGTCCACAGCGCCGACTCGAGCTCGAGGAAATTGCTGGCCGCCAGTGTCTCCGGATCCTCGTCCGCCAGGTGGTCCAGCTTGAGCCAGGAGGATACCGGGATCAGCACGACCGCGGGCTCCGGCATGCCGGTCGCCTCGGCTATGTCGGAACGTGTCTTGTCGAAGAGGGTCCGATACTCGTCGCCCTGGTCGATCTTCGTCATCACAAACAGAACGCTGTCCTCGTCACCAGTGAGCCTGGCCGCGTCGATCGCCCGCCGCAAAAAGGCGAGTTCGCTCTGCAGCACCGGCTTCTCCACGTCGGTGACGAACACGAGCGCGTCCGCTCCCGGCAAGAAGGCCAGCGTGACCGCGGTGTGCTCGGAGAAGATCCCGCCGACCCCCGGCGTGTCCACGAAGGCCAGTCCGGAAGCGAGCTTCCGGTTCGGCAGCTCCACGTGTACCGCGACCACTCGCCGCCGATTGCCGGGGTTGCCGGCCTCGGTGACGAACTCGGCGATCCGGTCGCGGGTGATCGGGACTTCCTGAATCTGACCGCCAGCTGCCTCGACGCTCACCACGATCCGCTCCACCAGCCCCCAGCGCACGGTGGTGACCGCGTTCGTGGCCGAGAGCGTGTCCGCGGGAAACAAGCCGGGCTCATCGAGCAGCGCGCACAGCAGCGTCGACTTACCCCGCTTGAACTCGCCGACCAACGCCGTCGTGAGATGCCCGGCCCGCAACCGGTCTCGAGCGGCCGCGGAACGCCGTGCGGCCTCCGGCGCGGAGCCGTCCCCGGCCGCGAGCCGCGCCAGCCGGTCGAATTGCTCCAGGGCCGCATCGCGCAGTTCGTCGAAAGTATCCATGCCCGCCTCGATCCTCTCCGGCCGGTGATCCGACCTTCAGTGCACTGATAGAGCGCCGATGACGCCGAGCGCCGCGAACGCCAGGGCGAGCGCCCCCACGGCGAGGTTCGCCCAGCGGAACTTGCGCGCGGCCACATGCGAGTTCGCCCAGATCTGTGCGCCGATCTCGCGGATGAGCCCGTCCGGGTCGCCGGTCAACTCCTGGAGGCGCGCAACATAAGCCGGCATGTCGTCCGGGCGCGGGTAGCGCTGGGCGATGTGCATGAAGTAGATCGCGCCGGCCGCGCTGGCGGGGCGCGAACGCGGCCAGAGCGAGAGCGCGGAGAACAGGCTGGAGACGAGGATCAGCGCTCCGCACGTGGTGATCGCGGCACTCAACGCAAGGCCGGCTTGGTGGGTGTTCTGCGCGACGCTGTAGAGCACCCCGCCCACCACGCCTGCGCCGGCGAGCGTCAGCCCGGCCTTGCCATCGGCGTGCGAGATGAACCGGATCGTCAGCTCAAGGGTCTTCCAGGCCTGGTCCGGATCCTGCTCCGGTTGCCGGACCGGTGGGACCGGTTGGACCGGCTCGGAATCCGGGTGCCGGGCGAGTTGTCGTGCCCGCCGGAGCGCGGCGAGCACAGCGCCCGTGGACGGTGTGCGGGTGCGCCGCGTGGACACCGACCCCGAGGACCCCGAGGACCCGTTGGTATCCCGGACCGGGCTCACAGGAGCCCGTCCCAAGCAGCGTCGCCCAGGCCCGTTGGATCGCCGAGATCATCGAAGCCACCGATATCATCGAGGCCACCGAGGCCACCGGGATCGACGACGTCGAGATCAAGGTCGTCCACGGCCGGCTGGGCGAGATCGTAAGCCCCGTAGTCGGCAGATTCGGCATCGGGCTCGCCTGCCGCACCCGTGGACTCGGCGTCGGACCAGTCGCCGGTGAAGACGACATCGGCGAGCAGATCCGGGTCCAGGACATCGTCGTCCTTCATCGCCTCGTAAAGGGCGAACGCGCCGGCCCCCGCACCAAGCGCGGTGGCCGCGTAGCGGATGTGCTTCCAGACCTTCTCCGTCTCGGCCCCACTCAGCACCGGCCCCGGGTCGGGTACATACATCCAGCCGGTACCTTTGAACTCCTTGTACTGCACGTCTTCGCGGGTGAACGCCGACGACGGGAGTTCGGGGTAGTCCTGCAGCAGGACGTCTTGGTAGAGCTCGTCGCCGGCCATGAACGCCAGGTCCGCCGCGGGCGAGCCGGACAGCCCGCCCCGCAACTGCCGGGAGTCGAGCATTCGCGTCACGCTGATCGGCGCGCGGCCAAGGAAGCCGGTGGGTCCGTCCACCGCGACGGCCCCGCGGACCATCGACGCACGCAGCCGGAGGCGTCCGAAGGCACCTGGTTCCCGATTCGCCAGATAGAGCCCGTGCTGAAGACCGAGGATGAGCCGCGGCACGACGAGGGTCTCATCCAGTCGCGGCTCGAACGCGAACAGCCGCCCATCCCCCCGGTCCTGCAGCGCGCGCGAACCGACCCGTAACACCCGCGCGTTCCGACAGGCGAATCTCATGATGTCACGCAGCCGATTCTGCGCATCAGCATGCTGAGGCAAAGTGTTCGAACTGTAGCCTTCGATATCCGTGACAAGACACAGACGCGTACGGTAAGTCGGCGCCATGCGAGCCCACACCCCTTCCGAGACACGTGCAGGCCGAGCCTCCACCAAGGCATGGTCCTGATGTGCCGCGCAGTGAAAGGATACGGCGAAATCTCTGCCGGAACCCATACAAATGTCGGATTCGCAAGGATGATCTCCACGAACGCGGAAGCGTATGAAATCCAGCCCTGAATCGGACTGCTCGCGCGTCGGATGCTGGTTGCGCACTGCCGTCCTACTGTCCGGGGCTCACCGCTCTGCCCTGTGGTTGTCGGCAACGGCGTCCGTGCAGGTCGTCATCCCCCGCCTGCACCGACCGACCGCCAAGCCCTGGGTCATGGCCCGCCTCGAGAGCAATGACGCCGCCGAAGGCGCACTGCACTACGTCGCCCGGTCGGCGAGAAAGAGGAATACATCGACGCCCGGCCGGGAAGCCACACTCCCTGAAGGCCCGGTCGGTCGCTCACGGCCGGAACACCCAATAGTCCCGTAGGCAGGAAGGTCTCACAGCGATGAACGATGCGGGAAACGACACGGCGCACGGCGACACACAACCGACGCCAAGCAGCCATCGACCCTCCATGAACCGTGATGAGGTAACGGCTGCGATCGTCGCAAACAGACTGGCCAAGGGCATCACATGGCAGCAGTTGGCCGACACGATCGGCCGGCCGCTGGTGTGGAGCACCGCTGCGTTGCTCGGACAGCATCCACTCCCACCAGACAGCGCACGCCAGGTCGCCGAACTGCTCGACCTGCCTGCGGAAGCCGTACCGGTGCTCGCCGCCGTTCCATACCGCAGCGGGTTTCCCACCGCGATACCGACCGATCCGACGATCTACCGTTTCTACGAGGCGCTACAGGTCTATGGGCCGGCCTTGAAAGAGCTGATCCACGAACAGTTCGGCGACGGGATCATGAGTGCGATCAACTTCAAGCTCGACATCGGTCGCACAACCCACGACGGGGCCGAGCACGTCGTCGTCACCTTCGACGGGAAGTTCTTGCCTTACCACTGGCCGAGCGACTGAGCTTTTTCGGCCAGGTGGGGACTGCCCAGCGTAAGCCCAGGCAGGCCGCCGTTCGGGTTGGATTGCAGGGCCGAACGGTGGTCCGCCGCCGCGTCTGAAGCCTCTGACACGTTCGACCACGGCAGCCTTGGGAGAAGCCACTGTCCCGCCCGCCGGAAGGAGTCCCCGTGGACGGGTCACCCGCGGATCCCACCGCCCCGGACGGCCGACGGTCCGCCCCGGACGGCGGCCGCTATGGAAGGGACCTGTTCGACCCCGATCAGTCCGGGGAGGGCGAGCGCATCGACTACGGTGCCCTGACCTACGACGCGATGACCCGGACCCGCCTGAAGGCCCTCGGCGTCGGTCCGGGCTGGCGCTGCCTGGACGTGGGCGCCGGCACCGGGACGATCAGCCGCTGGCTGGTCGACGAGGCCGGCGTCGACGAGGTGCTCGCCATCGACCGCGACCCGCGTTTCCTCCATACCCGCCCGGACGGCCGGCTGCGCGCGGTCACCGCCGACATCACCGATCCGACGCTGACGCCGGGCCGGTTCGACCTGGTCCACTGCCGCTTCGTCCTCATGCACCTGCCCCAGCACGCACAGGTGCTCGCGCGCCTGGCCGACTGGGTGGCCCCCGGAGGCTGGCTGGTCGTCAGCGACGCCGTCGACCTCACCACGGCCGACTCGCCACAGGACGCCTACCGGCGGACCATGGCCGCCATGTGGCAGGTGCTGCACGAGCGGATCGGAACCGACATCACCTGGGTGACGCGCTACCCACAACTCCTGCACGATCTCGGTCTTGCCGAGGTCGGCGCCGAACTCCTCCTGCCGCCGCTGACCGCCGACGCACCCATCACCGCTTTCTGGAAGAGCACCTGGCACAGCATGCGCGACGCCCTGGAAGGAGCCGGCAGCGCCCTGGAGCCGGGCGAGCTCGACAAGGCCTTGAATTACCTCTCATCGCCCATACTCGCCGACCTCTCTCCCGGCATGATCACAGCATGGGGCCGCCGCGCTCAATCATGAGCGGTGGCACACGCGCCAACTGGCGGCACCGGAACGCCCGCCGCACCGGCAAATCAGAACAAAGAGGCCTTATCGTGCGCATGGAAGTCGAGGCATCGACAGGAGCGGCCCAGTGAGCGTCCAGGTAGAAGTGCTCTCCCGCATCCTCGGAACTCGGAAGGTAAGAGAGTGACGCCCCGTGAGCGAAGCCCGTCCCCGCCCCCAGCCCCGCGCCCGTGGTACGTCGCCGCCGCGGTGGTATTCGCGGTGGGCATGGCCGGCACGACTCTCCCCACCCCGCTGTACGGGCTCTACCGCGAAGAGATCGGGTTCTCTCAGTTCATGGTGACGGTGATCTTCGCCGTCTACGCGGTCGGGGTGATCGCTGCCCTGCTGCTCGCGGGCAACTTCTCCGACGTGCTGGGGCGCCGCCCGCTGATCTTCGCCGCGCTGGTTCTGTCGGCGCTCTCCGCACTGTGCTTCGTCTTCGAACACGGCCTGACGCTGCTGTACCTGGGCCGGCTGCTGTCCGGGTTCGCGGTCGGACTGCTCAGCGGCGCCGCCACGGCCGCCGTGACCGAGTTGGCCACGCCGGAGCAGCGGGGGCGGGCAGGGTTCGCCGCCACAGCCGCGAACATGGGCGGCCTCGGCTGCGGGCCGCTGCTCTCCGGGATCCTGGCCCAGTACGCCCCCCACCCGCTGCGGCTCCCCTACCTGGTCCACCTCGCGCTGCTGGCCGTGTGCGTGCCGCTGGTGCTGGCCATGCCGGAAACCGTGCAGCCCACGCAGCCGCGGCCGCGCCTGCGGCCGCAGGGCATGGTCGTGCCCGCCCAGATCCGGGGCGTGTTCGTGCCGGCCGCGCTGGCCGCGTTCGCCGGATTCTCGGTACTGGGCCTGTTCACCGCCATCGCACCGTCCTTCGCCTCCGAATACCTGGGCGTGCACAACCTCGCCGTGGAGGGCGCGATCGTGCTGGCGGCGTTCCTGGCCTCCACGGTCGGCCAGGTGCTCGCGCCCCGCGTCGGGACCGCGCGGGCCCTGCCCCTGGGGTGCGGGGTGCTGGTGGCGGGCCTGGTCCTGATCGGCTGCTCGCTGCTGGCCGAATCCCTGGGCCTGCTGATCGCAGGCGCTCTCGTCGCCGGCGCCGGACAGGGCATGTCCTTCCGCGCCTCGATGGCAGAGGTCGGCCGTGTCGCCCCCGCCAAGCAGCGCGGCGCGACCATCTCCGCGCTGTTCGTCGCCGCCTACTTCGGCATCTCCGTACCGGTGGTCGGGATCGGGGCGGTCGCGGTCGGCCTCGGTCTGCGCAGCGCCGGGGTGATCTTCGTCGGATGCATCATCGTCGTCTCGGGGGCCGTCGGGCTCTACCTCTCCCGCCGCCCCGCTCCCGTGTCCTGACGCGGCGCAGCCGGCCCTACTGCATCGTCGCCCGGACCGCGCCGGAATCGACGATCTGTTCCATCCGCACGATCTGGCCGCTGCGCACAATGAATGAGTGCGCGACGCGCGCGGTCATGTCCTTACCGGTGGCCTTGTTGCGCGCGGTGTAGCGGGCGAGTACGACCACGCGCTCGCCGTCCACGACGTACGTGTCGTCGTGCGTGGTCCACTCGTCCCACTCGGCGGCGAGCCGTTCGAAGACCCCTTTGATGGTGCCTTCGGGAGTGCGATAGGTCCCGGCGAGGGGGAACCCGGCGGCCTCGGTCCACTCGATGTCCGGGGCCACCACTGTGCGCCACAGGTCCATGTCGCCGGTGGCCGACGCCAGGTACTGCAGGCGCACGACCTCCGCCGGGCTGCGTACGGGCGCGTCCTGCGGCATCAGAACATCCCGTTGTCGTTCGCGGCGGTTTTCGGCACGTCCTGGATCACGTCCCAGTGCTCGACTACTTTGCCGTCCTCCAGCCTGAAGTAGTCGGCGAGCGCGCGTCCGGGGTTGTCCGGGTTGCCCGGGTCCAGGTCCAGGTGGGAGTGGGTGGCGACCATGTCGCCTTCGGCGATCACGCGCTTGATGTCCAGCTTCACGTTCGGGTACTCGCCGCGCAGCCACTTCACGAACCCGATGAACGCCTCCGGGCCGTCCTGGGCATCCGGGTTGTGTTGGACGTAGCGCGGACCGAAGTGGTCGGCGATCGCCTTCTCCGGGTTCCCGGCGAACGCGGTGGTGTAGTAGTCGACGACGACGTTCTTGTTGCGCTCGAGGTCCGACATGACTTGCTCCAATCTCGCGTGGCGTCAAACTTGGACTCACTCCAATTTTAGCCTAGCACCATGATCGTGCAACCTGGCTATCCTGGGGCAATGAGTTCGCACACCGTCGACTGGACCGCGCTGCGCGTCGCGTCTACTGACGCATCCGAGGCGACGGGACTCAGGGAGCGCCGCAAGCGCGCGACCCGCCAACAGCTGATCGACACCGCAACCGAGCTGTGCCTGGAGCGCGGCTTCGACGCGGTGACCGTCACGGAGATCGCCAAAGCCTGTGACGTTTCACCAGCCACAGTGTTCAACTACTTCCCGACCAAGGAATCGTTGATCCTGGATGTGCCCGACGGGTTGATAGACGCCCTTCGGGCCGCGCTCGCCGATCCCGAGAGCACGCCGCTCGAGGCGATGCTGCAGATCCTGGCCGGCGAGCTGGACAATCTGATCGCGTGGTTGGACGCCCAGCACGACAAGGTCTGGGCCGCCGCGGCCGTCCGACGTTTCGAAGCGATGGTCCGGGACACTCCCTCGCTGCACGCGCACTATCGCAACATGCTTCATCGGATGAGCATCGCGGCCTGCGAGGTTCTGGCGCTCAGGACGGGCACGGATCCACAGGCCCCTGAGCCTCAGATCGCCGCAACCGCCCTTCTCGGGCTCTGGCCGATCCAGGTCAACGCCTCATACAGGCTCTTGGACGGCACCCGAACCCCTGAACAGCTTCGCGAAGCGGTCACGGCCGAAGTCCAGCGCGCGGCGCGTCTCCTGCAGACAGGGCTGAACACATTCGGCTGAGCACGCGTCTGATGCGCGCCTTCGCGCGCATCAGACCGTACATCGGACCACAGTGTGACTAACGGGGGTTCACGCCGCGCAGGTCAGCTCGATCCGAACTGCCACTGCTGCGTAAACAGGCTGTTGCAGTCGTAGATCTGCGGTTGCGTCCCGTTGGTCGTCACGCCGGAGGGATCGTCGAGGCAGCGTCCGGACTGCGGGTTGTAGAGCGAGCCATCGGAGCGCGGAACCCACTGCTGGCCGCCGACCTGGCTGCAGTCCCATCCGAGTTCAATCTGCCCATCGTGGCACGCCCAGACGCCCGATCGGCAAGTCCCGTCACCACGGGACCCGCCGATCGGGCGTTTGCGTCAAACGCCCTTCAGCACACGATCGAGTGCCGCTCGGCCTACGGGTCCCCAATGCGGCTTACCGCCGGGCAGGCCCCGATCTCCGTTCTGCCCCATGAGCACCAGGAAGAGGCTCTTCATAGCGGCCAGCCCGCGGGCACGCCGGATCGCCGCCTCATCTGCCCGCGCGTACGTGTCGAAGAACCTTGAGGCCGTGCCGGCGGGTAGCAGCACCCATGCGGCAGCGAGGTCCCACGCCGGATCGCCGGCGAACATGCTGCCGAAGTCGACGATGCCCGAGAGCGTTCCGTCCGAGACGACGACGTTCGCGGGATGGAGGTCACCGTGCACCCAGACCCGCGGGCCCTCCCACGAGGGCGCCTCAACGGCGTCGTCCCAGACAGCCCGGACATCCGCAGCGATGTCCTCGAGAGCAACGGCCTGAAAGAAATCCTCGAAGCCGCCCGTGCAGTTCCTGAGATGTGCTCCGCGATCCGTGGCGAACGGCGCCTCGGCGGGTGCCTCCACATGGAGCGCCTGGAGGAAGCCCGCCAGCGTGTCGGCCGCATGGGTGCCACGGCTGATCGTGCCGTGGTCCAGCGGCTCGCCGGGAACCCACGTCATCACGGTCCAGTGCTTGGGGAAGCGTTCGGACGGTTCGCCGAACCGCACCGGGGTCGGCACCGGGAGCGGCAGGCGCGGGGCCAACACGGGTAGCCATCGCCGCTCCCTGAGCTGGAGCTCCGGGGTGCGGTCCATGCGCTGCATGCGCACAGCCAGCTCGTCCCCCAGGCGCCACATTTGGTTGCCCCAGCCGCCCGCCACCTCGCGGATGGTCAGCCCGGCAAGGTCTGGATGCTGCTCCTGCAACAGGTCGCGGACCAGGTCTGCGGTGATCTCGATCTCGGTGCCGGTCATGCGAAGTCATTGTACTGAGGCAGCACGCGGGGTGGCTGATCGGAGGACTGACCGTCAGCCTCCCCGTGAGTTCGACCTGAATGGCCAGTTCGAATTGCATTGCAGTCTCGACCGAGTACGTGGACTAGTAGTGCGGACCTCGCATGGCCGGCCGAACATGCGGGGATGACCGATGACGACTCGTATGAGATGCAGCTCGTCGTACACGACCACCTCGAGATCCTCGCGCGCATCGAATCGACGGCGGGCGCCTGACCGAGGCGGTGGGGAACAGGAACGGTAGGGGTCCTGCGAGCGGGAAGGCCGGCAATGGGGGCACGGCAGACGAGGAGCCAGCAGGACCTGGAAGCCGAATACAGCTACCGAGTGGCCGTCGAGATCGACCCGAACGCTCCCGGCCGGTACCGATTCAGCTTCCACCGCTGCGGACCGCCGGCCGGAGACGCCGGCCTGATCTCGCTCGGGCACATCACCACTCCCGCGATGTCCGACGTGCACGCGGAGGAGCTCGCGCTCGCGTGGCTGCGGATCTTCCACCGCGTCAACCCGGACACCGTCGACTGCCTGTTCGTGATGCCGGTGTACCCGAGGTATTACCGGCTTGGATACACGGCAGACAGCGAGCCGCGACCCGACGGCAGGTAGCGGGGACAGGTCACGAACGGTCCGGCCCGGGTGCCGGCGGTGCAGTTCTGGACGACACATCTTCAGGTGACTGGATTCCGGTCACCTCAAGCTCGTCGGCGACGGTGCGGCCCACGGGCGGGGCCAGCGCCTGGAGCCGAGGGTCGGGACCGAAGTCTACCGACAGGTCCATGGTCGGGTCGTCGTCGTTGCCGCACATGTTGCCGCCCTTCTGAAGATGAGTACGTATGTGAAATGTGATCACGTCCTGCGCGGGGGTGCATGTCCTCAGGGGCGGCGCTGCGTCATGCAGGTGGTAGCTCACAGCAGATTCAGGATGGGAGGAGCTCACTGTCAGCGGGTTGTGCTTGGCTCGCCTGGTGAATCTCCTTCTGACTTCGGCCGGCCTGCGCAACGAGACGCTCCGGCAGGCGCTGCGTGACATGCTCGGAAAACCGTTCGAGGCGGCCAACGTCGTCTACATCCCCACCGCGTCCGTCGCCGAGGCCGGGGACCACAGTTGGTCCGTCGCGGACTTGAACCGCGTTCATGGTCTCGGCTGGCGGGAGTTCGACGTCCTGGAATTGAACGGCCTGCCTCGCCGCATGGTGCTCGACCGGCTGCTGCGCGCCGACGTCATCTACACCGGCGGCGGCAACCACTACCATCTCGCCCGCAGCATTACCGGCAACGGCCTGGCGGACGGCTTCAAGGAGGCACTCGAAGACCGCGTCTACGTGGGTGTGAGCGCCGGATCGATGATCTTCAGCCGGCACCTCGACGAGCGCTCCGCCGAAGTCATCGGCGACTCAGCGGACCTGCACGTGCTCGGCGCGAATACCCTGCAGCCGCCGCTCGGGCTCCTCGACTTTTACCTGAAGCCGCACCTGCACTCGCCGGATTTCCCGGAGCGGGACGACACCTGGGCCGACCGCATCGCCGAGAAGGCGCACTTCCCGATCTACTTCATCGACGACGACACGGCCGTGCGCGTCCACGGCGACGAGACCGACGTCGTCTCCGAAGGCCGCTGGCGGTTCCATCCGTGACCGTGACCGTGATTGTCGCGGCGCGAAGGTTGGATCGAACGGTCGCGGGCAGCCACGCCCCCACCGTCATGGCATATCCGTCATTGGACGGGAGTTGCGCCGTGCTGCATCGCGGAGTCGAGGAACCCGCCGGTATCGAACAGAGTTCCGGAGCCGCGGACGCGCAGGCCTGGACGCGGCTCAGCGAGCTGTGGACCCGGCTCGATCCGCACCTGATCGACGCTTCGTTCACTCCGTTCCCACCGGTGACTCCGTCAGTCGCTGAGCCATTCGATCTGTCGGATCTTGTTCATCGCGTCAAGCGCCGCGACCTTGTAGGACTCTGCCAGGGTCGGGTAGTTGAACACCGCGTCGACCAGGTAGTCCACGGTGCCGCCACAGCCCATCACGGCCTGCCCGATGTGCACAAGTTCCGTCGCGCCGGTTCCGAAGACATGGACCCCGAGCAGCGAGCGGTCCTCCGGGGAGACCAGCAGCTTGAGCACGCCGTAGGAGTCCCCGATGATCTGTCCTCGGGCCAGTTCGCGGTAGCGCGAGACACCGACCTCGAATGGAATCCGGGCCGCGGTCAGCTCGTCCTCGGTCCGGCCGAGGAAGCTGATCTCCGGGATCGTGTAGATGCCGATCGGCTGCAACGGCGAGATGCCCTGGACCGGCTCGCCGCACGCGTGGTGCGCGGCCAGCCGCCCCTGTTCCATCGAGGTCGCGGCGAGCGCGGGGAAGCCGATCACGTCGCCGACCGCGTAGATGTGCGGCACGCTCGTACGGAAGTACTTGTCGACGGTGATCCGGCCACGCGCGTCCGCGCTCAGCCCGGCGTTCTCCAGTCGCAGGCCCGCCGTCATGCCCTGGCGGCCGGCCGAGTACATCACCACCTCGGCCGGGATCTTCTTCCCGCTCTCCAGCACCGCGAGCGCGCCGCGCGCATGGCGTTCCACCGCGGCAACGGTCTCGCCGAAGCGGAAGGTCACCGCCAGGTCGCGCAGGTGGTATTTCAGCGCCTCGACCACCTCGATGTCGCAGAACTCGAGCATCCGGGGCCGGGACTCGACGACGGTGACCTTGCAGCCGAGCGCGGCGAACATCGACGCGTATTCGATGCCGATGACGCCCGCGCCGACCACGATCATGCTCTGCGGGACGCGGTCGAGGCTGAGGATGCCGTCCGAGTCCACGACCGTGGCGCCGTCGAAGTCCACGGTGGACGGACGAGCCGGGCTGGTGCCGGTGGCGATCACGATCCGGTCGGCCGTCACCCGAGTCGCGGGGCCGGTGCCGTCGACGACCTCGACGGTGTGCTCGTCCACGAAAGAGCCGAGGCCGGGCAGCAGCGCGACGCGGTTGCGCGAGAGCTGGCTGCGGATCACCTCGATCTCCCGGCCGACGACGTGCTGCGTCCGCGCGAGCAGGTCCGCGATGGTGATGTTCTCCTTCACCCGGTAGCTCTGCCCGTACATCTCCCGCTGATTGAGGCCGGTCAGGTACAGGACCGCCTCGCGCAGCGTCTTGGACGGGATGGTCCCGGTGTTGATGCACACCCCGCCGACCATGTCCCGCCGCTCGACAACCGCCGCGCGGCGCCCGAGCTTGGCGGTGGCTATCGCAGCCTTCTGACCCCCGGGCCCGGAGCCGAGAACCAGCACGTCGTAGTCATACACACCAGCAAGTGTGCCAGCGCCATGCGTCAGGTCGAAGACCTCAGTGTGAACGGAATCGCCGAATCGGATCCACCGGACCCGGACGTGAGCCGACCCGCCGCCGGGCCGAGCGCCTCCAGAGCTCCGGCGATGACGGCTTCGGCCTGCGGCGTGATGGCGGCAAGCGCCTGGTGACCCACGGCGGTCACATGGTGTCCAAGACGCGGCCGTGCCCCGTGCTGCGTTCCACGAGTCCGCGTTCTTCGAGTCGCGGCAGCAGTCCGCTCAGTGTCTGCGGGGTATGGAAGGTGGCCCTGGCCAGCTCGGAGGCTGAGCCGGCCCGGCTGCCGAGCCGCCTCACGCAGCACAGCCCACAAGCCCAGTTTGAGGTCGAACGGGCGTAAGACCTCGTCGATGCGGAGCGCGAGCACGTGTTGTGCGCGCCGCACCCGCGCGGATTCTTGAGGTTGACCCGCACTCCCTCCACATGCTTCGCATCGCCGGCCCAGGGCAACGTAAGCCGGTGCAGCCGGTGCAGCCGGTGCAGCCGGTCAAAGCGTGATCACGATCTTGCCGTGGGCGTGGCGTCCGGCTTGCAGCGTCACGGCGTCGCGGATCTGCTCGACCGGGAAGGTCGCGGCGATCGGCACAGTGATCTTGCCGGCGAGGATCGCGTCGGTGATTCGCTCCAGGGCGTCCGGGCTCGCGTCGATGCCGCCGGTCGCGCGCACGCCGCCGGGAGGATTGGGCCCTGCGGCGATGGTGGAGATCCGCTCGGGCGGTACACCGAGCGCGAGTGCGGCCTCGGCTGTCTCGGTGCCGAACAGGTCGGCTGCCGCGGTCACGCCGTCGGGAGCCAGTGTCCGTACCCGGTCCGCCAGTCCGGGGCCGTATGCCACTGGCTCGGCGCCGAGTCGGCGCAGGAACTCGAACGTGCTCTCCGAGGCGGTCCCGATGACTCTGGCGCCGGCGAGTCGCGCGAGTTGCACGGCGAACACGCCAACGCCGCCACCGGCGCCCCCGACCAGGACGGTATCGCCAGACCGCAGGTCGATCGCCGCCAATGCGGCGGCGGCGGTCGTGCCGGCCACCGGGAGCGTGGCCGCCACCTGGTCGCTGATGCCCTCCGGCGTGCGCCAGATCGCCTCGGCGGGCGTCTTGACCACCACGAAATCGGCGGCGGCCCTCGCCATCGCGCCGCCGTAGACGCGGTCGCCCACGGCGAAACCCGTGGCGCCGCCGTCGACCTCGTCCACAACGCCGGCGAAGTCGTATCCGAAGCCGGATGGCAACGTGATACCGAACTGCTCCGCCGCCTCCGGCCTCGAGGCAATGATCCAGTCCATGGGATTCAGCCCGGCGGCCGCCACGCGCACACGGACCTCGCCCGGGCCGGCGTGCGGCTCCGGGATCTCTCGCACCTCCAGCACTTCGGGACCTCCGAACGTCTCAAAGATCACAGCTCGGCTCATGGGGACCTCCAGTAAGCTCAGTGACGAGACTTGGTCTTGTCACTGTACCTCAATGACGAGACTAAGTCTTGTAACCTGCTCCCATGGCCCGCTGGCAACCCAACGCATCAGAACGACTCGTCGTCGCCGCCCTCGAACTGTTCGCGGAGCGGGGCTACGAGAACACGACGGTGATCGAGATCGCGGAACGCGCCGGGCTGACGAAGAGCACCTTCTACCTTCACTTCCCGGACAAGCGCGAGGTGCTCTTCGGCGGGACACGATGGCCGGACTCCTCGCCGAGGGGATCGTCTGTGCACCGGCTGCGGCCACCCCGCTCGAAGCGGTCGCTCACGCCCTGGACGCGGTCGGGAGGCAGGTCTTCACACCCGCCCGTCGCGAATTCACCGCCCGGAGGCGGACGGTGATCGCCGCCAACCCGGAACTGCGGGAACGCGAGGCACTGAAGGGGCTCGGCCTCACCGCTTCGATGACCGACGCACTCAAGCGCCGCGGCGTCTCCGACCTGACCTCGCGCGTGGCCGCGGAGCTGGGCGCGCTCACCTTGGGGATCGCCTATGAGCGCTGGAGCGACACGACCAACACCGACGAGTTCAGCGACGTCGCACGGCGAACACTGAGCGAAGTGCAAGCAGCCAGCGCAATGTGCTGACACGGTCGGGGCCCAATGCTCACGATCGACAGCTCGGGCTCCGAGGCCGGGGACGTCGGCATCGTCGCGGTCGTCGCGGCCGCTGAACTGAAAGTAGCCGAACGCCTCGTCCTGCTCCCACCGTGCCGTGAGACGGCGTCCGCCCGCTCAGCGGTGAGGATCGCGGCATGGCACTGGCCGCCCACCTACCCAGCACCGCGCTGGTTAGCAGAACCCAGATGACCTAGCTGACCCAGTGGCCACTGGCGAAGGCCATGATGTCGAAGATCGCCAGACCGGTGAGGGCGAGCAGGGCCGAGTCCCGCCATAGCGGCCGCCAGGAAAGCCAGCGAGTTGCGAGCACCATCATCGGCAGCAGCGGGATCATCGCGTACCGGTAGTACGAGAACATCGACCCCGACAGCAGCGGGATCAGCGCGGTGCCCACCACGAAGAACCGCAGCGGCCAGCCCAGCTGCCTGAAGCACAATACGGCCAGGACAACGAGCAGCGCCAGTGAAGCCAGGTACCCGAACGTGACGGTGCCTGCGTAGTTCTTCGTCGGCGGGTCGACGAGCATCTCGTGGAAGTAGCGCAACGGCCCGTGCAGCACGTTCAAGGTAAAGCTCTGGTCGTTCCAGGAGCCGTGTTTGTACGCGTTCTTGAATCCGAGCACATCGTGCTGCGTGATCAGCGTGTACAGCAAGAAAAGCCCGATGCCGGCCATGCCGATCGCCGAGCAGTACGCAGCTCTGAGCCATTCGCGGCGCAGCAGCAACTCCAGGGCGAGTGTGCCGACGAGCACCACACCCGGCAGCCGCGTGCCGGTGGCCAGCGCGCAGGCGGCCGCGGCCAGCAGCCAGCGCTCTCGGCGCATCGCCAGCATCGCGGCGAGGCAGGCGAACACGAACAGCGTCTCGTTGAGCGCCCCGAGTAGGAACACGGCGCCCGGGATCAGCAGGATCATCAGCGGCGCGAGTTCGGTCTCCCGGCCGTCGCCCGGTTCGTCCCGCTGCACCAGCTTCATGAAGATCACGACGGTCGGGAACAGCAGCAGTCTGTTGATCACAATCCCGGCCAGCAGGTACCGGCCGCCGAGCACGATCCCGACGATGTGGATGAGTAGCGGATACGCCGGGAAGAACGCATCTAGGTTGGACACCTGCGGGCCGTAGCCCCGGCTGCCCAGCAACGTGTACCAGTTCGCGTCCCAGCGGACCCAGATCGCCTCGAAGTGGCTCAGGTGTTCGCCGGGGAACATTTGGCTCATGACAGCTGCGGTGGTAGCGCCCTTGTTCGGCTGGATCAGGAACGAGCCCGCCCAGCCGACGACTTCACTGATGAACTCCCAGACGAGGGTCAGCACCAGTGCGCGCCGTACGTCGCCGCCAAGCGGGAGCAGGCTCGGCGGTCGGCGAGACTGCCGCACCCGCGACGGCCCGTCGCTCGTCCGGGGTGCCGTGGCGACGGCGGCCCGGTCACCATCGAACATCAGTGGTTGCCCGCTTCCTGAGTGAGAATCGCTGAAGCCCATTCCGGTTGACCGGCCGGCCCCGCAACGGCCTGCACCTCGATGGGCGGTGCGCCCGCATTGGACCCGGAAACTCACAATATGGGGCAATCTGGGCGGACGCGAGCGTGCCGAGCGTGCAACGGGTGCCGATCGTGCTCTTGTGCACGCTCCCCGACGGATCGGGCCGCCAGGTGGGAACGGCGCGAAAATGCCCGACTTTAGGCCATTTGGGCAAGCGGCCAGCTCAGCGGTGCCATACGGCGAAGGCGCTGGCCCGGCCTCGGCCTAAGCCTCACGATGGACCCAAGGGAAATCAGCATGAGCGTCCGGGAGAGTAAGGGTTCAGCGAACCAAGGAGGGCGTAGCTCCGTTTGAGTGACTGGCCTGGTCATGCTGCAAGGCTGAGTTTCTCCTGGTAGAGGGCTTGATGGTTGCGCTGGTGTTCAGGTTGGCAGTGCCGGACGAAGTAGGGCTCGAAGTCGCCTTCGCTGATCAGGGCACGAAGTTTGAGGACGGCTTCGGCGCCGGGCACGGACCAGCGGGCTCCGGTGATATCCAGGCGGTCCTTGATCAGGTGGCGGCAGGCGCTTCGACCAGCGCATCGAATAGTCCCCGCGCCGACCTGCACCAGCACCCTGTCGGCCACCAGCCGCGACAGCGTCGGCCGCATCGCCTCGATAAACCGCGCCTCCGTGGACATCCCAAGCGCCTCGCACACCTGCCGGGGACGCAACACCGCACCCGCCTGAGCGAGCACGTGCGTGGTCCGTTCGTAAGGCGCCACGTCCCGCCCCGCGCCACCGCACCGCGCGCCACCGCGCCCCCGCACCGCGCACCACCGCGCACCACTGCGCCAGGCACAACGTCAGCATCAGCGCCCTGATCCGATTCGGCATCCAGGACTTCGGCCTTCGCCATTTCCATTGCTGTGGCCGCGCGCCGTCTGTCGGTGCTGCTGTTGTCAGCCGAGCTGCTCAATCGTGCCTTGCAACGGCACCGCTGCCAAGCTTCCACATTTCATAGTTCCCACATTCTGCCGTGATCTCGGCCGCCGCCTGAGCCGCGGTGAAGAAGTCGTCGACCACCGGCGAGGTGTGCGATGCCGCCACCGCGAGGCACACCTGATCGGACGCCAGATCCGGGACGGGCACGTAGCTGATGTTCGGATGTGAGTAGAACACGGTCGCCGAACGGGCCAGGAACGAGATGCCCCGGCCGGCCGCGACATGTTCGAGCGTCTCGTCCACCCCGCGCACCAGGTACCCGGCGTTGGGATGCGGCCGCCTGGTGGGCTGCGTACTCGTGTCCATATGCCAGACCAGCGGCTCACCGGCCAGGTCGGCCTCGGTGATCCGCTCACGGCCGGCCAATCGGTGGCCTACAGGCAGCACCGCCACCCGCGGCTCGGTGTACAGCGGGGCGACGCGTAGGC
>Ga0073928_10002379_pt1 | contig 32538 bp, 31 predicted proteins | sample PaiPotPPA55metaG_FD_76969 | JGI IMG/M metagenome (GOLD analysis project Ga0073928, IMG submission 76969) | Iron sulfur acid spring bacterial and archeal communities from Banff, Canada, to study Microbial Dark Matter (Phase II) - Paint Pots PPA... ...
CTGAGCGCACTCTCCGAGATGCACAGGGTGCTTCGCCGCAGTGGGACCGCTGTGATCCAGGACATGAGCCGGGACGCGACCCACGCCGACATCGACGGAGAGGTCAACGGGATGGAGCTTGGCCGCTTGAGCGCTTTCACGACCAGGGCGACGCTCGAGATGCTGCGGCGCCGCGCGTACTCAGGAGCCCAGTTCGCACGCCTCGCCGCGGAAAGCCCCTTCAAAACGTGCGATATCCACACTGAGGGCATCGGCCTCGAGGTGAGGCTGACGAAGCCGGACGCGGCCTTGGCCTAACCTTTTCCTCGTGGGGCGCAAGCTCGCCGAGTACGAGGCCAAACGTGACTTCACGCGCACACCGGAACCCGGCGCCAAGGTGCCCCGCAAGGAGCCCAAGGCGCCGCGGTTCGTGGTGCAGGAACATCACGCGCGGCGCCTTCACTGGGACTTCAGGCTCGAGAAGGACGGCGTTGGAGTGTCCTGGGCTGTGCCGAAGGGGATTCCCCCCGATCCGAAGAAGAACCACCTTGCGGTTCACGTCGAGGACCATCCCCTGGAATATTTCAAGTTCGCGGGCGAGATCCCCAAGGGCGAGTATGGCGGTGGCCAGGTGCTGATCTGGGACGAAGGCACCTACGACCCCGTCAAGTGGAGCGACAGAGAGGTCATGGTCGACCTGCACGGCAAGCGCCTGCAGGGTCGCTATGTGCTCTTCCAGACCCGCGGAAACGACTGGATGATCCACCGCATGGATCCACCGCAGGATCCGGAGCGCAAGCCGATGCCCGAACGCATCGAGCCGATGATGGCCAAGCTCGGCAATGGGATCCCGTCACCGGATGCCGACTGGGGGTTCGAGTTCAAGTGGGATGGCATCCGCGCGGTGGCCTACGTCGACGGCGGGCGGGTCCGGCTCTTGAGCCGGTCCGGCGAGGAGATCACGCCACGCTACCCGGAGGTGCATGCGATGGGCCGCGCGATCGGGTCCAGCGAGGTGATTCTCGACGGTGAGGTGGTGGCGCTCGACGAGAACGGCCGGCCGAGCTTCGAGGAGATCCAACAGCGCATGGGCCTCACGTCCGAGACCGAAGTGCGCCGCAAGATGAAGGACGTGCCGGTGACCTACATGATCTTCGACCTCATCTGGCAGGATGGCCACTCGCTCGTCAATGAGCCATACCTGGAGAGGCGCCGGCTGCTCGACCGCATGAAGCTCGCCGGTGCGTCGTGGCAAACGCCGCCGTACGAGAAGGGCGGCGGCAAGGTCATGCTCGAGGCGAGCGCGAAGGCGGGCCTCGAAGGCGTCATGGCGAAGAAGCTCGATTCGCCCTATGCGCCCGGCAAGCGCAGCGCCGCCTGGATCAAGGTCAAGAACCACAACCGCCAGGAGCTCGTGATCGGCGGCTGGCTCGAGGGCGAGGGCAAGCGGCGGGGGCACCCTGGTGCGCTGCTGGTCGGCTACTACAAGGACGGGAAGCTTGTCTACGCCGGCAAGGTCGGGACGGGCTTCACGGACGCGATGCTGGAGAGGCTGCAGAGCCTGATGAAGCCACTGGAGGTCAAGTCGAGCCCGTTCGAGGTCGGATCCCCTCCAAAAGCCGCGCACTTCGTCAAACCCCAGGTCGTGGCAGAGTTCGAGTTCGTGGAATGGACTCGGTCCGGGCAGCTGCGGGCGCCGTCGTTCAAGGGATTGCGCGCGGACAAGCCCGCTCGTGAGGTCGTGCGCGAAGGTGGCTAAGGAAACCGCGGTCGAGGTCGCGATCGAGGGTCGCAACCTCAAGCTCACGAACCTCGAGAAGATCCTGTACCCCGAAGCGGGATTCACCAAGGCGCAGGTGATCGACTACTACACGCGCGTCGCGCCGGCTATCCTGCCGCACACGCGCGACCACCCGCTGACGCTCAAGCGCTATCCAAACGGAGTCGACGCCGAGTTCTTTTACGAGAAGAACTGCCCGAAGCACCGGCCGCCATGGGTCGAGACCGCCAAGGTGTGGAGTGGCGGCAACAACCGCGACATGTTCTATTGCCTGTGCCAGGACGTGCCCACGCTGGTGTGGCTGGCTCAGATCGCAACGCTCGAGTTCCACACATCGCTGTCGCTGGCGGACAACCTCCCGCAGCCGCGCACCCTCGTGTTCGACCTCGATCCCGGACCGCCCGCGACGATAGTCGAATGTTGCCGCGTGGGGCTGATGCTGCGCGACGTGTTCCGCGAGCATGGGCTCGACTGCTACGCCAAGACGTCGGGATCGAAGGGCCTTCAACTGTACGTACCCCTGAACACCAAGGTCACCTACGAGGAGACAAAGGTCGTGTCCAAGGGCCTCGCGCAGATCTTCGAGGAGAAGCATCCCGACTTAGTCGTGCACAAGCAGCTGAAGGAGCTGCGCAAGGGCAGGGTGCTCATCGACTGGAGCCAGAACGACCAGTACAAGACGACCGTCAACGTGTACTCCCTCCGCGCCCGCTCACGTCCGACGGTCTCGACCCCGGTCTCGTGGGAAGAGGTCGACAAGTGCTTGCAGGCCGGCGACCCATCTTTGCTGGTGTTCGACTCGCAGCAGGTCCTGGCTCGCATCCAGAAGCTGGGCGACCTCTTCGAGCCCGTCGTGAGGCAGAAGCAGAAGCTTCCGAAGTCGCTGGTCGAGGCGACCGGCGGTTCGCCCGCGGTCGAGAAGATGGCGAACCGGCGGCACGGCACCGGAAGGGGGCGGTATCCAACGCAGAAGGGCCAGAGGCGCGAACCTGAGTAACGGCCGACCACTTGCCGGGTAGGCCTCGGGTCATCATCGCGGGAGCCGGCTTTGCCGGTTTGACGTGCGCGCGCCGGCTCAAGCGGGTGGACGTCGATGTGCTGCTGATCGACCGTAACAACTACCACCTGTTCACGCCGCTCCTGTACCAGGTCGCTTCGGCGCTCCTGGACCCAGGTGAGGTGGCGCGCCCAGTGCGCGAGCTGATCCGGCCGCTTCACAACGTCGAGTTTCGCCAGGCCGATGTGAACGGAGCGGACCTTCAGCGGAAGCTGCTACTCACCGATCACGGCCCGATCCCATACGACTACCTCGTGCTCGCGACGGGGGCCCAGACGGATTATTTCGGCAACGAGTCGCTGGCCCGGCACGCCTACGGCCTGACAGACCTGAATGAGGGACTCGCGCTGCGCAACCGGGTGCTTGCCCGCTTCGAGGCGTCGCGCTGGGCGAAGGGCGCCGAGGAGCGCCGCACCCTCCTCACGTTCGCCATAGTCGGAGGCGGGCCGACAGGAGTCGAGCTCGCCGGTGCGTATGCGGAGCTGATCAGGCTCGTCCTACGCAAGGACTTCCGCGACCTGGACCTGAAGGAGGTTCGCGTCCTGCTCCTCGAGGCGTCGGACAACGTGCTCGGGACATTCGCGCCGGAGCTGCAGGTCGCAGCCCTGCGCTCGCTCGAGAGCAAAGGCGTCGAGGTCAGGCTCGGCGCGCGGGTCGCCGAGGTGGCGAAGGACTCTCTGACGCTGGCGAGCGGCGAGGAGATCGGCACGAGCACGGTCGTCTGGACCGCCGGCGTGATGGCGTCGAGCGTCGGAGCGGCGCTGGAGGTTGAGCTCGGACGCCAGAAGCGCGTGAAGGTCGGGCCGACCCTTCAGGTGCCGGACTACCCGAGCTGTTTTGTGATCGGCGACCTGGCAGCCGCCAGCGACGGCGACGCCGTGCTGCCGATGTTGATCCCGGTGGCCATGCAGGAGGCGCGGCGGGTCGCGGCGACGATCGGCGACATGGTCCACAAGCTGCCCGCCTCGCCCTTCCGATACAAAGACCCCGGGATCATGGCGACCATCGGCCGCAACTCCGCGGTGGCGCAGCTGGGCTCGGTGCACCTGTCGGGGTTCATGGGCTGGGCGATGTGGCTGGTAGTGCACCTGGTCAACGTGGTGAGCTTCCGCAGCCGGATCCTCGTGCTCATCAACTGGGCCTGGGATTACCTCTTCTATGACCGTCCGGTGCGGCTCATCGTGCGGGCGGCCGACGACCCCCGAGGCTGACGCAGCCCCAGGGCGATACTTACCCGATGACCCGGTTGGCGCTGCTAGCAGCCTCCTTGCTGGCGATCGTGCTCGTAGCCGCCTGCGGGCTTCAGTCCGAAGACCCCGCGCTCGCTCTACGCCAGGGGGGCCAGGCAATTGCCTCATTGAAGACGGTCACCGCCACGGTCAAGGTGACCAAGGGCACGATCACCTTTCAGGGTTTCGCGCTCGTTTCGGCAACGGCCGCCGTGCGCCTGCCCGACGCGAGCGACACCAACTACACGGTGCGCGACAAGGATGTCCAGATCGGCTTTGAGGTCGTCATCCTGGACGGCAACACCTTCTTCAAGCCGCCATTCCTGACCTTCTCCGAGCTGACTCCCAGTCAGGCCACGCAGATCCCGGACCTGGCCAAGCTGTTCGACCCCACCAAGGGGTTACCGGCCGTGATACCAGCGGGGCGCAACCCGCAGTACCAGGCCGCCGACCAGGTCGACGGCGTGGACTCGCACCGAGTGTCGGTGACCTACAGCGCGGAACAGATCACGGGCCTGCTGCCTCAACTCTCGTCGCAAGGAGACGTGAACGCCGTGATCTGGGTGGGCGGATCCGACCACTACATAAGGAAGGCGGTGCTGAGCGGCAAATTCGGCGACAACGGGACCGACAGCACCGTGGAGGTGGACCTGTCGGGTTTCAACGGCAGCGTCTCCATCGCGTCGCCGGCGCGCCAGGGGTAGCGCTCCCGATGCGACCCTTCTTAACAGGCTGGGTTGCGGTCCTGGCTCATCGGAAATACGCTGCCCACCGCAGGTGCGTTGGGCTCGGGGGAGGGAAGCTCAAACGGGAGAGGGAGGGCCCCAAACAGATAGCGCAGATGGGCGGTTGACGGCTGGCGCCAGCGCCTCCCTGACGGGCGAGTCGCAGCCTCGCACGATACGGCCCGCGCTGCTTCTCGGTCTCGCCGGCGCCGGCCTGTTCGTAGCCGCCATCGACGCGTATGTCGTGGTGACGCTGCTGCCGGCGATGATCGCCGACGTCGGGCTCACCATCGACCGCTTCGAGCAGGCCACGCCGGTGGTCAGCGGGTTCCTCGCCGGCTACGTCGTGGCCATGCCCCTGCTGGGCGCCTACTCGGACGCGCGCGGCCGAGCACCCGTCTACGCCGCGTGCATGGCCGTGTTCGCGCTGGGCTCGGTGATCACCGCCAGCGCCGGCCTTTTGCCCCGGACCGGCATCGCCTGGCTCGTCGCGGGCCGCGTTCTGCAGGGTCTTGGCGGCGGCGGCCTGGTGCCTCTGACCCTCGCCCTGGCAGCCGATCTCTACCGCGGCTCGGGCCGCACGATAGCGCTCGGCTCGGTGGCCGGGCTCCAGGAAGCGGGAAGCGTTTTCGGTCCTCTGTACGGCGCGGCTCTGGCCACGGCAGGCGCCTCAATCGGCGGATGGCGTTTCGTCTTTCTCTGCAACGTGCCGCTGGCGGCGATCTGCACCGTGGGGCTGCTTCTCGGACACCGCCGGCTCGAACCGATCAGCTCAGGGCACTCAGCCGTCGTGGACTGGCCGAGCGCGGCCCTGCTCGGCGCGGGGCTCGGCCTGCTGGTGCTCGCCCTCTACCCGGACGATCCCGAGCACCGGGCCACCGGCTTTCTCTTCGTCCCCGCCGGGGCGTTGAGCCTGCTCGTCCTCGCCGCTTACGCGTGGCGCCAGGTCCGCCAGCTCGAACCGCTGATCCCTCGCGATCTCCTCCGGAGCGCAGGCTTCGCCGGCTCGAGCCTGGCCAACCTCCTGGTCGGAGCGGCGCTCATGGTGGCGCTGGTGGACGTCCCGATCCTGGGGCGCCTCGTCTTCAGCCTCGACGCGCTCGATTCCGGCCTGCTGCTGACGCGACTGCTGGCTGGTGTTCCCATCGGCGCACTCCTGGGCGGCCTCCTGTCCGCGCGCCTCGGACTGCGAATCACCGCGATGCTGGGCCTAGCGTGCGCCGCAGCCGCCTTCTGGCAGATGTCGGGCTGGCAGCCGAATGAGCTCGACTTGCGACTCGGTACTTTCAGGCAGGCCGACCTCGCCCTCGCGACTTGCGGCCTCGGTTTTGGTGTCGTGATCGCGCCGCTGGCCGCCGCCGTGCTCAACCTCGCGCGCGCCGAGATCCACGGGCTGGCTTCTAGCCTCGTCGTCCTCGCACGCACACTCGGCATGCTCGTCGGCCTATCGGCGCTTACGGCCTTCGGCCTGCACCGTTTCCACCAGATCCTCGGCACGCCGGCCCTCAACGATCCGACCGTCAGGGAGCGCGTTGATCACCTCGCCCGCCTGGTCGCCGCGGCCTTTCTGCAGGAGTACCGCGAGATCTTCGGTATCGCCGCCGCGCTTTGCGTGGCCGCAGCGCTGGTGGCAGTCTTTACCCTCGGATCGAACGCTTACCGCTTCTCCGCGACCGCCAGCAGGTAAGAGTGGTGGTAGCGAAACGCGTCGTCCGGATCGCCGAGGCTTTCCATCGCCATGTCCACCTCATCCTCGAGCTCGGCGCGATAGCGCGGTCCAAGCGAGTTGATCACCGTGTAAGGCAGGGGACCGGCGCCGGCCATGAGATCCGTCCACTCTCGCGCGGTCTTCGCGCGGCCGCCAGTCACCAACTCCGTCATCGTCGTGACCGAGAACCCGGACTCGGCCAGGATCCGCGGGAGCACGGCCGGCTCGCCGAACCCTGACCGCTCGGAGCTGAACCTCGGCAAGCTCATGTAGTGGCGCTTAGCGAGCGGAGCCAACCCCTGGAAGAAAAGGTTCTGCGCAGCGGTGCTCAGGCTGCGGCGCAGGCAGGAGACGGCCAGGCGGCCCTTCGGTTTGAGGACGCGATGCGCCTCTTCCAGGGCGGCCGCGGGATCAGCGAGGTAAGCCAGCGCCTCGCCCATCGTGACGAGGTCGAAAGTCGACGGTCGGAACACAAGGCGCTCCGCCGCCATGCCGACGAACTGGGTGTTCGCCGTCTTTCGCGCTCGGGCGATGGACAGCATTCGCTCCGACAGGTCGATGCCGATGACGGCTCCTGGTTTGACCTTGGCCGCCACCAGATGAGCCACCAGGCCCGTGCCGGTGGCGACGTCGAGCACCGAATGTCCGCGCTTCGGCGCCGCGATCTCGGCCAGCCTGGCCGCCACGCGACCATGGAGGCCTCCCGCCCAGGAGTCGTAGCCCTCCGCGACCTTATCGAAGAAGTCGACCAGGTGGTCGACCATCTCGTCTGTGGCGTCCGGGTCCATTACGGCCGTGGCGTCACCCCCGAAATGGCGCGTCGAAATGCCCGGATTCGACTCTTCCTCCTCTCGCCTGCCCTGCGGAGCACCCTGATAGGATGCTAGCTCGTCGCCGAATTCAGACCCCTCTTATCGAGGTCCGCGCAAGTACGTCACAGCGTTCGAGTTGTGCGAAGTCATGGAAACCCTTACCGAAGTACTGGAGGAACCCCACATGGCCCAAGCTGAAAAGACCGCCGGCCATTCGGCCGGCACGGCACAGAACGGCGGCACCAACGTCGTCACCCTCGGTCCGCGCGACAGCCTGCACGGGCGTCTCGAGATCCAGGGCGACCTGAAGGTCGGCGGCACGGTCGAAGGCGAGCTCAAGGCGAGCGGCGACGTCGCCGTCGAGTCGACAGCCAACGTCCAGGCCTCGATCGAGGGCGCCAACGTGGTTGTTCGCGGCCAGGTCACCGGCAACGTCACTGCCAAGCGCCGCCTCACCCTCGGAGGCTCAGGCCATCTCAACGGCGACGTCAAGGTGGGCCGCCTCACCGTGGAGGACGGAGCGACCCTGAACGGCAACGTCGCGATGACCGGCGAGAAGGCTTAGCCGGCTAAGCACGCCTCCCTTCGGCGCGCTCGACCGCGGGCACGACGACGGAGTCGACGTAGCGCTGAACCGTCTCCATCGCCGAATGGACGATCCTCCATTCGAGCGCTTCTACCTGCGCCTCAGCCTGGTTGAGCCCGGCCAGCCGAGACCTCCAGAATGCAGGATCGACATTGAGTCCCGGCAGCAGCGGCGCGGAAGTAGAGCCGGGCGGCACCAGCACGTCGGGTGAGAGGTCCGGCGCCGCCGTGTCTTCAGGTGATGAGGCCGGCTGCGACAGGACAAGCGGCAAATCCGGGCGCCCATTGGCACCTGAGACCACATGCCATGCCAGGGCGGCAAGCGTCGCAACGACGAGGATCTCCCCCACGACCATCCAGGTCAACGGCTGCTTGAAGATCTGGCGCATGGGCCAAAACTAGGCCAGCCGGCAAAAAAGAAGAACCCTGCTTGTTAAGAACCCGGCCGGCGCTGCCGGCTCAGGCCGAGCAACGCCTGCACACCGCGCTCGATCGTGTCTAGCTTCTTCGGAAAGCTGAACCTCAGCTGGCCACGCCCCCGCGACGGGTCGTGATAGAAGCTCGACGCGGGCACTGTGGCCACCGCCGCTTGCTCGATAAGGTGGCGGGCCATCATGGTGTCGTCGTCGAACCCAAGCCTGGCGATGCCCGCCATCACGTAGTACGCGCCCTGCGGCGGGGACACATCGAATCCGCACTCGGCCAGCCCGGCGACAATTGCATCCCTTCGCTCCAGGTAGTCGCCGCGCAGCTCAACATAAAAGGACGCGGGAAGCTCGAGCGCCGCGGCGACCGCAACCTGCAGCGGATGCGCCGCCCCCACCGTGAGAAAGTCATGCACCTTGCGGATGCCCGCGGTGAGCGCCGGAGGCGCGACCAGCCAGCCCACCCGCCAACCGGTCACCGAGTAGGTCTTGCTGGCGCCGCTGATCGTGATCGTGCGCTCGGCCATCCCCGGCAGCGTGGCTAGGCTGATGTGCTCGCCCTCATACACCAGGTGCTCATAGATCTCGTCGGTGATCGCAATCGCGCCGTGCTCGATGCAGAGCTCGGCGATCAGCTCCAGCTCTGCGCGCGTGTACACCTTGCCGGTGGGGTTGTGCGGCGTGTTGATGACGATGGCGCGCGTCTTCGAGTTGAACGCGCCCCTCAGCACGTCAGGATCGAACGACCAATCCGGCGGGCGCAGCGCGACGTAGCGCGGCACCGCGCCGCTGAGGATGCAATCGGGGCCGTAGTTCTCGTAGAAAGGCTCGAAGACCACAACCTCGTCGCCCGGATCCACCGCCGCCAGCATGGCCGCGATCATGGCCTCGGTGGCTCCGCACGACACCGTGACCTCCCGGTCGGCGTCGACCTCTCTGCCCCAAGCCTCCGACTGCTTGCGCGCCACGGCCTTGCGCAGCGCGGCCACGCCCCAGGTGGTCGCGTACTGGTTGTATCCGTCCCGCAGCGCCCGCGCGGCGGCCTCGACGATCCGCGGATCCGTGTCGAAATCCGGGAAGCCCTGAGCGAAGTTGATCGCCCTTTCGGGGCCGTTAAGCTCGAGGTTGAGCCGCGTCATCTCGCGAATGACGGACTCGGTGAAGCTTTGCGCCTTTAGTGAGAGCCGGACTCCCCGCTCAGTGTCCAGGATCCGCGCGCTCCAGGTGGATGTCGGTGCTCGAGCACGAGAAGCAGCGCTCCGGGCGCTCCAGCCCGCGCTCCCAGCGCCCGCACACGTTGCATGTCCATCGCGTCTTGGCGAAGAAGTCGAGAACGTCCGAGCGGCTCAGCAGGCCGACCATCTTTCCGCGCTTGATCACAGGAACCCGACGGATGCGCTCGCCCGCCAGCAGCCGCGCCGCCTCGTCGATCCCCGTGTCCTCGGTGACCGAGATCACGTGCGTGCTCATGATGTCGCGCGCGACCTTGCCCTTCTTCGTGATGACGTCGATCTCCGACACAATGCCCACCACCATGCCGTCGGACCCCATTACCGGCGCGCCGGTGATGTGCTTGGAGCTCAGTGTCTGCGCCACCTCTTCCACCGGCGTGTCCTCGCGAAACGTGATCACGTTCCGCGTCATTACCTCTTTCACCGGGATCATGGGGTGCCGAGCAGTTTAGCCACCGTCTTGAAGTTGGCGTTGCCGCCGCTGAGCACCAAGCCCGTCCTCCCCGCCGGCAGCTTGCCGGCGATAAAGGCGGCCAGGGGCAAGGCGCCGGTCGGCTCGAGGGCCAGCCGCAGGCGCGTCCAGGCCACCCGCAGGCCCTCCGCGATCTCGTCCTCGGACACGGTCACGATCTCATCCACCAGGCTGTTCGTGACGATGACCTCGAAGTTACGCTGCCCGATCGAGGTCGTGCGCACGCCGTCGGCTAGCGTCGTCGGGGCTTCGGCGAGGGCCTGGATCGACCCGGACCTCCAGGTCCGGTATGCGTCGTCGGCCTGCTCCGGCTCGACACCTATGACCTTGACGGCCCGGTTGCGGCTTTTAGCCGAGATCGCGCTGCCCGAAAGCAGCCCGCCCCCGCCGACCGGGGTGACGATAACCGCGACGTCTGGCGCGTCTTCCAGCAGCTCTCGAGCAGCCGTCCCCTGGCCGTGGATCACGGCCCAGTCGTCGAACGGGTGGACCAGCGTGAAGCCCCGCTCGGCCATAACCTCTCGCAATCGCTCCTCGCGGTTGGCGAAGGTGATGCCCTCCTGGATCACCTCGGCCCCCAGGGCGCGCGTCGCCGCGACCTTGGCGGGGTTGGCGTCCTCGGGTATGAGGATCAGGGCCGGTACGCCGACGTCGCGCGCGGCCAGGGCCACGGCCTGCGCGTGGTTGCCAGAGCTCACGGCGATGACGCCGCGCGGCCGCTCGCGGTCCATCAAAGAGAGCACCGCGTTGAATGCCCCACGAGGCTTGAACGAGCCGGTGACCTGAAAGCACTCAGGCTTGAAGCGCAGCGACTGGTCCAGGTCGGTCGTCAGGACCGGCGTCCGTCTGACGTGGCCGCGGATGCGGTCGGCGGCGGCCGAGACCTCGGCCGCGTGCGTCTCCAGGAACGGTGTCAAACTCGCGCGGGTTCCTTTTCGCGCCCAGGCGCGGGACGATTGGCGCGCTCGCGACGGTTGGCGAGCACTATCCCGGTGAGGATGACTGCCATTCCGGCGACGGTGGCGAAAGTGAGGCTCTCGTGCAGCAGGACGACGCCCCAGAACACGGCGGTGATCGGCACTACGAAGGTGACCCCCGTCGCGCGCACCGGACCAAGCGTGTGCATCGTGTAGTAGTACAGCAGGTACGCGACTCCGCTTCCGCCAACGCCGAGCGCCAGCACCGCTCCGATCGACAGCCAGGCGAGGTGCACTTGCGGAAGCGCGGGCGCCGCGATGGGCAGCGCCAGGACCGCCGTCACCGCAAGCTGTCCAAGGCTCTGCTCGTAGACATTCATCCCCCGCATCTTCAAGCGCACGAACAGGGCGCTGACCGCGTACGAGATGGAGGCGACCACTACCGCCAAGGCCCCGGCCACGTTGCCCGACAACCCGTGCGCGGTCAGGTCGGGTATGACCAGGATGACTACACCCGAAAGCCCGATCAGGACGCCGGCGTAGTTGAGGAGGCTCGGACGCTCGGCAGGTATGACGAAGAAGATGAAGATCGCCGCCCACAGTGTGGTGGTGGAATTGAGGATGCTCGCGAGGCCGCTGGAGATGTGCTGCTCCCCCCAGGCGATCAACACCCACGGCAGCAGCGCGTTGGTGACCGCCATGAAAGCGAATAGGCCGATCCGCTTTCTCAGGTCGGTGAAGAACGGCTTCCCCATCGCCAGCATGATCACGGCCAGGGCGATCGCCCCTGACGCGGATCGGCCGAGCACGATGACCGTCGGGGCCATGTCCTGCAGGGCGACCTTGATGAACAGGAACGAGCCGCCCCAGATCAGCCCGAGGGCGATGAACGCGACGTAAGGAAGGAGCCGGTTCTGCCCCTCACCCAGGGGCCCCCGCAAACTCACGCGCGCAGCGCCGAGTTCGTGGGGACTAGACACGCGTCGACCAGTCGTCCGAGGACAGCACCAGCGTGAACGGGCCGTCGTTGACGATGTCGACTCTCATTACTGCTCCAAAACTACCGGTCTGCGTCTCTATTCCGCGCTCGCGAAAACGCTGAACGAAAATCGAGTAGAGATCCTCGGCGCGCTTGGGATCGCCCGCACCGAGCAAGCTGGGACGCCGGCCCCGGCTCATGTCCGCGAAGAGGGTGAACTGGGAGACGATCAGCGCCGAGCCCTTCACGTCTACAAGGCTCAGGTTCATGCGGCCGGCCTCGTCCGCGAAGACGCGCAGGTCCACGAGCTTGTCGGCCAGCCGGCGCACGGTGGTCTCGTCATCATTCGGTGCTGCACCCACCAACAACACGAGCCCGGGCCCGATGGTTGCAATCCGAGGTGCGCCGTCCTCCTCCCAGCTCACCGAGCCAGAGGCCGCGCGCTGCGCGACGATCCTCATCCGGCGCGATCAGTCGATCTTCGGGCCGAAGTGCGGCTCAGCGCGAACCAGCGAATCGATATATCGGAAGCGTTCGTAGCGATGCTGCAGCAGATCCTCGACCGGCTGCGACAGCAGCGGCTGCAGGTGCCGGTGCAGCGCTTCATCCAGCGAAGCCGCGGTGGCGTCGAAGTCTGAGTGCGCACCGCCCTTGGGCTCGGCGACGATCTCTTCGACCACGCCCATCGCGAGCAGGTCGCGCGAGGTGAGCTGCAGCTGCTCAGCGGCCTCGACCTTGCGCGAGTTGTCGCGCCAAACGATCGAGGCGGCCGCCTCTGGCGACGCCACGGAGTAGATCGAGTTTTCGAGCATGATCACGCGGTCGGCCACACCCATCCCGAGCGCGCCTCCGCTGCCGCCCTCTCCGATGACCGCGGCGACGATCGGCACGGGGATGCGGAACCACTCCATGATCGCGCCCGCGATCGCGGCGGCGATGCCGCGCTCCTCAGCCGCAGCACCCGGATACGCGCCCGGGGTGTCGATGAGCGATACGATCGGAAAGCCGAACTTGGCCGCATGGTGGGCCAGGCGGATCGCCTTGCGATAGCCCTCGGGGTGCATCATCCCCCAGTTCCGAGACACCCGCTCCTTCAGGCTCCTCCCCTTCTGGTGCCCGAAGAACATCGTGGTCCGGCCATGCCAGGTGCCGACGCCGGCGACGAGCGCCGGGTCGTCGCCCGAGAGCCTGTCGCCGTGCAGCTCGACGAAGTCCGGAACGAGCCGCTCTATGTAGTCAATCGAGTACGGCCGCATCGAGTTGCGGGCCAGCTCGACAACCTGCCAGACGGTCAGGGTTGTCTCTTCCACGCGGTGGTTGGACCGCGTCACGCGAAGCCCGCGTGGTCCGGCTTTGCCGGACCACCGCCCCCATGCGGCGTCAGCCCTGATCCCATCCTTTTGGTGGGGGGGCCCGCGGGGGGGTCCTGACCCACCCGCGCTCTCATGAATACAGCTCGAGCAGGTGCGCGAGCAGGCGGCGCACCTCGGTGCGCGGTATGACCATGTCCACCTGCCCCCGCGCCATCTGAAAGTCCGCGCTCTGGAAGCCGGCAGGCAGGTCCGCGTAGGTGGCCTGCTTGATGACGCGCGGCCCTGTGAACCCGATCGCGGCGCCCGGCTCGGCGATATTGATGTCGCCCAGCAGCGCGAGCGACGCGGCCGTTCCGCCGAAAGTCGGGTCGGTGAGGACCGAGAAGTAGGGCACGTGCGCAGCATGCATGCGCCCGACCGCGGCGTTGACCTTGGCCATCTGCATCAGCGCGAGCACGCCCTCCTGCATCCGCGCTCCTCCCGAGGCGGACACGAGCACGTACGGCGTGTGCGACGCGGCGGCCTGCTCCATCCCTCGCGCCAGGCGCTCGCCGGCGACGATCGACAGCGTGCCGCCCACGAACCTGAAGTCGAACGTGGCCAACCAGATTCGGTGGCCTGCCAGGGTGCAGGTTCCCGTGCGAACGGCCTCGTTGAGACCCTCCTTGGTCAGCTGCTCGACCGTCTCCTGGTAGGGCTTGGGGACCTTCCAGTTCAGGAGGTCGTGGGATCGGACATCGCCCCAGCGCTCCGACCACGAAGTCCTGTCCGCGATGAGCTGGATCCAACCGTCGGCGCCAATCCGGAAGTGATGGCCGCAGTCGCAGACGTATGCCTGCTTGCGCAGGTGCGCCGCGTCGAGGCTGACGCCGCAGCCGGGGCAGTTGGTCGGAAGCGGGATCGGGGGCAGCTTGCCGCCCGCGACGCGAACCTCTGAAGGCTGCCTGTTGAGCACGGCCATCTAGAGGGAGAGGCCTCCGTCCACCGCGAGCACCTGGCCGGTGATGAAACCTGCGCTCTCGGAGCAAAGGAAGGCGACCGCCGCCGCGACGTCTTCGGCCTCGCCCTCGCGCTTGATGGGCGTCAGCTTCACGAGCTCACCGACCATCTCGTCCGTCAGCGAGCCCCTCGTGAGCTCTGTCCGCACGTAGCCTGGCGCCACCGCGTTGCATGTGATGTTGCGCGAACCGTACTCGCGCGCCACCGACTTGGTGAATCCGATCAAACCCGCCTTCGCGGCGGCATAGTTGGACTGGCCCGCATTGCCGGTGAGGCCGACGATCGAGGAGATGTTGACGATGCGCCCCCAGCGGGCCCGCATCATCCCCGACATGATGGCCGCCCGCGTGGTCGCAAACGCGGACATCAGGTCCGTACGGATGAGCTCCTCCCAATCCGCGGGGGACATCTGGATGAGCAGCTTGTCGCGCACGGCGCCGGCGTTGTTGACGAGGATGTCGACACGCCCGATGGCCTTGACCATGGCCTCGACCTGGGCCGGATCGCCGACATCGGCCTGGCGGGCGGTGGCGCCCGGCAGGGACGATGCCGTCTCCTCGGCTGCCGTCTTGTCCGAGCGGTAGTTCACGACGACCTTCGCGCCCATCGCGGCCAGGGCCACGCTGATGGCGCGGCCGATCCCCTTGCCGCCACCCGTGACCAGCGCGGTCTTGCCGTCCAGATCCACCTGCGCCACCTAGGCCGTGGCTTTGTCCGCGAACTCGACGAACAGCTCGTCGGCGTTCCACGTGTCCACACCGGGGATGTGCTTGGCGGCCAGGCTGGCGAGCACGCGCCCAGGGCCAAGCTCGACGACGGTCTTGACCTCCATCGTCTTCATCGAGACCATGGTTCGCGCCCAGTCGACCTGGCGCAGCATCTGCTGCCGAAGCTCGTCCTGCAGTGCGGCGACGGTGCGCATCGCCTCACCTGATGCGTTCGCGAGCACGGGAAAGCTGGGAGTCTTGAACTGCAGCCGGTCCACGACCTTGCGGAAGGCCGCCGCGGCGGCCTCCATCAGCGGCGTGTGAGCCGGCAGGGGGATGGTGAGGATGAGCGCGCGGCGCGCGCCGGCCTCGAGCGCGAGGCGTTCGGCTTCCTGCACCGCGGGCAGCTCGCCCGAGAGCACGAACTGCACGTCGGCGTTGCGGTTGGCGATCCAGAGCTTGCCCTTCAGCGAGGCCTCGACGCGGATCGCTTCGACCTTCGCCTCGTCCAGGCCGACGATCGCGATCATGCCGCCCGCATGCTCGTTCGCGGCTTGCGCCATGATCCGCCCGCGCTCCTTGACCAGCAGCAGCGCCGTCTCCCATGGGATCGAGCCGGCGGCGGCGAGCGCGGCGATCTCGCCGAGGCTGTGCCCGGCGGTGACGCGCACGTTCTCGAAGCCGTAGCTCTCGCGCCAGACCTCGTAAGCCGCCCAGCACACGGTCATCACGCACGGCTGGATGATCTCGGTGCGGTTGAGCTCCTCGATCGGTCCCTCGAAGCAGAGCCGGCGCACGGGCATCTCCAGCACCTCTTCGGCCCGCTCAAACGCGCGGCGCGCCGCGGGGTAGCGGTCGTACAGGCTCTTGCCCATCCCAGGCTTCTGCACGCCCTGCCCCGGGAAGAGCAGCGCGATCGGTCCGGCGAGCTTGATCATCTGCAGGTCCAGGTCATCCCGCTAAACCCACTTCAGCAAGCAGGCGCCCCAGGTCAGGCCCGAGCCGAAACCCGCGAGCAGGACGTTGTCCCCACTCTTGACGCGACCGGTGCGGACAGCCTCCTCCAGCGCGATCGGGATCGATGCGCTCGAGGTGTTGCCGTACCTGTCGATGTTGATGGCGACGCGCTCGATGGGGAGACCCATCCGCCGCGCGGCCGCGTCGATGATCCTGAAGTTCGCCTGGTGCGGCACCCAGAGGTCGATCTCATCCATCGAGATGCCGGCGGTCGCCGCCACCTCCTGCGCCTGCCGGATGAAGATGTCGACCGCGAACTTGAAGACGTCCGGTCCCTTCATGTCGATGATCGGGTGCGGGTCGTTCGCGGCGTACGCGCCCTTCTCTATGTTTCCGGCCGTCACCTGCTCGTAGCCCCTGCCGTCGCTGCCAAGGCACCACGACAGGAAACCGGCGCCCTTCGGGGCCGGCTTCAGGACCGCTGCACCCGCGCCGTCACCAAAGATCACGGCGGTGCCGCGGTTGGAGTAATCCAGCATGCGCGAGAGCACCTCGGCGCCGATGACGAGCACGTTGTCAGCCCGCTCGGTGGCGATGAACGAGTCGGCGGTCGACAGGCCATAGATGAAGCTGGTGCAGGCGGCGAGCAGGTCCCAAGCCACCGCGCCGGGCGCGTCCAGCTCGTCCTGGATGCGGCACGCGATCGATGGGAAGGGACCATCCGGCGACGACGTGCCGACCAGGATCATGTCCAGGTCACGGGCGGTCATGCCCGCGGCGGCGAGAGCCGACCTGGCCGCCTTGGTCGCCAGCTCAAGCGTGGTCGTGCCCGGCTCCGCGAAGTGCCTGGAGCGGATGCCCGTGCGCTCTGTGATCCACTTGTCGGACGTGTCCATCAGCCGCTCGAGATCGAAGTTGGTGACAACTTTCTCGGGGGCATATGCGCCCATCCCTACGATGGCGCTCGGGCGGCCGTTGGTCTTGAACGACCGGAGGGCCACGGCGTCCGAACGGGTTCGGTAAGCGGTTGTGATCGCCATCTCGATCAGGCCTCCAGCCGTTCGGCCGACTTCTCCTCCAGAAACTTCCAGAGGTCGCCGATGACTTTCATGTTCTCGAGCTCTGCCTCGGGCAGCTCGACGTCGTACTTGTCCTCGACCGCGGCGATGAGCTCGACGAGGTCGAGCGAGTCGGCCGCGAGGTCGCGCGCGAAGCTCTTGTCCAGCTGAACCTGATCCACGTCTACGCCGAGGATCTCGGCCGCGAGCGCCTGTAGCTCCTTGAAATCGAGTTGGCTTGCCATTTTCTTCTCCTAGTTAGTTGGCCTGTGGGCCCTTGATCACGAGTGTCGCGTTGTGGCCGCCAAACCCAAAGGAGTTCGACATGGCCACCTTGATGTCGGCCTTGCGCGCCTTGTTGGGCACGTAATCAAGGTCGCAGTCGGGGTCGGGGTCGTCGAGGTTGATCGTCGGCGGCAGCAGGCCGCGGTTGAGCGCGAGGATGCACGCAGCAGCCTCGATCGCGCCCGCGGCGCCGAGCAGGTGGCCGTGCACCGACTTGGTGGAGCTGACCGCCAGCTTGTAGGCGTGGTCGCCGAACACGGCCTTGATCGCCTTGGTCTCGGCGACGTCGCCGAGCTTGGTCGAGGTCCCATGTGCGTTGACGTAGCCGATCTCGTCGGGGGCGACGCCGCTCTTCTCGATCGCGCGCCGCATGGCCCGGACCGCGCCCTTGCCTTCGGGCTGCGGCGCGGTGAAGTGGTACATGTCGGCGCTCGCGCCGTAGCCGGCGATCTCGGCGAGGATCTTGGCGCCGCGCTTCTTCGCGTGCTCCATTTCCTCGAGCACCAACATCACCGAGCCCTCGCTCATCACAAAGCCGTCGCGGCCGAGGTCGAACGGCCGGCAGGCCTTCTCGGGCCCGTCATTGCGCTCGCTGGTCGCCTTGATCTGGCAGAAGGCACCCATCGTCAGCGGCGTGATCGTCGCCTCGGAGCCGCCGGCCAGCATCGCGATCGCGTCGCCGCGCTTGATGATCTCGGCCGCCTCGCCGACGCCGTGTGAACCGGAGGCGCAAGCGCTGACGATCGCGTAATTCGGACCGCCGGCCTTGACGTGGATGGCGACGATGCCCGCCGCCATGTCCGCGATCATCATCGGCACCGTGAAGGGGCTGATGCGCTTGGGGCCACGCTCCATCAGCTGCGTGTGGCTCTTTTCGATCTCCTCCATGCCGCCGATGCCGGAGCTCACGATGACGCCGACGTCGTCTGGGTCCATCTCCGCCGGGTCGAGGCCCGACTCGGCGAGCGCCTGCTTCGAGGCGGCCAGGGCGAACTGGCAGTAGCGCCCGATGTGGCGGGCGGTCTTGCGATCCATCCAATCCTCGGGGTTGAAGCCCTTGACCTCGCCCGCGATCTTGGTGTCGAAGCCGTTCGTGTCGAAGTGCGTGATCGTCCCGATGCCTGACACGCCCTCGACCATGTTCGACCAGACGGTTTCGACGTCGTTGCCGATCGGAGTGACGAAGCCCATGCCGGTGACGGCGACACGGCGGTGGCCGTTTGCTCTTGAATCCATTGCCTCCAGACTACGGACCTCCGGGCCTATCCGCATCTCCGGTATGTGGGAAAAGAGGGGCGCTTTTTAGGACACGATGTCCAACGTTCGATGCGGTTTTGTTCACAGGAGGCGGCGGACCTCCAGCGCCAGCTGAAGCCTGAGGCGGTTGGCGGGGATGTCCAGGTCGACCCCGAGGAGCTCCTTCACCCGGGCGAGCCGGTACAGCACGGTGTGACGGTGGAGATTCAGGGCCGTGGCGGCGTCCTTGACCGCGCCGGTCGACAGGTAGGCTTCCAGCGTCTCGGTAAGCTGGCCCCGGTTGCGGGTCTCGGGATCGAGCAGGGGGCCGAGGCTGTCGCGAACGAAGCGGTCAGCGAGCAGGGCGTTCTGGGCCAGCACCAGGTAGGGGATCACCTCGTCGTGGCTGTGCACGATCGCCTCTGGGCGCAGCTTGCGTCCGGCTTCGATCGCCTGCTGGGCCTCGAGGTACGACCGAGACACGCCTCGCAGGCCGGCATGAAAGCCGCCGATGCCGGCGCGAACCCGGGCCTTGACGGAACCCGAGCGCGCCATGGCCTCCGAGTTGAGGCTCAGCACAAAATCGCGGGCTCCGTCCGCGGCCGCGGCTGATTCCGCCGGCCAAAGGATGACCAGCGTCGTCGGATCGGTCGTGTGCGAGATGGCGCCTCGCGGCAGCTCCAGCGACGAGACGACCTCGGCCAGGGAATCTCCGCCGCGCGCGCCCTCGCGATGGCCGACGATCAGCGTGCTCACGACCGCCACGTAGCCGGCGGTGGCGATCGGCATGTTCAGGGTCAGGGCCTGCTTCTGCAGCTCGAGCTCCGAGTCGAAGTTGTCTGTGATCAGCGCGTGGAAAAGCCGCGCTCTGGCACGCGTGCCCCGCTGCATGCCCTGCTCGCGAGCGTGCAGGTAGGTCTTGGTCACCTCCGCGGCGACCTGGTCGAGGGCTGCGAATACGTAGTTGGCGGTGACCATGAGCGCCTCCGGCGTGACCTCCGGGTGTCCGCGCCACGCGCGCAGGATGGCGTCCCACGCGACCCGTGCGGCGATCCGGTAGGCGGCGAGGATCGGCTCGACCGACTGGCTGCTCCTGGCCTGGAGAATGCCCAGCTGCGCGACGCGGCGCAGCTCTTCTGGAGCTGCCGGGCGAGCTTCCCGGGCGGTGGCCAGGAACAGGTCGAGTCCCGCCTCGCAAGCCTTGGCGATGGCCTCGCGCTGCGGCGGCAGCCCGGTCGATGCATCCCACCGGACAACGCTCACCACCGCCCGGGCCATGTGCCGGGCCAGGCCGGCCCGGCGATGCTCCAGCTCAGCGACGAGGGAGTCCGGGAGGCGGGGGCCGCTCGGCCGTGCGGGCACGGTCCGCAGCGATGCCTTCTTGGACCCGGGGGCCAGTCTGGCCATGTGCCCGACTATACCGGGCCCTGCCAAATTAGGACATAACGTCGAATGAACCCGCTCCGCTAGCGGGGAGAGACCCTAGCCGTGCTTTTTCACGAAGTCCAGCATCCGCCGCCACGCGTCGTCGCAGGCGTCCTTCCACTGGTCGAACGAGCGGTCGAAGAAGCTGTGCGGCGCGCCCTCGTAGACGTGCATCTCGTGGGGCACCTTGGCCGCCGTGAGCCGCCGGTCGAACTCGTGGAACTTCTCCATTGGCGTCGCCTGGTCGGCGCCGGCGATAAGGAGCAGGAGCGGCGCCTTCATCTTGTCGATGAACGGCTCGACTCGCTCCGGCCGGCCGTAGAAGCCGACGCAGCCGTTGAGGCCAAGGCCTGCGGCCGACTGGTTCCAGGAGTTGGATCCGCCGAAGCAAAAGCCGACCGTGAACACGGACTTCGCCGCGCCGCCGTCCTTCGACCTCAGGTATTCGACCGCCGCCGCGACATCCTTGCTGATGCCCTCCGGCGTGGTCTTCTGCACGTGCTCCATGAACTCGAAGTCCTCGCCGCGGTCGCCGATGCCCGCGGTGCGCCCGAAGTAGTCGATTGCCACGGCGTCGACGCCCGCTTCGGCGAACCGCTGCGCCAGCTCCTTGTAGAACTGGTACAGGCCGCGCACATCTCCCAGGACCACCATGCCGGCACCGGTCGGCTTCTCTGCTCGCGCGAAGTGCGCGCCGAACTTGTTGCCGTCGGACGCGGTGAGCGTGATGTCGCCGTGGTCGGCGGCGGCTCCACTGATCGGAGGCAGCGGCGGTCGGGCGTCGTCGGTGTAGCACATACGTCGATTCTCCAATACATTGGGTGTGCGATGAAGATCGAGAGTCCCGGGTTCACTCAGGCCGACCTGAACCAGTTCCTGGATGGGCAGCTGGATCGAGAGCGGATGCACCTCGCCCAGCGCCTCGAGCAAGCGTCGGCGCGACTAGCCGCGATGGCGCCTCGGATCGAGGCTGGCGGAGGCGAGGGTGACTGGTCGAACCACGAGATCCTCGCCCACATCGCAGTGCTGTCGAAGTTCTACGGCGTGATGGTGCACAGGATCTCGAGCGGCCAGCTCGCCGAGGTCGACATGCTCGCCAAGACCAACCTGCGCGATGTCGCCGGCGAGCAAATGGCGGCCATCGAACCGGCCGAGCTCATGAGGATGATCGCGGCTGATCACGCGAGAAGCGCGAAGCTGCTTCGAACAACCGATGCACCATCCCTTCGCCGCGGCGCCACGCTGCCCTCGGGCGAGGTCGTGACCGCGGAGTTCCTGGCCCGCTACCCCCTGATCAACCACCTCGAGGAGCACGTCGACCAGCTGGAGCGCGCCCTTTCCTAGGGCTATTCGCCGGCCGTCTCCGCAAAGCCGAGTGCTCGCAGCTGCTCGCGGATGGACGCGGCGGCCTTGTCCATCAGGTCGGCGTCGGGGTTGGGATCCTGGTTGTCGAAGTCGAGGTCGTGCACCCCTCGAATCGGCACGACGTGGATGTGCAGGTGCGGGACCTCGAGCCCCGCGACCACCACGCCGATGCGCACCGGGTGGAACGCGGCCATCTGCGCCTTGCCTATCGCCTGCGCGGTCTCGAACAGGTGCGAGACGAGCGCCGGCTCAGCATCGAGCCAGTGGTCGACCTCCAACCGAGGCACGACCAGCGCGTGGCCGGGTCGGAGGGGTCGATTCGATAGAAACACAACGCAATGTTTGTCCTGCCAGAGAAAGCGAGCCGGCAGCTCGCCCTTGATGATCCGCGAGAACACGCTTGGCACAGAACAACACTAAGCCCGTACGCTCACGGCCTGTGAGCGCCATGGTCGAGCTCGACAAGGTGTCCAAGCGCTTCGGCGAGGTCCGGGCTCTTGACGATGTGAGCCTCACCATCGACTCTGGCGAGGTCGTCGCCGTGCTCGGCCCCAATGGCGCCGGCAAGACGACGGCGATGAGCATCATGCTCGGCACCCGGCGCCCGACCTCGGGCACCGCTCGCCTGTTCGGCCTCAGCCCGCGCGACCTACGCGCGCGCTCTCGCATTGGGGTCATGCTCCAGGACTCGGGTGTGCCGGGTGCGCTGCGGGTCGCCGAGATCGTCGGCCTGTTTGCGAGCTACTATCCTCAGCCGCTCGAGACGGATGAGGCGATCGCCATCGCCGGGCTGCAGGAGAAATCGTCCAGCATGGTCAAAGACCTCTCCGGGGGCCAGCGCCAGCGACTCTACCTGGCGCTCGCCGTTTGCGGAGATCCCGACGTCCTCTTTCTCGACGAGCCCACCGTCGGTATGGACGTCGAGGGCCGCCGGCGATTCCTGCAGGAGGTCGGCGAGTTCGCGGCGAAAGGCCGCACCGTGGTCCTGACCACGCACTACCTCGAAGAGGCGGACCAGCTTGCCAAGCGCGTGATCGTCGTCGATCGCGGCCACATCATCGCGGACTCGACTCCCATCGCCATCAAGGCGCGCGTCGCCGGCAAGCGGATCGCGTTCGCATCATCGCGGCCCCTCACCGCCACCGACCTGGAGGGCCTGCCGCTGGTTTCGAGCCAGCTGGCTGGAACACAGGTGCGCCTGTTGACGAACGATCCCGAAGGTGTGCTCCGCGAGCTCTTCCGCCGCGGCGTCGAGATGCAATCTCTCGAGGTGGCCGGCGCCGACCTCGAGGAGGCCTTTCTGACCATGACCTCCCACGAGAGCGCGGTGTGACCGCCGCCCCGATGCGGATGACCACCGCGCCGCTGCTTCCGATGCTCTGGAAGCAGGCGTGGGCGGAATTTCTCAAGCTCTTCCGCGTACCGGCGTTCAGCGTGACGAGCATCGTCCTGCCCTCGATGTTCTACGCCTTCATCGGCCTGGGCCAGGCCAAGCAGCCGCTGTTCGGAGGCGCGCACGTCACCTTCGGCGACTACTTCCTGGCTTCGATGGCTCTTTACGGAGTGGCCAATGTCATGGTGCTCGGCTTCGGCATCTCGCTCGCCAACGAGCGCGGACAGAAGCAGGACCTGCTGATGCAGTCGACACCGCTGCCCGCCGCGGTCTACTTCGTGGCCAAGGCTGCATCCGCGCTGGTGCTTGCGTTGATAGCCCTCGCGGTTTTGTCGGCGTTCGCAGCTGTAACCGGCGGGGTTGACCTCAGCGCGGGACAGTGGCTCACGCTCTTCTATCGCGCCATGCTCTGCGCGGTGCCGTTCATCGGACTGGGATTCGCCCTGGGCTACTGGGCCAGCCCGAACTCGGCCCCGGCGGTGACCAACCTCATCTATCTCCCGACCGCGTTCGCATCCGGTCTCTTCTTTCCCCTCCGCTTCCTTCCGCAGTTCCTGCAGAACATCGCCCCGTACCTGCCCCTCTACCGCGGCGCTCAGCTCGTCTGGGACGCCGTTGGCGCGCCGATCGATGGCGGAAGCCTCTCGACCGACTGGTTGTACATGGGCGGGTACACAGTGGCCTTCTTCGCGCTCGCCTTCTGGGCCTACCGGCGCGACCAGGGCCGGAAGTTCAACTAGGGAAGAACTCTCCCGGAAGGGAAGCGGCAAAGGAGTCTCGATAGCGGTCGGAGAACTCTTCCTGGGTGTACGAGTGTTCGGCGGTTCCAACCTGCTCGATCGCGTAAGTCGCGGCGAGTGAGGCCACGCGGCCGGCGGCAGGGATGTCCAGCCCTCTGAGCAGACCCGCCACCAGGCCCGAACGGTAGGCGTCGCCGGCCCCGGTCGGATCGACCACCGGGCCGGAGGGTGCGGCCGGGATCTCGGCCACCCCATCCGGCCCGGCGATGCGAGATCCATCCTTGCCCATCGTCGTCACCACCATGTCCGCATGCCCTAGCAGGTCGTCGTCGCCGCACTGCATGCGCTCCTTGACCAGCTCGATCTCGTAGTCGTTGCCGATGAGAATCCAGGCGCCCTCCGTGGCCGTGGTGAGGTCGCTCGCGTCGAGCCTGGGCAACTGGTGCGCTGGGTCGAACACGAACGGGACGCTGCGCTGGCGGCACTCGCGAGCGAGTCGCATCATCGCCGCGGGGTCGTTGGGCCCGATGATCACCGCCTTCATCCCCGCCGGCGCGTCATCCAGGCCGAGTGAGGCCGCTCGCAGCATCGCGCCGCCGTAGTAGCCGGTGATCTGGTTGTCGTCAAGGTCGGTGGTCGTGAATCCGGTCGCGGTGATCTCGCCCTCGATCAGGCGCAGGCCGCTGCAGTCGACGCCTCGAGCCTCGAGCCAGTCGCGGTATTCGGCGGCGTCCGGACCGGCTGTCGCCAGCACGGAAGCGGGATAGCCGAGCAGAGAGAGGTTGTACGCATAGTTGCCCGCCACCCCGCCTCGCCTCTTGTGCAGGTTGTCGACCAGGAAGCTGAGGTTGATCATGTGGGTCTTGTCCGGGAGGATGTGGTCCCTGAACCGCCCGTTGAAGTTGAGGATGTAGTCGTACGCGATGGAGCCGGTGCAGACAACCACGACGTCCGAACGGTAGCAAAGAAGAAGAGCGCCCCCCGGCGGAGCGCCCTTCTTGTCGTTCTAGTTAGGCTGCGCGGCGGCGGCTGCGGGCGCGCGTGGTGCGCGTGCGGCGGGCCGGGCGCTTGGCGGCGGCAGGCTTCGTGGTAGCGGCAGGCGAACGCGGCGAGATCTCGCTGGCGCTCTCCAGCCGGTTCGCCACCCTGGCGACCGTCTTGAACGAGTGGTTGAAGAAGCGAAGCGTGCGCTTGGCGGCATCGCCCACAACGTCCGGGCGGCGAGCCTGGACCTTGACGAGGCGAAGGCCCTTGATGACGACCTTCTCCGGCATCAGCTCACCCGCGACGCGCTCGGCGGTCTTGCTGATGGTCTTGAAGGCGTCCTTGGCGGGCGCTGTCGCGTGGTCGATCTGTGCGTTGATCCGGCGGTTGATCTTGCGGGCCGCCGGCGTGCCCTTGCGCTCCAGGCCCTTGACCTGCTTGCGCACGGTGCCGATGGGGTCGGATGCGACCTCAGCAGCGGTCTCGGCCGCGCCGAACGCGACCTCTTCGACGGTGTCCGTGAAATCCTTTACGTCTGTGCTCATTGAGCCCCCTTGTTAAATCAGGCCGTGTTTAGCCCTTTTGGTTCTTGACGCATCGCAGCATAACGCATTGCGTCAAGCCGTGTCAAGCGGCCGTTCGCGGCCGGCGGGCCTGAGGCGCTCAATGAGCTGCTCCGCGAACGTGCCGAACACGTCGTAATGCGCCACCTTGCGCCGCTTCTCGGGCTGGATCCACTCAGGCCGCAAGCCGTGCAGCCGCCCCCAGGCCTCGAGCTCGGGCCGGAGCCCGATGACGTGCAGAAACGGCCGGTCGCGGCGGACCCCGCGAATGGTCGAGCCGTTCCAGTGGTCGAAGTTGCGGTGCACGGCGATGCCCCCAGCCTCAGCAAAGTCGATCGCGGCTTTGATCTGCCGCCGCTCGAAATAGCGCTCCTCGAGCGGAGGCTCGATCACGACGTCCGGGTGTCCCGCGCGTCCTTGCAGATCGGCCGGTAGGCACAGAGGTAGCAGGGTCGCTCCGCGTGCTCGGGGCCGAGGGAAAAGTCGCCGGCTGTGATCCTGGCCACCGCGCTTGCGACGCGCGACACCACGCCGGCGTCGTCCGGCTCGACCTCGATCTCGACACCGCGGCGCAGGTCGAACAGCACCAGGCGCGGCGACGTGCCGCCTGGCAGCAGCCCGCGGCGGGCAGCGAGCCCGTAGAGGCGGAGCTGCAGCTTGTACGCCTCGAGGAGCTTCGCGTCCAGCGTGGCGTTGGTCTTGTAGTCGATCAGCACCGTGCGGCCGTCGACCTCGGCGATGCGGTCGACGAGACCCCTCACCCTGGCTCCCGCGAGCGTCAGGTTGAACTCGACCTCGACGCCGAGGGTAGCCGCCTTCGACAGTGGCTGATCGGCGTACCTCGCGAGCATCGCCCGCCCCGCCTCGGGCCCGATGTACATCGACGCCACTTCACCGCCCGTCGTGTGCCAGGCGGCGAGGGTGGCGTGAACCGCGGAGCCCAGCTCGGCCGAGCCGGCTGCGCGCGCGGCCCGATTCAACAGGTCGTCGGGCGGCGCCGGCACGCCCCAGACCTTGCTGAACCGGAATCGAACCGGGCAGATCTCGAAGTCGTGAAGGTGGGAGAAGCTCAACTCGAGGGGCGGCCGCTCAGGCGGCGCCTCGACGTCGGGCGTGGGGCGAATCTGCGCGTAACGCTCGAGCACGTGCGCGACCACGGTGGGGTCGCCTGCAGCCTTGCCGTTCAGCGACTCGATGGCCGGGAGCTCAAGCTGTTCCGCCTCGACCACAATCGATTCCTCGGGATGCGCGAGCGCCCAGCTCAGGATCTCGGCGAAGTGGTCGTGGTCGCCGATCTCGACCTCGGCGGACGACTGTTCTTCGCGAGTCGCGGTTACGTACAGCGCGTCCTTGGCGCGGGTGATGCCCACGTACACGACGCGCCGCCGCTCGCCGATCGCGAGCGCAACCGCCGGCGCGCCCGGAGCCGTCGCCTGGTATCGAGGATGCTTCTCGCCGCGCCAGCTCTTCATGACGAAGCCAAGCCCGTCGGGGTCGAAGAAGAGGCGCTCCGTGTCACGCGGGCGGGGCGGCCGGAGGTTGACGAGGAAAACGACCGGAAACTCGAGACCCTTCGCGGAATGAATGGTGAGCAGCGAGACCGCGTCGGTCGAGGCGACCTGCTCGAGCGCCTCGCCCACCGGCAGGTCCGCGTCAATCACCTGGTCGAGGTGACGCACGAAATCGCCGACGCCGGCCAGCGCCAGGTCGCGCTCGAAGAACGCCGCGAGCTGAAACACCTTGCGCAGGTTCAGCAGGGCGCGCGGCGAGCCATCGCGTTGCGCCCGCAGCTCGGCCCAGCGCAGGTAGCCGGACTCCTCGAGCAGCCGGTTGAGGATGTCGGCGACCGTGAGCGCGTCCCGCAGCTGCCCCAGTCGGTCGGTGATCTCAATCAGCTTCACCGCCTGGGCGGCGGCCCGCGAATCGAACTCGGGAAAGCCTTCGCGGCGGGCTTCCTCGAAGCAGTCCCGCAGCCTCATCCCGCGACGCTGCGAGCGCCGGGCCGCGAGCCGGTAGAGGGAACGGTCGGTGACGCGCACGATCGGCCCCTGCAGGACGCGCACGATCGCGCCGTCGTCCATGGGATTCTCCGTTAGGCGCAGCATCCCCAGCACATCCTTTATCTCCTGGCGGTCGAAGAAGCCTGAGCCGCCGCTGGTGAGATAGGGGATGCCCTGGCGGCGCAGCTCGTCCTCGAACTCGCGCGGGAGCATGCGCACCGAATGCGAGAGGATCGCGATGTCCGAGAGGGGCCGGCCTGACCGATGCAGACGGCGGATGGTCTCGGCTACCGCTCGCGCCTCGGTCCTGGAGTCGGGCGCCATGATCACCGTGACCGGCCGCCCGCCCGAGCCGCGTGTGGCCGTCAGGTCCGGCTCCGAGACAAAGTCGGCGTCGCGCCGGACGAAGTCCGTGGCGCAATCGAGGATCTCCTGGTAGGAGCGCCGGTTGTGCGTGAGCGGCAGCCGCTTGCCGCCGAAGCGGGAGCGGATGTTCTCGATCTCCGCGTCACGCCACCCGTAGATCGACTGTTTCGCATCGCCCACCGCGGCGACATTGCCGAAACCGTCCGCGCTCAGCTGCCGGATGAGGTCGAGCTGGATGCGGTTGGTGTCCTGGAACTCGTCGACGAGCAAGTAGCGAAAACGCTCGCGGCACCGACGGCGGAACTCGGGCACGCGCTCGAGCGCGTCGGTCACCGCGAGGATCAGGTCGTCGAAGTCGCGCAGGCCGCCCGCGTGAAGAGCGTCCTCGTACGTGCAGTAGACGAGCGAGAGCACCTCGATGGCCTCGAGCTCCGCGACCGCGGCGCGCTCGGACTCCGTCGCCGCCCAGGTCTGCGCGTGAAGCTCGATCGCGCGATCGTGGAACTGCTCTGGCCGGATACCCCGGCCCTTGAGCTTCAGCACGAAACGCAGGCCGGAGCGGAGCAGGTCGTCGAGGTCTTCGACGCCCAGGGCGGTGAACGAGTCCGGGTCGAGCGGCGCGCTTTCGCCGCTTCCCAGCCGCGCGATGAGCCCCTGCTCGAACAGGCGCTGACCTGTCTCGTCGAGCACGCGCAGCTCGCGCGGTGCGCCGATCAAGTAGGCGAACTCGTCGAGCAGCCGGGCGCAAACGCCGTGGAAGGTTCCGATCCAGACCGCATCGATCTCCTGCGCGCCGATGTCCGGACGGCGCCGGCCAAGCTCCGCCGTGATCCGCTGGCGCAGCTCCTCAGCCGCGCGATCGTTGAAGGTCAGCGCCAGGATGCGGTCCGGCGCGACACCCTGTTCGACGAGCCAGCAGAAGCGTTCGGTCGCGGTGAACGTCTTGCCGGTCCCCGGACCGGCGGCGATGAGGAACGCACCGTCGGGCCCCGCGTGCGCGGCCGCGGCCTGTTCCGCGCTTGGCGCGGTCAGCAGCACGTTCATTCGGGCGGCTGGCCTCCGTAAGGACACATCGACGAGTGCGGGCAGCTCGAGAAGCGGCTCACGCAGGTGCCCGCGAGATCGCGAGGCGCCGGCTCGAAATGGCCGGCCTTGATGCCCGCTATCGCGCCCATCACGACCTCGCGGCTGCGCTGCAGGTCTTCATCGGTGAGCAGGCGCTCCCGGTACTCCTTGAGGCCGGCCGGCTGGCCGACGCTGAAGATCACCTCGCGGATCCCGCCCCAGACCCACTCCTTCGGGTACCAGAGCGACAGGAAGCGCGGTTTCAGGCCGAGCGGCACGCCGTCGTCATCGAAGCCGAAGCGGCACGCGAGGTAGTACAGCGCGAGCTGGACGTCGTACAGCTCGGGGCCGAAGTACGCCTCATAGGCCCAGCGCATGGCCTTACCGCCGCCGGTCTTGTAGTCGACCACCTCGACCTCGCCGTCGCCGACGTCGTTGATGCGGTCGATCTTGCCAACGATCTGGACTCCGTCGAGCTCGAGGTGGAACTTGCGCTCGAGGGACACCGTTCCCAACCGCCGCACGCGCTGCATGCCGGTCGCGAACCGGATGTAGTTCCCGAGGATGTTGCGAACCTGGTGCTCCTCGCGCCTGCGATCGAGCACGCCTTCCGCACTCGACAGGTAACCCTCCAGGTGACGCTGCAGCGCCTGTTCGAGCCATTCACGCTGCTGGTCGGCGTGCAACGGTCGCCATTCCGCTTCATGGGCGTGGAAATCCTCGAGGACCTTGTGCAGGAACCCGCCCCGCTCCATCAGCACCGATCGCGGCTCGGAGACCAGCCCTGGGTGATGGTTGTACCAGTAGAGTCGCGGACATTTCAGATAGTCGTTGAGGGTGGTCGGGCTGAAATGGTCGATCTCGATGTCGACGGGGTTGCGCTCGCCGCCATAGGGTTCGAAAGGCTCGCCCGCCTCGATATCCGCAAGGAACTCGATATCGAGTCCGAGCGACCGCGCGAGAACCAGCTCGCGTTCGTCCATGCGACCACGATGCGAGGCGATGAGCACCTCAGCTTCGCGGCTGAGGAGGATGCTGCGCGGCTCGATGCGGGCCGAGGCCCGGGTGAGCTCGCGCCGCTCGCCCTCCGGGCCGGCGAGCTCCAGGAAGACCGACGGGCCCGCCTGGCGCAGGTAGGAATCCGCGTAGGTCAGGTACAGCCTCTTGCTCGCGCGCGTCATCGCCACATAAGCGAGGCGCGCCTCCTCCGCCGTGTGGCCATCGGGGTCTGCCGGCCACGACGGCATGAAGCCGACCTTGAAGGCCAGCAGCCACGCACGCTCCTCGGCATCCAACAGCGGATGAGGCCGCGCGGCCACCGGAAAGAGGCCGTGTGCGAACCCGGCGCAGAAGACGTACTCGAACTGGAGTCCCTTGGCCTGGTGCACGGTCATGACCTGGACCGCGTCGCGGCGGGCGCTTGCCGCCTCGGTGTCGTCGGCCGCGCCCGCGAGCAGGGTGTCGAGCGAGACGGCCATGTCCGACAGCAGCGGCCGCCTTCCGTGCAGCCGCTCGAAGACGTCCTCGATGCCTTCCAGGCCTTCGATGGCGGCCCGGAGGTCGGCCATGGCCTCGGTCCTCTGGGGCTCACTAAGCGGAAGCTCGAGCAGGCGTCCGAGCGCGCCGTCCTCGATCAGGGCCGAGTAGGCCAGTGCCGCCAGCGACAGGCGGCCGGCCCGCTCGAGCAGCCGGTGACGCGCGGTCATCGCCGCGTGCACGCTGTCGAGCTCCCCTTCGGTCAGGAACTCCACGTAGTCGGGTACAGAGGATTCTTCGGTCGGGGCGTCGCCTCCCCACGGCAGCGGCCATCGCCGCGGGTCTCGAAGGGCGAGGACATACATGAGGCGCCTGATGACTCGAGTCAGCGGGCGGCCGCGCTCGTATGTATGCGCGCGCAGGCGGCTCAGCGTTGCGAGCGGCACCGTGCCGAGGCCCGACGCCAGCGACGCCTGGAACGCGTTCGCGTCGTCCGGCCGCCGCAGGGATTCCAGGTAGCCAAGGAGGAATCGCACCACCTCGTTGCGCGCGGTCGCACCCGAACCCCGCACCTCGTACGGCACGCCCATCGCGCGTAACGCTTCTTCGAAGGGCGGCCCGAGAACTGTGGTGCTGCGCAGCAGGATCGCGATGCCGCCCGCGCGCACGCCGGGAGACGTCGCAAGCACCTGCTTGATCTCGCGAGCGCAGAAGAAGGCTTCGTCGACCGCGTCGCTCTCGCGCGCCACCACCACCGCGGGCAGGGCTTGCGTCCCGTCGCGAACGTCGCGCAGGCGGCGCGCGGGCCGATCGCCCTGCGTGGCGTGGAGCAACCTCTCGCCGGCGTCGAGCGCCTGTTGTGAGCAGCGCCGGCATTCGTCGAGCACCACGGTCTCACCGCCGTAGACGGCCGTGAAGTCGACGCTGAGCAGTCGCGGCACCGTGCCGCGGAACCCGTATATGGATTGGTCGGGGTCGCCGACAACGACGAGCCGCGGGTGCGACTCGGGGGGAGCGAGCAGCCGGAGCAGCGCGAACTGCGCGGGGTCGACGTCCTGGAACTCATCGACGAGAATCAGCCGGAACTTCGAGCGCAACCTCTCGAGGAGCCGCACGTCGGATGAGAGCAGCTCAATGGCACCGGTGATGAGGTCGCGGAAGTCCGCCATCCGCCCGGCTTCCAGCCGCTGCTGGTAAGCCCGATAGACGGCGGCGAGGGCGTGCAGGCGCGGTCCGGCGCTTGCCTCCGCGGCCAGCAGCAAGGCGAGTGGATGCACGAGGTTCTGCTTCATCAGCGCCACGAAAGTGAGGAGATCGCGTGCGAAGGCGTCCGAACCGCTGACGCCCGCGAGCGATCCCAGCAGGGAGGGATCCATGTCGGCGACGACCTGGCGCATGACCATCGACTCCTGGAAGCCGTCGAGGAGCAGGCGCTTCGGATCCGGCAGGTGGTCGCGCCAGAGGCGGGCGCAGAAGCTGTGGAACGTCGAGATCCACGCTTCGCCGTAGTCGTCCTGGAGCCGCGAGTCGATGCGGCTGGCGAGCTCGCCGGCGGCGCCGGTCGAGAACGTCAGGACGAGGATCTGGCTCCGGTCGGCCACGCCGGAGCGCACCGCCTGCTCATAGAGGTCGACGAGCGCATGGGTTTTGCCGGTGCCCGGTCCGGCGAGCACACGAATCGGGCCGTGGATGTCGCGAATGTCGAGTGGCAAGGACTCCCCTGGGTTGGTGACGGGCGCTTTGGATTATGCGGGGGCGTGCTTGCTCACGTCACGGGTGCCTGTTAAGGCTCCGCTGCCGAGGGACGCTTGGCGATCGCCCGCCCAGGCCCAGGCCACGACCGCGATGAACAGGGCGAGCTCCGCGAGCGCCCAACGGTCGAGAAGCGCGCCGGCACCCATGTCGAACACGAACGGTGTGGCCACGACCCAGATCGCGGCCAGTGCCACGCGCCAGGCGCGGGACGGGAGCTCGTGCCAGATGATCCAGCCGGCGGCGATGAAGACAATCAGGTCCGACCCGTGCAGGTATGGGGCTGTGATCAAAGACGCCAGTGCGCCGACGACCAACACCAGAGCCGGAGACGATCGCAGCTTGTAGGCCGTGGCCAGAGCCAGCGCGACGATGAACAGCCGCACGCCGGTGGCGGCCGCGCCGGTGAGCCCGTACGTTCCGTTAAGCGTCAGCTGGTTGGCGCCGGTCGGCAGGTGGCTGAGACCGCCCACGTACGCCGAAACCCCTTCGGGTCCCAGCGTGGCGACGCTCACCCCGACCACCACGACCGACACGGCAAGCCACGCAATGAAGGTGCGGATGCGGCCGCTGGCGAGAAGGACCAACGGGATGAGGATGGCCGTGTTGGGCTTGAGCAAGATCAAGGAGAGCGCGACGCCGGCCGCCAGGTCTCGCTTATCGCGCAGCAGCCGCCAGGCGACAAGGATCCCCACCGCCACCAGTGGCACCACCTGGCCCACCCCCACCGCGTGCATCACCCACCACGGCACGAGCGCCGCGCCGACCGCGATCACGCGCCGCCATCCGCGGTACGAGGTCGAGATCGCCAGGGCCAGCATCAGGGCGCCCAGCGTCAGCAGGCTCCAGATGTCGAATGCCAGCTCGTACGGCAGGGCCCCAAGCGGCGCGGTGATCCAGGCGACCGGCGGCGGGCTCAGGAACGGCTGCGTGCGCTGGTCTGGTACCAGGTGC
>Ga0073928_10002380_pt1 | contig 32538 bp, 27 predicted proteins | sample PaiPotPPA55metaG_FD_76969 | JGI IMG/M metagenome (GOLD analysis project Ga0073928, IMG submission 76969) | Iron sulfur acid spring bacterial and archeal communities from Banff, Canada, to study Microbial Dark Matter (Phase II) - Paint Pots PPA... ...
GACGCCCTGGGCCAGTCTTGTCGTATCCAGTCTTTTCATACGCTAGCAGCAACCCTGAATTCTTTGCCCGGCGCTTTGAGGCAGGCAATCCCCATTCCGGGTCAAGCAGAATCGCGCTCGCATGCTGGGTGAGAACTTCTGTCACCAGCGATTTGAATTCTTCCATCATGGCATCGCTGACAGGGCCACCTTTCTCTGTCGCGAGAGATTTTTGTAGCGAACCGCGTTGATCCATGGCGGCAGCGGCGATCACGCCGCGTTCGTTGGATACTCTCTTGAGACCGGCCAGTTTTCCAGGGCTAAGCTTCATGAACTTCCTCCAATAATTGCGTGGAATGGATTCTCTGCAAGAACGTCAATCTAGGTAGCCAATCATTGTATTACGGTTTGAACGCCGCGGAGAAATCTGCTGAGTCAGCGGAGGCGAAAGCCGTCATATTTCTAAGGATTAGCCGTTGGCGTTGCGAGCTTATGAACTGGGCCAACTTCGACCTCAACCTGGGAGTTCAGAGGAAATACAACGTCCCGGCCACGCGCGATAAATCGAGTGTAGACGGTACGTCCGGCATCGATCATTCCAATCACGCCGCCCACTGTTTTCGAACCGGTTGAAATCGCAATGACACGCGTTATCAGTCCAAATCCATTGCTGGCGACGGCGCTGCGGCCAATTCCGGCGTCCTCATCGGTAAAGGCGGATGCCGCGATTAATCCCAAAGCAAGCGGCAACATGATGCCTTTATTTGTGTTGGGTTCAACTCCGCCTTCTGAATCGAGTTTCAGGCTGCGATCCTTCGATCCATTAACCGCCGCAGGCACGCCAGAGACCTGTTGCTGTGCTCCTTGAGGAAAATCTACTTGGTTGAACGTGAACCGCAGTGCACCATTCTGGCCCCACTTCCCGGCAGCATGGGCTCGCAAAACTCGTCCTCTCAGAATCGCACCCTGCGGAATCTCGATCTGACCTTTTGCGTCCAGCACGGGCTGAGTCACTACTGCACTGACTAGGTCTCCCTGCTTGCCAGTCTTAGAGCTGAGCTCTTCTTCGAGGCGAGCGTGTAAATAGGCGGACTGCTCCAGTTTTTCTTTTTGCGGATTAGCGGCTGCCGTCTGGCCCGCTAGCCTCTGCGTCCCAGAAAGCGGGATCGGGCTCAAAAGGGCCACATCATATTGCGATCCCGCTTCGATACTTTGCGGATGCCACGGCAATTGTGTAAATAAATATTTTTTTAACCGGTCAACCTTTCCTGGAGATGTAACCGCGCTGATTGTCTGATTTTTTTGATCTATCGCGGAGTCCCAGGCTTTTTTGAGAAGCGACGCCTGCTTGGTGTGAGAGCTTTGGAAGCGAACGACCTGGCTGCTCTCCTGGGCTGGCGCAGTCAAAATGGAAATTTGTGATCCGTCCCGCAGCCGAAGGCTGTTGAATTGGATTGAAGCTTCGCGCAATGGAGTGAAGTCGCCGTGCGAAATTGCGTTAGCCCGCTTGCTCTTCGTCACGGGGACGACTTCTGAAACTTTGCCGAACAGCACAGTTCCTGCCGGAATTGCCACCTGATTCGAATCGTAAAGTGGTTCCACCACGTGAGCCCGAACGGGAGTACCGAGCTTAACTTTTGCGGGCGTATCAAGTTCCACTCGAAGAGTAGGAACGACGCTGGCAGCTTTCTCGTTTGATTGGGCAAAACCGGCGACGCTTCCAACCAGTAATGAGAGCGCGCAACAGGCGGCCAATCCAAAGGATTTAAAACGGGGCAATGCGGAAGACATAAGAAGACGATTCTATGTGAGCCCTGGCTCCAAATCTAGCGCGAATTGCAATTTTCCGCTAACTCGCTGGCTCACAAAGAAAAATTCTTCGAAGAATGTAAGCTCTTTTACCTATTCAAGCCCCGCTTGGACGACATGCACAATATTGTTACGCACAGCGTACAGAACCAGGTCGCTCACCGAGTGAAGTTGCAATTTGCGCATGATATTCGACCGATGAGTTTCGGCAGTCTTCACGCTCAAACCGAGAGCGACGGCTACTTCCTTCGTGCTCTTTCCTTCGGCCAACAGCTGCACAATCTCGCGTTCTCGAGGAGTAAGCCGGTTCTTTCCCAGAGCGGCTGGCGCGGGCTGCGTCCCGGCCTTTAAATATCCCTCCAGCACCATGGATGCGACCTTGGACGTGAAATAGGTCTTATCGCGACGCAACGCTTCCACTGCCGCAACAAGATCGCGGGCGGCATCGGACTTGAGCAAGAAACCACGCGCTCCAGCGTTCAAGACGTCTCGGACCACTTGATCGGAATCATGCAAAGTGAGAATCAGAACCCGGGCGTGGGGATTACTCTTTAGAATTTGGCGAGTGGCTTCCAATCCGTTGAGACTGGGCATCCCAATATCAAGGATGATAACGTCGGGCCTGAGTTGTTGGGCTTTCTCTACCGCTTCTCGTCCGTCTACCGCTTCGCCGCACACTTGCCAGTCAGTCTGGCCCTGCAATAGTGCGATCAAACCCTTTCGAACAACTTCGTGATCGTCAGCGATCAGGATTCTAAAGATTGCCACAACTCACCTCCCACAATCAGAACCGTCGAAATTCAGAAACAGCAGGACCTCGGACGTTAATCCGGAGTGTTAATCTTAGTCCCTTTTCCAAGGTTTGGCAGTCGGTTTTGTGACCTGCGGAATTCATGGCTTCCAGTATTCGCCAAAAATGTTCCACCAAAACCTCGCAAACTCAATCCTGCTTGGAACTTTTCAACTCCCAGTCAGAAAATCGCGACGAGCGTACGTTACAGGGAATCACTGAACTATCCAATACAGTAACTACTGTAGTAATCATATTTGTTACTGCAATTTATGGGAATTGCTTCCCGGCCCTGCAGGCAAAACCTACTCGGGTAAGCCCATCTGAAGATAGTCGCGTCAATAACGAGCATGAAGAATCCCGCCAAAATCAGCCTTCTGCAGTTGGCGTCACTCCCGACTCTTCGCGAAGCCGCCGACCACTGCAAAGCTTGCGACCTTTGGAAGAATGCGACACAAACTGTGTTTGGGGAAGGAAGACTTAACGCGAAAGTGATTTTTGTCGGTGAGCAACCCGGGGACCAGGAGGATATTGTCGGACGCCCTTTCGTGGGCCCTGCGGGCAAAATACTTGACCAAGCTTTAGCGGAGGCTGGGATTCTGCGCTCCGAGATTTACCTTACCAACGTGGTCAAGCACTTCAAATGGGTTCCAGCCCCGCGAGGCAAACGCCGTATTCATAAGAAGCCCCGATATTCTGAGATCCATGCATGTCGCCCATGGCTTGACGGAGAAATCAGCGCCCTGAAACCGCAAATCCTGGTATGCCTTGGAGCAACGGCGGCACAGGCGCTGCTCGGCAAGGAATTTAGTGTCACCCGGCAACGAGGCGAGTTCGTGAAATCAGAGCTTGCCCCGACCGTCATGGCGACTGTTCATCCGTCTTCAATCCTGCGCGCGCCCGACGAAGAAGCTCGACGATTACAGTGGAAAGCCTTCGTTGAGGATCTCAAGAGAATCAAACGGCACCTTCAGAAATCAGCCACCGCGGCGTAATCAAAGTCCCGAGCGACACCCCTTGCCGCTAGCTACAGCATGTCCGACGTTCCGGTACATGGAACGCAGGATAGTGTGCACATCTTTTCACGATTAAAGTCTCGTCGAGGCGAAATGAGTATGTCGCAGATTTGGTGCCGTGGGCGTGATCCTAACGACGATCGGGAACTCGACGTCCCCCCTCGTCGCCATAACGAACCCGATCCGGACGAACCAGAACCTGACGACGAAACCAACGATCTGGTCCGACCTATAAAGACATAAGCGTTTGCCTCGGCTTTACCACAACTCTCATCTCTGGATGTCGCGGTCGGAGAATATGTCCGAGAACTAAAAAATCGCCGAGAGAATTGTTCACAGATTGGCTCGTTGAAGGGAACACCGCATGACAATCAGCACACGAAGGAAGGATCAGCCAGGTGTTGCGAAACATTCGAATTTGCCAGGCGTTTCCGCTGCTGCCGCGATCTTGGGTGGAACAGTCCTTGCAGCCTACGGAATTTCGCGACGCGGTTGGGGAGGTACAGCCTTGGCAGCTGGCGGCGCTTGTCTTGCCGCTTACGGTGTCAGCGACGCTACAAAGCCCTACAGCGGGGCCGTCCGGATTAGTTACACCATCGGCATGCCTCCTGCGGAAGTGCACAAGTTTGTACGCGATCCTCAGAATTGGTCTCGCTTTCTCCAAGGACTTTCGATGGAGTCAATCGGAGAAAATTCTTTGAAATTAACGTTTGGAGAACCCGCCGGTTTCAAGGTGACTTCAGAAGCGCGAGTCACAAATGAAGAGGCTGGAAAATCTATTGCGTGGAGTTCCGGTGCCGGTCCATTGCAGCATCGGGGTGTCGTTCACTTCAAGCCCGCTCCGGGGGAACGCGGCACGGAAATCTCCGTCGCCTTTGAATTCAAAGCCCCGGCAGGACCGGTGGCGAGGACAGTCGCCAAATTCGTCGGATGGGATCCAGAACAATTAGTCCGGGAGAGTTTACGCCATCTGAAACAGCTCCTCGAAGCTGGCGAGATTCCCACGACGACCAATCAATCCGTCGGCGCCAGAGGGTTGAAGGGAGCAGCGTTGCGCGTGTTGTATCGCGAGACCCCGGCGGAACACTCTACACATACTCGCATGGCGGGTGACTAGATCAGCGCGAAATTTAATGGAGGATTTGTGAAAGCACTCTGCTGGCAGGGCAAGGCTGACGTTCGAGTTGAAACCGTAAACGATCCGCGAATTTTGAACCCTCGTGACGCGATCGTCAAAGTGACACGCACTGCCATTTGTGGCTCCGATCTGCATTTGTACGATGGCTACATTCCAACCATGGAACCGGGAGACATTCTCGGCCACGAATTCATGGGAGAAGTAGTGGAGACCGGTCCCGAGGTAAACAATTTGAGGCCGGGCGATCGCGTGGTCGTTCCATTCACTATCGCCTGTGGCCGATGTTATTACTGCAAACAGGATCTCTGGTCATTATGTGACAACTCCAACCCCAACGCCTGGATCGCCGAAAGGATGTATGGATTCTCGGGGTCAGGCCTGTTTGGATACTCCCATATGCTCGGCGGATACGCGGGCGGTCAGGCGCAATATGCTCGCGTGCCATTCGCAGATGTTGGTCCCATCAAGGTGTCGAGTGATTTGAGAGACGAACAAGTCTTATTCCTTTCGGACATTTTCCCCACGGGCTATATGGCAGCGGAAAATTGTGACATCACTCCCGGGGATGTTATTGCGATCTGGGGATGTGGTCCGGTGGGTCAATTCGCCATCCGTAGTGCATTTCTTCTCGGTGCCGGGAAGGTGATTGCCATCGACCGCTTTTCGGAGCGGCTTAACATGGCGCGCGAAGCTGGAGCGGATGTTCTTAATTACGGCGAGGTCGACGACATTGTGGAGGAGTTGAAGTGGATGACCGGCGGTCGCGGGCCCGACGCTTGTATCGACGCAGTGGGTATGGAAGCGCACGGCCATGGTTTGGCTGCCGCTTATGACTCTACCAAGCAGGCGATGAAAGTTTCGTTCGACCGTCCAAACGTGTTGCGACAGGCCATTCAGGCATGTCGCAAGAGTGGCATCGTTTCAATTCCCGGGGTCTACGGAGGATTTCTCGACAAGATCCCATTTGGCGCCAGCTTTGGAAAGGGCCTGACTCTGAAAATGGGACAGACCCATGTTCATCGCTATCTTCAGCCGCTGCTTAATCGTATCCAGAACGGGGAAATCGATCCGTCATTCGTGATCACACATCGCATGGGCCTCCATGAAGCGCCTCAAGCCTACAAAACTTTCCGAGACAAGCAACAGCAATGCATAAAAGTCGTTCTCGACCCGTGGGATGAAGTCCAAGCGGCCTGAAGTGACTCTGCGTTGACATCCATGCGCGGTAGTTCTATCTTTCGCGCACCGGATTTCAATGAACATCGTAAAAGCCACGCGAAAATTCGAAGAATGGCTGGCCCGACAGACCAAGCTGGTCAAGCCGGACATTCTTTTGAAGCATCGCCGGATGCGCGAAGCTGTCTTTCCTTTTTTTAGAGCAACCTTCTATCGCTGGATGCAACTGTGGCCAGAGGTGTGCCCTGAGTTGTCGAAGGCTCCGCAGTTGCTCGCAGTCGGCGATCTACACATCGAGAATTTCGGAACCTGGCGGGATATGGAAGGCCGCCTGATTTGGGGTGTAAATGACTTCGACGAAGCAGCCGATTTGCCATACACGAACGATTTGGTTCGTTTGGCGACCAGCGCTGTGCTGGCCGGCGAAGAAGTTCACTTATCGCTCTCAGCAAAAAATGCTTGTACTGCAATCGTCGAGGGTTATAGCCAATGCCTTATCCAGGGGGGACGCCCTTTCGTGTTGGCCGAACAGAATATTTGGTTGCGAGAGATAGCGACGGCTGCCTCCCGCGACCCCGTTCATTTCTGGAGCAAAATGGATTCGCTTCCCACTCTCCGCGGCGTCATCCCATCCGGTGCGCGCCATGCGCTGGATCGACTAATGCCTGAGCGGGGTCTGGAGTACAGGGTGGCGAGGCGGGTCGCTGGCCTAGGCAGCCTGGGCCACCTTCGGTTAGTGGCGATCGCTGGCTTCCGAGGCGGAAGGATCGCTCGGGAAGTCAAGGCTCTCGTTCCTCCCGCGGTTTGTTGGGCGACACAAGAACAGGGAGGGCCGGATGTTCAATACCGGCATATTCGCTACGAAGAAATCCTCTGCGGTGCTGTGCGAAGTCAGGATCCCTTTGTCCGATTGCGTGGCCGGTGGATTGGGCGGCGCTTGGCGCCATACTGTTCTCGAATTGAGTTAGACGTTTTACCTACAAACCGGGACGAGCAACAGTTGCTATTTGCGATGGGGTGGGAAACAGCGAACATCCACCTCGGTAGCCGAAAATCCATCGCTAGCGTGCGAAAACACTTTCACAAATTAAAGCCGAACTGGCTGCTATCGGCCGCGAAGGGCATGGCCAAAGCTACCAGTCACGATTGGCGTGTCTGGCAGAAAGAAACCACACGCTAGGCCTCTCGGTTTGCCAGGCCAGCCGTAGAGTCGGCACGTTCAAGATCCTCTTCTTTTTCGCCCATCGAACGCAATGCCAACGCGAGTTCGTCAAGAATTCCGTTCAGTGAATTTGGATTTTCGCTTAAAACTCGCCTTATGCTTTCGCGGTGGACTGAGAGTGCGCCGAGTTCCTGCGCGCCGCTTGCATTCAAGTGACTGTTCGAAGTGGCGAGAATTCCGTGAGATTCCCAGAAATCGCTCCGGGCGAAAGGATAATTTAGAGTAGCGGTGCGTATCCAGTGCAGCGCAAGCTCGCGAGCGTGAGCTGCGCCGCATACTTCGTGGACCCCACTTCTGGTGGCAAGACGATCGTCCCATTGAAAGACTTTCAGTTTGTCCTCCCAGCGATTCTCGGTGACCAGAAACCAGCCAGGTTTTGTCTTTTCACGTCCACAAATCGTGCAAATGTGCACTATGAAGTTAGGCATACGCTACTTTCCTGTTGTGCGGCAATCTTCGCCATAGGTCTTCGTCTTGATTCAGTTGGCGGTAAGTTGGACTTCCGATTCTGGTAAGACATAACTGGCAGCGGCACCGTAGTCACCCCGAGTTCTCCACCGAAAGTCAAAGTTAGGATGGTGGAACAATTGTCACAGAGCCAGTAATGTTCGAAAGTAGACGAGGCCCTGTGCTTCCGCGTTTTTATGGCCCGTGTGCGCAACTCTGGTTGATTGACTATCTGAATTTGAAATAGCTTCCCCTGGCTCATGCTGCGGAAAAGGTTCACGCAGGCCGTATTTGCACATTTGTAGAGCATATGATCTAAAACCCCGGCTTTCGAGAGCAAGGATTGCACTTTCATGGCCGAAGCCGCACATTAGGAAATCTGCGGAAATCTAGGAAACTTAGGGAGTTCCATAGAGGGAAGCGACCTATCAATCTGCTCGTGCCGAATGCTAGGCAGGAATGCCGAGGACTCGTCAATTTCGTCTCCAGCCACTCTTGGGCCTGTCGGGAAGACAATGAAAACTAGCGAATGATTGCTCCGGTCACCGCGACGGCGATCCCAACAATTCCCAGGACGATGCCGAACTGCCAGAATACGCGTCGCCCCGAAAGCAAAGTGATGGACGTAATTACCAGCGCAATCTCGAGGAAAACTTCCGCAAGATCGTAGCGATCTCCTCGCCTTCTTGCCTGGTTGGTCTCATCCTCCAGTTTGTGAGCTTCCGCATCCAAGTCCTTTTGCTCATCGCGATAACGTCCAGCTTCTGCTGAGTATTTGTCCCGAAGTTTCCTGGTCTCGGCTTCATCCTTGTTAGCGACAACCGAGGCAATATCCGCGAATAGTTCATCCGTATGGCGTCTGATGTTTTTTGCCTGATAAAAGGCCCACTGGTCGCTAACTTTATTTTGCAGGACTACTTCCTCGGTGTGTGCGCGGTGCCCGAGCAGCGAGACTGTTGCAACCAGCACGGCCAGCACAGCCATGGTCAACGAAATTGGCGCAAGACTTGGATCGTGCCTCGCGTGCTCGGCGTGTTCCTCAAGCTCGTGAACTTCCTCGGATTCCATGAAGAGACCTCGTTCCAGGTTGAAACATAGATACGATACGGATTCAGTTCCGGTGGTGCAACCATGGGAGTGAGAACTAGTACCGAGATCCGTTGCTCGGCGGCGTCTGGAGCATTTGCATGGTTAGCATTACGGATTGCCGCTGCGCTTCCTGATCTCCTGTGAGCCGATATTCCTTTTCAAACTCCGCCTCAGCGAGTTGGATCCGTCCTTGCTTGTGATAGAGGACTCCCAGTCCCCAATGTAGTTCCGGGAAATTGGGGTCAGCTTGCTCCACCTGTTGCAGCAACTCCTGCGCTGAGCCCAGGTTTCCCAAGCCGATTTCCACATTAGCAAGCGAGAGACGAATTGATGTTTGCATATTCGAATCAAGATCACTTTTCAATAGCAGGCGGTTCAGGATGGCTTCCGCCTCAGGATATTGCTGGATACTGAAAAGCCCGCGTGCCAGAAACAGGCTGATCCTCGGATCGTTGGGGTCAAGTTGATAAGCGATCCGATAATTCTTAAGGCCCAGATCGGTTTTGCCCTCGTCCATGTACACGTTTCCCAGCATTGCGTAGGGGAAGGCGTTAGATGGATTCACATCGATCTCGTGTTGCGAATAGACAATGTCATTGTCATAGAACCGCTGTTGCGCGAAGGTGAGGATCGAGAACGTCACCAGCAGAACGGCAAGAATCGAAGCGCCAATAGTGCGTGAGTTTCTTGGGCCCTTCACCAAATGATCGGCCATCCACCCAACCAACAAACATAGCCCTACCGATGGCAAGTACAGATAACGGTCATGGGCGATATCTCCTCCGGGATAAACACGAATTAATGCCAGAGCCGGCAACAGCGGCAGCAGGATCAATGCCGCCGAGAAACCGAAAATCGAATTCAGACGAAACGCAAGCCACGTGAGGAGCACAACAAATAGAAAAATCGCCGCGAGCGGAAACCAAAAAGCCAGCGTCGGCAACGAATGAATGGGGTTAACGTACGCGCCACTGAGGCCCAGCGGCGCAATCAGCTTTTGCAAGTAAAACAGGATCATCGAGGGACTGCTGAAAATAACCTCGCGCCAGCCGCGCTCACCTTGTTCAACTCCCATTCCGTGCAATACCCATCCACGGATGATGAGATATATAACCGTCCCCGCCACATACGGCCCGCCCGCCAGCGCGAGTCGTTTGAGCCAATTGCTTTTCAGATCGCTGAGACGCATCCATGCCAAAGCAATCAATAGAATGATCAACGCCGCGCCGGTTTCCTTGGCAAACAAACCGGCCGAATACAAGAGGGAACTCAGAACAATCGGCCATCGCCCGTCGTGATCGTCGGGTGTTAGAAGAACAAGTACTGCACCGAGGGTAAGGATGCTGAATAGAATCTCATTACTGGCTGAAACCCAAGTCACAGCTTCGACGTGAATTGGATGGACAGCGAAGAGGGCTGCGGCCACACCCGCGCCAACTTCGCTGCCAATTAGCCTCTTACTCAAAAGGTAGACAAGGTAGGTACACGCGACGTGCAGCAATGCGCTGGATAGATGCCAAAACCACGGCGAGAGTCCGCCAATCGTATCAACCACCAGCATCCAGAGCGAAAACAGGGGACGATAAAAGTGCGCTTGGAACCCCGGGATGTGATTCCACAACTGCAAAGTCAGGATCTGGGGAAGGTACTGCCACGACTGAACCTGCGGGTTGTGCAAGATCTGCGGAATATCGTCGCGAATGAAGCCGCAAAACAGTGAGCGCGAGTAAACAGCCAGCGCCAAACCGCACGCGACCAGCGGAACTCTGGATCGGACTAATCGCTCGCCCCAGCTTCGTTTCGGCTGCATGATCTTTCCCCGATTGGCTGCGCGTTTTTTCTTCATTGGGCCCTGAGCGCGAATCGCACAGTCTAGGGGCATCAGCGAGCGCCTGAGACAGCGTGGGGAGGCATCCAGAATTGATGAATTATCGCCGGTTGTCAAGCTGCTTGGGCATGGGAACAATCCTCAAAAGTCACTTATCTACAGTCACTTGCTGCCGGGAACACGAAGTATGAAAATTGTTTCACTCTGTCGCGATGCGCGGAGATCGGTTATAGTTATTGCCGTCGTAAAAGCTTTTTTCAAAGAGAAAATATCTCTGCGGCTTCCAATGCAGTCCAGACTGGCATCGCGCTTCCCCCGAGCGCGGTAAGATCCGGAGCCCGGCGAGTCCGTCATAAGTAAGACCAACCGATCGCTAAATGGGGGACCAAGATGTCAGGACGTTGTGAAGCTTACTGCCGCCGAAGCTGTGCTGCTGTGCTCGCCGTTTTCATCATCAACGCGAGCGCGCTACTCGCCGCCGGCCAGATCGCGATCACCACTTATCACGACGATAACAACCGTACTGGCTGGAATCAGAGCGAGACTGTCCTTACCCCTGCTAACGTGGGAAGCGCTTCGTTCGGTCTGCTGCAGACCGTCGCCCTCGATGACCAAGTTGATGCTCAACCGCTGGTGATGCCCGGAGTGCAGATAACCGCCGGTTCGTTGCAGGGCCTGCACGATGTGGTTTATGTCGCGACAGAAAACAATACGGTTTATGCAATCGACGCACACAGCGGAGCGGTGTTGTTGAGTCCAAATTTCGGAACGCCGGTTTCAAATCCCTTGGGGTGCAATAACAATGGACCCAACGTCGGCATCACCTCGACGCCAGTAATCGACCCTGACAGCAAGACGTTATATGTAATGGTTTACACGCAAGGCCAGACAGGTCCCGCATATCATCTTCATGCCCTTGATCTCGGGAGTTTGACCGATAAGGTGCCGTTGCGGGTGGTCAAGGCGTCGCACAGACTCACCGATGGAAGCACATTCAACTTCAACGCGACCTACCAGCGGCAGAGGCCAGCATTACTGTTGTCGAACGGCAGCATTTACGCAGGCTTCGGCAGCTTTTGCGATCTGGCGCCGGACCTTTCCCGAGGCTGGCTGCTGGGGTGGACAGCGGCATCACTGGCGCCCTTTCCATCAAATGAGCTCACCAATCAGCAGGTAGGTACCGCGACCAGTTTCTTTCTCTCGTCAATCTGGATGGCGGGCTATGGCCCAGCTACGGATGATGCGGGCAACATTCTGTTCGTAACCGGAAACTCGGATGCGTGGGTCAACACGTATGACGGGGTCACCAATATCCAGGAAAGCGTGGTGAAAGTCTCGAACACGCTGGCGACAGTGCTCGACCTGTTTACTCCGAAAAACGTGGCGGCTCTCGACGCGGTAGACGCGGATTTCGGTTCAGGAGGTGTGCTCGTATTGCCCGACCAACCAGGACCGACCCCGCATTTAGCAGTGGCGGCAGGCAAGGCGGGCACGATGTTTCTGATGAACGAGGATAAGCTCGGTGGTTTTTTCACCAATAAGAATAATGTTCTGGCCACCTATTCAGTCGGGAAATGTTGGTGTGGCCCGTCCTACTTTATTGATCCTTCGGATGGAGTCGCTCGAGTTGTCAGTAGTGGTGGGCGCCAGGCGAAAGTGTGGAAGCTTCAGACGTCGCCCAAAGTGACGTTGACGATGGTAACGGAATCTCCATCGCTAGGTGGAGGGCAGGATCCAGGATTCTTCACCACAATTTCATCGAATGGAACTGCCAGTCCGGTCATTTGGGCATTGTCGCGTCCGCCCAACGCGGGCAAGTCGTCCCCTATTTACCTTTTTGCGTTTGATCCGGAGTCGGGCGGAAGCACCATGACACAACTCTTTAAAGGCAAGGCGGGCGCGTGGCCGAACCTCGGCGGCGATGCCAATTTGGTGCCGATCGTGGCAAATGGCCAGGTGTTCGTTGCCAGCAACCAACAGTTGCAAATCTTCGGAATAAAAAAGTAGGGCAGTGTTAGATCCGTGATTTCGCGAAGCACTCATCGTGCTATCCGAAAATTACCAGCGCCCCGGTAGTTAATAACTCTCCGCGTCGCAACCTCATGATTTCCGCTCGAATGCCTCTAGAATCAATTCATCGATTTCGAGAAAGGCAAAAAGATGAAACAATTCTTAATTGCGGGCTTGATGACGTGCCTGACGACGGCAGCATTTGCGGCGGATCAAAATGAAGCCCGAGTGCAGGGCCGCGTAAAAGCGGCAGGAATAATTCTGCAAGAAATCCAGGGCGCTCCGGATCAAGCCATCCCAAAAGAAGTTCTGGGCTCCGCGGAATGTGTTGCTGTCGTGCCATCCATGCTAAATGGGGGATTCGTTTTAGGCTTGCGCTATGGCCGCGGGGTTGCCACGTGCCGCACACCGAAGGGCTGGAGCGCACCCGCGTTCTTTAGCATCAAGGGAGGCAGCTTCGGTTTTCAAATCGGGGGCCAAGCGGTCGACGTCATCATGCTGATCATGAACGACAATGGGATGCTGAATCTGCTATCGAGTAAATTTCAGTTGGGTGGGGAAGCCAGCATAGCCGCCGGTCCAGTGGGTCGCCAAGCCGCAGCCTGCACCGACTGGAAGATGCGCGCGCAGGTGCTGAGTTATTCCCGCTCCCGCGGTGTCTACGCCGGCCTGGCGCTGGACCACGCGTTCATTAAGCAGGACAAAGACAGCACACGCACTTTCTACGGGAAAATGGTGCCGTTCAAGACGTCGCTCACCGGTGAGACTGACGCGCCTTCGACTACATATCCGTTTCTTGAACCTTTATCCACTTGGGCGTTGGCTGCTTCCAAGTAGGACTGCAGATTTCCTTCGCTTCATCGCCACGCGTTGGGAACTCTACGTCGTTCCCGTGCGTCCGCGCTCAGCGCTTTCGCTTGCCAATGCTCGCTCAGCTTGTTTCGCGGTAATCGGCACGCCGGGCGATTGAATGACGGCGAAAATTCCGGCAGCCACCATCGCTCCTACGGCGGGCGCGATGATGAAAAGCCAAAGCTGGTTTATCGCCCATCCACCCACGAACAATGCTGGTCCAATGCTGCGTGCGGGATTCACCGAAGTGTTCGTTATCGGTATTCCGACCAGATGGATCAGAGTTAGCACCAAACCAATGGCGAGTCCGGCAAATCCGACCGGCGCTTTGTTGTCGGTCGAACCGAGGACTGTAAGCACCAGGAACATGGTCAGGACAACTTCGGTAGCGAATGCGGAAAGCAAAGAATAACCGCCGGGCGAATGTTCACCGAAGCCGTTGGCGCCGAGTCCCCCGACGCTTGGATCGTAGCCCGCAGCTGTGCCTCTGGCGATGAGCAGAATAAGAAACGCCGCAATAATCGATCCTGCAATCTGCGCGACGATGTATCCCGTGGCTTTAGCAGCGGCGATCTTTCGATGAAGCAACAACCCAATTGTTACGGCAGGGTTGACGTGGCACCCCGAGATGGGCCCGATAGTGTAGACCATTGCCAGCAGAGCCAAACCGAACGCCAACGACACGCCCACGAAGCCAATTTTATCTCCCGCCAACACGGCGCTTCCTACTCCGCCAAACACCAACACAAACGTGCCAACCAATTCGGCCAGATATTCCTTCATAGGGCCTCCTCTTTAGTCGCTCGCAAGAAATGTCGGCAAGAAAACGCGAGCAGTATTCACCACTATTGGGGTTATTGCAAGAGTTTCGGACCAATTGAGTTGTTGGGTTTTCGCGACGATGACGACGGTAGCTAAAAATAGCATGCACTTTGGTTTTATGCCGTCACAGGCTCGTGGCATACAATAACCTCTGTGCGTGTCACGAATCCCGTAGTCCTTGCATCTAAATTGATTAGCCGTCCACTTCGTTTAGAGGAAGTCATGAATCTTGTAAAAGTTTGTGTAATTTGTTTAGTCCTAAGCGCACTGGCTTCGGCCGCGCCTCTCGGCACTTCAGCCCGGTCGGTCATCCCTTCAGAATTACAGCAGCTCATCTCTGTGGATTATCGGGCGCTGCGAAATTCCGATACTGCCATGGCGCTGCAACAACAGGTTCTTCCGGAAAGCCTCAAGCAATTCGAAGGCGCTCTCAAGGGCGTGGGGATTGATCCCGACCACGATGTCGACCAGCTAACCTTTGTGTCTTACCGCGCTGGGAAGCAGGGGCTTAAGGTTGTGGGTCTTGCGGAAGGTTCGTTCTCGGCGAAAACCGTGCTCAAGAAAATTCGTTTGCACAAGATTCGGCCGGTGAAGTATCGCGACTCCGACATTTACAACATGTCCGGCGGTATGCAGATGATGTTTCTCGACGACAACACGTTGCTGTTTGGCGACAGCAGCGCATTGCGGGGAGCGTTGGACGCGCGCGACGGGTATCACCCCACACTGGATTCGAATCCGCAAATGGCGGATATGATCGCTTCGGTCGATTCAGGAGCCGTGTGGAGCATTCTGGACCAGCAGGGAACCCAGAACATGCTGCTGTCAGCGCTGGGCGATGCCGGCAAATTGGCGGACTTCGATACGGTGAAAAAACGAGTCCTCGGATCGCGGTACCTGATGAATTTTTCGAATGGCGTGAATTTTGATCTGGACGTAATCACATCGGACTCAACAACCGCGATGACTCTCTCTTCGCTCGTCAAGGCGGGAGTCCTCTATCGCCGGATGACCGCTACGCCCATCGAAAAAGCCGCGTTGGAAGATGTGAGCGTAAATTCCGACAGCTCCAATTTGCAGATGCACTTCAAGGCCGACGATAAGCAATTTCAATCATTGATCCATTCCGACCTGTTCGCCGCAGTCTCGAAGTAAGAGTTTCGTGATACGTATACCCAGACGTCCTCGTTCTGGTGGTGGGTGAGCGCTACGCGCTCACCTTTTTGCAGGTGGAGACACCTGCCCCTACGCTCTCATCCATGCTCAGGCAATGCTTTTTCCCAGACTGTTCAGTTTCGAACATTTTAATGTGCGAATGAACACCCCAGCCGAGCGTCAGAGCCAACCGCAGGTGGCTCGCCCGTCGAATCAGTCACTTGCGATTGCACGAATTGGTCTCGAGTTTGCATTAGAGAATGACATGGAAACGTTAGCAATACCCAACGAGGAAGAAATGGTCCAGGCCGCTTCCGCTCGCGTGCTCGTGGCCGACGATGATCCGCATGTCGTCGCCGCGCTCGAGATTCTACTGAAGGGTCATGGTTACATGACCCACTCCGTTCGCGACCCGGCGACCCTCCTCGAAGCGTTGCGTCATGAGAAATTCGATGTGATTCTCATGGACCTAAACTACAGCCGCGACACCACCGGCGGTGCTGAGGGTCTGGAGCTGGTCAAGAGCATTCGTTCCATGGATGAAACTCTCCCGCTGGTTGTTATGACTGCCTGGAGCACTGTTGAATTAGCTGTCGAAGCGCTGCGGCGCGGGGCATCCGATTTCATAAACAAACCTTGGAGCAATTTGAAGTTAGTGGAAAAAGTTCAGGAACAAGTCAAGCGGTGCCATGCGATGCGGCATGCGCGACGCCAACGACAAGAGGAAGAGCAGGAAGCGCGCGAGATACAGAAAGGCCTGCTACCCAGCGTAATCCCCAACATCCGTGGATATGCAGTTTCTGCGAGCACTCAGTCAGTGCGCTTTGTCGGCGGCGACTTTTACGATGTGGCGCGGATCAGCGATACCAAGACAGCGTTTTGCATTGCTGACGCAGCCGGCAAGGGCCTTCCCGCAGCGCTGCTGATGGCGAATCTGCAGGCCACTTTGAAATCGCTCATCGGAGAATGTACGCAACCACGCGAAGTGTGCACCCGTGCGAACCGCATTCTGTTTGACATCATGCCCGCAAACAAGTTCATTTCTTTTTTCTACGGTGTTCTCGATAGCAAGACGAATCGGTTTACATACTGCAATGCCGGACACTGTCCTCCAGTTCTGATTCACGAGAATGGCCGTTCGTGCATACTGAATAATTCTGGCGCAGTGTTTGGCCATTTTGCGACCTGGCCATATGAGCAGGCGGATGTCGAACTCCAGCGCGGGGATCGTCTGCTTATGTTTAGCGATGGCGTCGTAGAGGCCTCCGAACCGGAGGGCAACCAATTCGGTGAAGAACACCTCGTGCAGGTCACTCGCGAGTTCGACAATAGAAATGCACACTCGCTGCGAAACGCATTGATGCAGGCCGTTTCTGAACATTGTCACGGAGAATTTCTAGACGATGCCACGCTAATCGTACTCGGACGCCAGTGATTGTGTCGCACGGATGTCCTTGTCTGCGGCCTTTGACTTTGAGTGGGAAGCCGTCCTACTTGTCTTGACCCACAATCCTGCTACTGCCCTCGCGCTTCTGCTTTGCCCAATTCTCTTTGATAATTTGGCGCGCTCTTCCTATTGCGAGAGAATCCGCCGGCACATCATCGGTAATGCACGATCCCGCCGCAATGTATGAGCCTCTGCCCACAGTCAGCGGCGCAACAAGTGTCGAATCGCTTCCGACAAAGACGTTATTTTCAACGACAGTGGTGTGCTTCTTTGCGCCATCGTAGTTACATGTGATTGTTCCAGCCCCAATGTTCACATTCTCGCCAATTTCAGCGTCGCCCAGATAGGTCAAGTGGTTGGCCTTCGAGCCTTTTCCAATTCTGACCTTCTTAGTCTCCACGAAGTTTCCCACGTGAGCCCCCTGGCCAATCTCGCTCCCGGGTCGCAGGTGTGAATACGGGCCAAGAATCGCGGCTTGCTCGATTTTCGCCTCTTGCAAAATACATCCTTGCCGGATGAGAACGTCGTCCGCAATGTCGGAGTCCTGAATGACGGAATAGGATCGAATTCGGCAACCGGCGCCAATTCGCGTCTTGCCGCGTATCTGCACGAAAGGTTCGATCGTCGTGTCAGCGCCGATCTCCACGTCACTATCAACAAGGCATGTGTCGGGATAGAAAATGGTTACACCTTCAGTCATGAGTTTCTGTACTTTGGCTCGACGCATTCGTAAGTCGATATCGCTTAATTCCGCCCGAGTATTGCCTCCCAATATTTCGGAGGCATCGTTTGCTTCGACAGCGACGACATGTTTTTTCGACTTGGCCAAAACCGATGCTATATCGGTTAGATAGTATTCGCCATGGGAGTTATCGTTGTTGAGCTGATCGATGTGTTCAAAAAGCGATTTCGCATCGAATGCATAAAAGCCAGAATTGATTTCCCGGATTTTGCGCTGTGCCGGGCTTGCCGACTTCTCTTCGACGATCGCTCTCACATCGGCACCATGCTTGCTTTTTCGGATTACTCTTCCATATCCAGTGGGATTGTCCAAGCCCGCCGATAATATGGTCATAGCTGCTTGCGCTGAAAGGTGGTAGTCACGTAGTTTCGCTATGGTCTGTGGTGTGATGAGAGGCGCATCGCCGGAAAGCACAATAGCCACGTCATAATCCGCCAACGCTTTCCGAGCCATCATCAATGCATGGCCGGTTCCATGCTGTTCCTTCTGTAGCACGAAATTGATTCCCGTACTGGCTACTGCTTCACGCACTCGCTCGGCTTCGTGTCCAATGATTGCGTAGACATCGTGCGGCGGGACCACCTGCGTCGCAGCTGCAATGACATGGGCTAGCAACGGCTTGCCTCCCACTTCGTGCAGAACCTTGGGATGTTTTGATTTAAGGCGAGTGCCTTTGCCCGCTGCCATGATTGCAATTGCCACGCGAGGATTTCTTCTAGGAGTGTTGGTGCTGGATTTTGGCATTCGACACAATATACCGTGAGAACGGACAGTTGGGCAGAAACAGAAGGAAGCTTACCTTTCCTGAAACTCGGTTCGAGCGAGCTTGCTTTCATATCCGGCATGCAGCTCCAGTAAATCGTGAGCCACGCACGCACTGGCATGGCGGGCCACTCCACCTTCTTCGAGATAATCCCCAAGAATGGGAGTCACGCCAAGTTTTTCAATCTCATCCAAATCGGCGACCACTTGCGACGATCCCTCAAGAGCGTATTTGGCCTGTAAATCGCCCGAAACAGCGGCGCGGTTGATTAACGCATAGTCGAAGATATTTGCCTGAGCGTGATCGTTCAGTGCGCGAATGTGATCTGCCGCACTGCGTCCGAGGCTTTCATTCGCCTGGGTCATTAAATTGCAAATGTAAACCTTCATGGCATCCGAATTGACTATCGCCGGGACGATTCCGCGCACCAGCAGATTTGGAATAAGACTGGTGAAGAGCGAGCCTGGACCTATGGTGATTATGTCCGCTCTCTTGATTGCATCGAGAGTTTCAGGCAGGGGCTCAGGATTGGCCGGCACCAGAAACAATTCTTTAATGCGGTTTTTGCTGGCGGTAATCTTTGTTTCGCCTACGACCCGTGTGCCATCATCCATGATTGCCTCAAGTTCGACATTGGACGTTGTGGCCGGATAGATGCGTCCGCGGGTAACCAGAATTTCGGAGGAAAGTCGCACCGCCTCGCTGAAGTCGCCGGTGATGGAGGTAAGCGCCGCCAGAAACAGATTTCCGAAGCTGTGACCCTCCAACCCCGATCCTTTCACGAAACGATGTTGGAACAGGCGGGAGAGCAGAGCTTCATCTTGCGACAAGGCCACGATGCAGTTGCGAATATCCCCGGGCGGCGGCATGTTCAGCTCTTTGCGCAGGCGACCGCTGGAACCGCCATCGTCACTTACCGTGACTACGGCGCACAATTCACCAATACGGAATTTTTCTGAATGACTTTCGTGGTTGTGGGATACGTAGCGCTTCAGTCCGTGAAGCAGCGTGGAGAGACCAGTCCCGCCGCCAATAGCAAGAACACGCAGGTCTCCTGCGCGCCCATGTTTTGCTTGCGAAGACGGTAGGTGCTCAGAATTGCTCATGAGCCAGGCCTACATCATCCTATTGGTCAACGCAGGCGGCAATTCTTCGCCAGGATCGGGATACAGCAATTCAGTAAAACGCGGATCCTCAACAAGATTCTGAAAATCCGAGTCATTGCGGGCCTGAAACCTCAGTGCCGGATTCTGTCGAATGGCATGGTCCAGATTTCGCAACGCTTCTTCCAAATGGCCTGTAAGGCAGTTCAACGCGGCCAACCCGTAAGCTACGTAGTCCGATTTCGGACTCTGCTTCGAGAGCGTTTCAAGATGTTCGCGCGCCCCAACATAATCGCCCAGGTTCAGCAGCGAAATAGCGTAGTCGTAGTGTTCTTCGGGGGTTTTAAACTGGTTAGCGCTCCGTCCCAGCTGCTGATTACATGCGCTGAGATGGACGGTCGCGCGATCCGCCAAATCCTTCGCCGGGCCCGAAATGACTTTCTGAAGGTGGGTCTTCGCCTTGTCAAATTTGTGCTCTTGCATGGCGCGGAGGCCAGCCTCGTAGTTTTGCACAGCCTGTGCAAAAGCCGGGTCCTCCGTGCGCGACTGCCGTGGTGTGCTCTTTTGTGCCATTTGTAAGAGTCTTCCTGTCCTGTGTGTAAGTATCCCTTTTTTTATGGATTTAGACTGGCGCGGCGTAAGTTTCTCTACAAGTATTTTCTTCATCAGCATCATTCCTACGCAAGTCGCTCATTGGATCTCGCCAGCTCACCTGTGCAAAACCTGCGTTTCGGTCCCAGCCGCTCTCCAAAAAACTATTGCTTGCATTGCAACTAATTAATCGACGCCGCAGTAGCCAAACTCACTTGCTTCCACTCGCCGCCAATGATCCCTGCGCGAATCTGGGCGGCGGTCTTGCCCTTTTGATGCATTAAATAGGAGTAGTAGAGTTCCTTAAGACAAATGGAGCACTGGGCGCCGTGCGTGGTCTCAAAACAGCTATGCAAACTGTTGTGCCCCATACGATCGCAGTAGCAGTAGCAGGGCTGTTGGTGCAAAACCCCTGGAATCTTGGCGGCCAACTCATAGGCATGGGTCTGATAGGGGTGTTGGGCGTTCTCGGCCCAGAGCTGGTCCGCAGCTAGAATTGGCGGCAGTTTTGTCCCTTTTGGAGGCGCCTTTTCGTTGAAAGCCGGAATTTGTTCCTGCTGGGATGAGGCCCAAGGCGCTGAAAGTAGCAGGATTGCAGAAAAAAGAAGCATCAAACTTGTGCCATGTTTTCGCATCATCATTCTTACACCCCTTCTATTGTAACCCGAATCCGCGCCCCGGAGCAGCTGTGGCCTAGGCGGGGGAATGCGATTTGACCTAAACGAGAAGTTGTCCAGCCGAATGCTAAACCATCACATTCTGATCGATGATGCTCCTGATGCCTATGACAAGTTCGATAGGAGAATCGAAGGAGTATACAAAAAGCCTTGATTCACTTCGTAGAAAAAGGTGGCTTGATTTCCGAATAGCCTTTGCACTTCAGCGACGGCTTTTGTTTTGCGCGCTAAGTTGAAAATACTTAGCAATCTTTTTTGTACAATTCCCCGGTGGCGATGTAAAATCCCGAGGTTGAAGTGGATCATCTGTGCAACTCCGCGTAGTTGGGATTTCATCGTATTGTTACCTTCGCATGTTCGCATTTCCGGTGATCTTTCCTTATTTGTGAATAAGCCGCGGTCAGTTAGGAAAAGGGCGCAACCCTCCAACGAAATTGGGGTTTGCGTACCCGTGTAATGCTGCTCGTCATCTATGGTGCCTTTCGGGGTAACATCAGTTGACCAGCGGCGAATCGGGTGTATTTGGGATATACTTTTTGAGCGCCTCTTTAATTTGCAATCACACAATGGATTTAGTGGCAGCGTTGTCTTCTGTGCACAAAATACCTGTCCAAACCGGATCAATTTCCGAAGGTCGAATTTTGCTTGAGTACGCGGAAGCGGAGCGGTAAGTCAGCTTCGGCGTGCTCAAAACGCATGCTGCAAACGAGTGAGCTTTCGGGCCCCGCTTTTCGTTGTAAATAATTGAATACCCGCCGCTTAGCTTACAGGTTCCATGTAAGTGAGGGGGCGAAGCCGCGGAGCCGCTCAGATTTATGAACTCATCGGACTCACAGTCCCAGCACCCATCAAGTCCCGATGAGGTTTCGATATCGACTCTTTCAGTCGACTACTCGGAGTCAAAATGGTATGCGGCGCATACCAACCCACGGCACGAAAAAAGCGTTCTCCAGCTCATGGAGCAAAATCGGATCGATTGCTTCCTGCCGCTCTATACTTCGGTGCGGCGTTGGAAGGATCGGCGCAAGCGCTTATCTCTTCCCCTATTTCCAGGATATATTTTTGTTCACATCGCACTCAAAGATAAGCTCAATGCATTGCGAATTCCGGGCGTGGTACAGCTAGTTAGTTTTCAAGGGAAACCTGCTCCCCTTCCAGAGGGAGAGATAGAGGCTTTGCGGAATGGATTGCGCGCAAACATGGGAGCCGAGCCTCATCCTTACCTGAAAGTTGGGAAACGCGTTCGCGTGAATAATGGTCCTCTATGCGGAGTAGAGGGCGTCCTCGAACGCAGAAAAGACAAGTGTCGGGTTGTACTATCTATTCACTTAATCCAGCGCTCGGTGGCTGTAGAAGTCGACGAGGGCGATATCGAGCTTGCGCATTGAGGCGCATAAAGGTTTAACAAGGGCCATGAAAATTTTTTGCCATCCCATTACTTCGATAGCTAACTTCATCAGTTGCTCAATTTTGCTCGGAATGTTCTGTGCAATTCCAGGAATCTCCCAGCAAGGAACACTCTCCGATCGCTATGGCTCCGTGGAGTCCGTCAAGTCTCGTGCCGACCGCGCAGCCGATGACCTAGTGTCACTTTCCCCAGACAAAATTATTTCTCTTCTCCGAGCCGAGTCCGGATTATTTCTGCAAGTAAAGAAAGCGCTGGTTAGGAAAGCCTTCGAGCAGGGACGTTTGTTAGATCCGCAGGACCTCACCGACGACGCTGTATTTTCCCTGATTCGAGAAGACGAAAATGTGCGCGTCCTGGTTACGCGCGAGATCGAGGATCGGTCCTACGTGCGGGCAAAGCCTACGCGAGAGGAATTGGCTCGAGGTTTGGTCTCCGAGCCATTGCGCGGGCAATCGAAAAGCGCCCCTACTGGCGACCAAGCCAAGCTGACTCAGGAAGAAGTGTATTGGGCTGAGCATGAGGGCGGGGACGAACGATATCCCGAACGATACCAGTCTCCGCAGACCCCGCCGCCGGCGCCAGCCGCACCGCCTTCGTATAACGTGCCAGAGCAACCCGGTGAGCAGACTCCGTTCGGACCAAATCTAGAAGAGATACTTCCGCAGGAGCCCGGTGTCGGTGACCGCCGAAGGCAGCTCGAACGAACGCAAGCTCCTTTACAGGGTGATTATCCAGACTCATTGCAGGCGGGCTTCAGCGCAATGCCAACCATCTCCCCCAATGGCCTTCCGCAACTTCTAAGTACTAGCAATTCGCAGCAATCAATGTTGAGCGCCATGGGAGGGATGGGACTATCCGGTCTGGGTGGATCAATACCTGAGGAGCGCTCACTCATGCCTTCAGGTCAGTTGCCGGATCAATTCGCCACCGGCCGCGACCAATATCCAGAGCAAGCGAGCAACGAGATGTTACCGCAATCGATGAATCGCCAGCCTCGTCTCCTCCCGCACCGGCCGCAACAACCAGCACTCCGTCACACTCCGAATCCCTACGCTGATGTTCCTTCCCTCTATGATCTTTACTCGCAGTATTCGGCACGCCCCGCAATCCTGCAGCGATTCGGTTCTGAAATCTTTCACAACGGTACGGGGAACTTGGAACGTCTGCCAATGGACATGCCGGTTGGACCCGAGTACGTTTTGGGACCCGGCGATGGTTTGACGATTCAACTTTGGGGCAGTGTTTCACAGCGGTTGGTGCGAGTGGTCGATCGCCAAGGCCGCGTAGCTTTACCAGAGACTGGAGCACTGGAAGTCGCCGGAAAGAGCCTCGGAGAGGTTCAGCATCTGGTTCAGACAGCGCTGCAAACTGAGTTCCGCGATGTTCAGGCGGATGTTTCTCTTTCCAGGCTGCACAGTGTGCGGATCTTCGTGGTCGGCGATGTTGAGCGCCCCGGCGCCTACGATGTCAGCTCTCTTTCCACGCCGTTGAATGCTGTTTTCATGGCCGGGGGGCCCACTTCTGGCGGCTCGCTGCGAATCATTGAGCATAGGCGGGGTACGCAATTATTACAAACCACCGACGTTTACGATCTGCTGCTTCACGGGGTGAGGTCGGACTTAAAAGGTTTACAGGCCGGCGATACCGTCCGCGTACCTCCGCTCGGAGCCGAAGTTACGATTGAAGGTATGGTTCGCCGTCCCGCGATCTACGAATTGGACGGCGAAAAGAATCTCACCCAAGTTCTGGAGTTGGCTGGTGGTGTCCTGCAATCCGGCACTCTCCGCCATGTCGATGTGGAAAGGACCGAGGCCCATCAGAGCCGGTCGATGTTGCGACTCGACATTCCCGAGGACAACAACAAAGACGCCGTCACTAAGGCACTCGACTCTTTCGTCATTCAGGACGGCGACAAGGTCAAGATCACGCCGATCCTGCCCTACGCAGATAAGACCGTATACCTTGAAGGGCATGTCTTCAGTCCCGGTAAGTTTGCATATCGAGATGGCATGAAAGTCACAGACATCATCCATTCCTACAATGAGCTCTTGCCAGAACCATACAAGCGGCACGCGGAAATTATTAGACTCAATGCGCCCGATTACACCCCTCAGGTGCTGGCGTTCAATCTCGAGGATGCCCTCGCTGGCAAAGACCAAGATCTGGTGCTCAAGCCGTTCGATACGATTCGCGTATTCGGACGCTTCGACTTCGAAGATACCCCGGTAGTGACGGTGGCCGGAGAAGTAAGGGATCCAGGGGACCACATTACGAACGGAGTCACTTATTTACGTGACGCAGTCTATCTTGCAGGTGGTGCGACCATCGATGCGCAACTCACCGATGCGCAGGTTTTCCGCAAAACTGAAGACGGCAAGCTGGAAGTACTCAGCGTGAATCTCAGCAAAGCTCTATCCGGCGATCCCAAGGACAACATCTTGCTCCAACCAAGCGACCGCCTCTTCATTCATAAAGATCTTTCCAGATCTGATCCCCCGACCGTTTTGGCTGAAGGAGAAGTTGCTCGTCCGGGAAAATATCCTCTTGGAGACAATATGACGGCCGCCGAACTAGTCCGTCTGGCTGGCGGTCTGAAGCGCGGGGCCTACACGGAAGAAGCGGACCTGACCCGCTATGAGATTCAGCACGGAATTCAAATGCTCAGCGAGAGCATTCCCGTGCCAATCGCAAAAGCAATGGCAAACGAGCCCGACGCCGACGTTCGTCTACACAATGGCGACGTTCTGACTATCCGTCAGGTTGCGGGATGGAATGACATTGGAGCCACTATCGCGGTGCAGGGCGAGGTTATACATCCCGGAACTTACGGCATTCTCGAAGGCGAGCGTCTCAGCTCGGTCATTGCTCGTGCCGGGGGCTTCCGCAAGGACGCATATCCCTACGGGGCCATCTTTCAGCGAGCCCAGGTTCTGGAACTGGAAAAGAAGAACCGGGCCCAATTGATCAGCGAGATGCAAGACCAGGGCCTAAGTTTGCGACAGGTTTCCGACACCGATGCTGACCAAAAGGCCTCGAAAGAAGCAACTTTGCAACAGTGGCAGACTACTCTCGATCAATTGAAGAATATACCTCCCGCGGGGCGACTTGTGTTGCACATCTCGGCTAACACGCAGCGCTGGGTCAATACTTCGTCGGACATCCAACTGCGCGCTGGTGACTCTATTTTCATACCCAAGCGGCCAAACTCAGTAATGGTGGATGGTAGCGTCTACAACCCGACCGCCGTGACATTCAAACCGGGCAAGGATGCTGGATGGTATCTCCAGCAGGCGGGCGGTCCTACGACTATGGCGAACAAGAAGGCAATCTTCGTAGTTCGCGCCGACGGTTCGGTCGTCGGTGGCTCCGGGGGAATCTTTTCAGGAGGGGTTGAAAAGGCGGCCCTGCAGCCCGGAGATTTGGTGATGGTTCCGCAGAAAGCGTTCACTACAAACCGTCGCCTCGAAACCACCGTCCAGGTCGCTTCGATCGCCACGGCGATTGGCATAGCGATCCAGGTGGCAAGAAGCTTCTGATTCTGGGCTGCGCGATGTGTGTCCCGAGAATTGTCCTGGTACCAGCGCTGCTTGCGGTGCTGACGTCGGGTATGTGGGCCCAAGACGAGAAGCAGAATACAGACTTACCTTCCAAAGTTGGAAGCGCAGCAAATCAGCCGGCTCAAAATGGCAGCATTAAGAATGAAGAAGGAACCGAAGGCTGGTTGCCGCTGGGCGAGGATCCCGAGAACAGGCTTGTTTCGCCTTTCTTGAAGCACATCGCGATGGATCAGAAGCAATTCTGGATTGCTCCCACTCATTTCACGGTGAAAGATCTCAAATGGATTGCCCCATTCACCGGATTCACCGCCGCGCTGATCGCGAGTGATAGCTGGATTTCTAAGCAGATTCCCAATAAACCCGGTCAGTTGAAAACAAGTCTGAACGTATCCGATTATGCGACGTATTCGTTTATAGGGTTGGGTGCCGGCTCTTTCCTGCTCGGGAAAATGTCTCACAATGACCATCTCAGCGAGACTGGATTGCTGAGCGGGGAAGCCGCGATCAACGCCGCAGGCATCACGTACCTCCTAAAAGAAATAACTCAACGGCCGCGGCCCAACGTCGGAAGCGGAAACGGTGTGTTCTTCACCGGCGGCAATTCTTTCACATCAGAGCACTCCGCTCTCGCATGGTCGATTGCGAGTGTCTGGGCACATGAGTATCCCGGTACGCTGAGCCAGATTCTTGCCTACGGCCTTGCTTCAACCGTGACGATAACTCGTGTGACCGCACAACAGCATTTTTCTTCCGACGTTTTTGTCGGCAGCGCCCTGGGCTGGTATTTCGGACGCCAGGTTTATCGCGCGCATCATGATCCAGAACTAGGCGGGACTGCTTGGGGCAGTCTGCTGCCCGACGAAGCCGGAGACAAACCTCGCAACCCCGCAAACATGGGATCGCCCTACGTACCGATCGATAGTTGGGTCTATCCCTTGCTCGAGCGGTTAGCGGCACTCGGATACATCAAGACCGCATATCTGGGAATTCGTCCCTGGACCAGGATGGAATGCGCCCGCATGCTAGAGGAGGCTGGGGAGCGTCTCACAGATGACTGTGGGGAGAATGGCGAAGCCGGAAAGATGTACGCCGCTTTGCAAACTGAATTTGCGCCTGAAACCGGCCGATTAGACGGCGCGCAGAATTTAGGCGCGAGTTTGGATTCCGTCTATACTCGGGGGACACAGATTTCCGGCAAGCCGTTGCGCGACGGATATCACTTCGGCCAAACAATTATTAACGACTACGGCCGCCCGTACGGCGAAGGATTTAACAACGTCACTGGCTTTACCTCCCACGCAGTCGCTGGCCCATTTTCGATCGCAGTCCAAGGCGAATACCAACACGCCCCAGCGGTCGCCTCGGATCCGTTAAGCGTCCTCGATGCTATCGCCTTTCGAGATAATACTCTGCCTTTATCGAATGCTACTTCCGCTGTTGACCGCTTCAGATTATTGGAAAGTTCGATTGGGTTTAAATTCAGTAATGTTGAATTCTCGTTCGGAAAACAGAGCCTATGGCTTGGACCTGGCGAGGCTGGCCCGTTCCTGTTTAGTGACAACGCGGAGCCTATCCCGATGTTCCGCATTGATCAAGTGTCACCGGTAGAAATTCCCATTGTTTCGCGTATCCTGGGTCCTGTACGTACGGAGTTTTTTCTCGGCCGGCTGGATGGCCAACATTGGATATTTTCAGACGGCACATTGTACGGTCCCCGCATCGATAATCAACCCTTCATCCACGGTGAAAAGATTTCTTTCAGGCCAACGTCCAACTTCGAATTCGGACTGGGTGTAACCGCACTTTTCGGGGGACCCGGTCTCCCCTTTACTTGGCACAATTTCTTGCGGACCTTCTACGGAAACAGTATTCCTGGAGCGGGCGGAGACCCTGGAGATCGTCGCTCAACGTTCGAGTTTTCTTATCGCGTGCCATACGTCCGCAACTATCTAACAATTTATGCTGACTCACTGGTGGAAGACGAAATTTCCCCCTTGGGTTCGACTCGTCCTTCGATGAGAATGGGAATGTATTTTGTCCAAATGCCGAAAGTGCCCAAACTCGACCTAAGGATGGAAGGTGTTTATACAGATGTACCAGGTCAAAAAGCTTCGCCCGGCTTTATCTACTTCAATAGCCGTTATCGTTCCGGGTACACTAATGATGGAAACTTGCTCGCCAGTTGGATCGGGCGCCAGGGTAGGGGAGGACAGGGGTGGGCCACGTACTGGCTATCTTCGCAAAGTAAAATTCAGCTAACCTATCGCCGCCAAACTGTGGATCATATATTTCTAGGGGGGGGGCAGTTAAACGACTTCGGCGCAAACTGCGAATTTACAGTACGCCCTACTCTCACCATCGATGGTGCGATTCAATACGAGCAGTGGAATTTTCCGGTGCTACAACCCAACGGTCACACCGATGTTGTGGCTTCGGTCGGGTTCACCTACCATCCCAATCGAATCCGAAAATAGGGGCTGGAGCAGTCGGATTAGAGCCCTGAATATAGCCAGAATATTAGGAACATATGATGTCAGTGATCTCGGCCAGACGCCCCACGGATTCTGACGCGTCGCAAGACGCTGAATTACGAGGGCCCGATTTTCCTGAGGCCTTCCAGCGGACCCCGATTACTCGTCTGCGGGTCCTGTGGAGGGAGCGCCAGTTCTTGAGGCGCGCTTTGGCAGCGGGAGTGATACTGGGAATACTGCTGGCGTTCGTGCTCCCGAAACAGTACCAGTCGTCGGTTCAATTAATGCCGCCCGAAACTCAGTCAAATTCGGGATTGCTAATGGCATTGGCGAGCGGTGGAGGCAGCAGCGGTGGCGGCGGGTTAGGAGCCATTGCCAGCGGTCTCTTGGGTACGAAGAATTCAGGTGAGCAGTTTGTCGCTATTCTTCACAGTCGGACAGTACAGGATCGCTTGGTCCACCGGTTCGACCTGAAGAGAGTCTACCGAATTAGACTGGATGCCGATGCGCAAAAGGCATTGGAGGACAGTACCACAATCGAGACGGACCGCAAGAGCGGAGTGATTTCGCTGATTGTAACCGATCGAGACCCGCAGCGAGCCCGCGCCATAGCGCAGGCATACGTGGAAGAATTGGATCGTCTTGTGGCCGAACTTTCCACCTCTGGGGCCCGGCGAGAACGCATCTTTCTGGAAGGACGACTTCAAGCGGTCAAGCAGGATCTGGATCAGGCTGCTCACAACTTCAGCCAATTTTCCAGCAAGAACGCGGCCATTGACATCACTGAGCAGGGAAAGGCATTGGTTGGAGCGGCAGCCATGCTCCAGGGTGAATCCATAGCCGCCGAATCTGATCTCAAAGGATTGGAGCAGATTTACTCGCCGACCAATGTCCGAGTTCGTTCTGCCAAGGCCCGTCTAGCCGAATTACAGAGTCAAATAGCCAAGCTGGACGGACAGGCAGGTGATATAACTCCGTCTGCGAACAATCCTCCAGATAGGTCGTATCCTTCGATCCGGCAGTTACCCATCCTCGGTGTCACCTATTTCGACCTATATCGTCAAGTCAAGCTTCAGGAAGCGGTTTACGAGGCGCTTACTAAAGAGTACGAGATGGCTAAGGTACAGGAAGCCAAAGAGATACCTAGCGTCAAGGTTCTTGACTCGCCTAATTTGCCGGAGAAGAAATCGTTCCCGCCGCGCATGTTGATCTTCTTCCTTTCTACGCTCATATGCCTCGCTGGTGCCGTCGGTGTCGTATTTGCCAGAGACCGCTGGGATCGAACCGAGTCTGGTCATCCGGGAAAAATTCTTGCACAAGAAGTCTTTCGAGCTGTCGGCGCGACGTTGCCGTGGACGGTGCCGAATGGATCTCGAGTACGGTCCGGGACACACCGGTTTTGGATTAAGGTGGCTGGCCGAAAAGAACCCACCCAAACTTCACACTGAAGAGTCTGCTGCAGTCGCGTCTATTTTGTGAAACTCAATTGAGCGATCTGGAAGTTACACCACTTTCATTGGGTAGCGAAGCGTCTAAGGAAGATTCTAAGAAAGACCTATTCCTCTCGCCATTCCAAGCCTTTTCACGGCAGAGAATCATGCAATTTGGGTCCAGCCTGACCGACCAGATCTTGTCAGTGGCCGGCATGTTTCTGGCGAATATAGCCCTCGCTCGAGTCCAGTCAAAACAGGAATACGGAATGTTCGCGCTTTCCTATTCCATATATACCTTTCTAACTGGATTGCACAATGCCGCCATCTTGGAACCGTACTCTATCCATGGGCCAGGGCGATATCACGGATATTTTCCCGAATATTCCCGGGTGATGTCGGGAACCAATGCCCTCTTCGGTTGTGTTCTGTCCGCACTGCTCTTCCTGACTTGGGCAGTACTGCGGTTAACAGTTCCAAGTCTTGCATCGCGGTCGTTGCTTGGTCTGGCACTGTCGGTGTCGGTGTTGCTTACGGCCACGTTCGTTCGCCGGACTCTGTATCTTCGAGGAAGGCCCGACCTCGCAGCCAAGTTCTCGATAGCATTCTTCATTGCTCTGGTCTTGCTCTTATTTTTTTCGGTTAGGCTTGGTCTTTTGAATGGGCTTTCCGTATTTCTGATTTGTGCGGCTTCGTGGATTGTTGCCGGAATCAGCATTAGATCGGAACTACCAGGAATAACCGGAGACAGAACTTTTCACACACACGAACCGAATCATTGGTCTGAACACTGGAAGTATGCGCGATGGGTTTTGGCAACTGCGTGTGTCTTTCAGCTGACAAATCAAGGCTATTACTGGCTCGTTGCCGGCTTTCTTTCCCTAAAAGAAGTAGGTGAGCTGCGCGCAATGTATATCCTGACCGCGCCGATTGATCAGATCTTCGTAGCGCTTTCGTTGCTTATCCTTCCAATGATGGCTTTTCGACACGCTTCAAGACAAGGCTCTCAGCTGGTTTCGCTGTGGAAGTTTTACGGGGTTTTTACTTGTGGCGTCGCATTCCTTTATGCCATTGCCATCTGGTTCATGCGCAAGCCTCTTATACACACAGTCTATGGAGGAAAATTTGACGACGTCGCGACCCTTCTGGGTACGCTCGCTCTACTGCCGCTAATAATGGCGGTGGGGAATGGTCTGAATATCGCACTTAAGTCCATCGAAAGACCGGACGTCGTTCTCTGCGCCTATCTTGCCAGCGGGTTGGGCACTTTTGCGATGGGGATCCCGCTGGTCATGCATTTCGGCCTTCGGGGAGCAGTCTACGGCATGCTTTGTTCAGCGGGAGTCTATACGGCGACCATGTTGATCGGATTTTTGGTTCGACCATATCCGAACGCGGCGATCGGGGCTTGAAATCTTTAAACTATCGGTTGACTATTGAGCCGCTTGAGTCAGCTGGAATGAACAAGGGTTAACGATAATGGATATTCCCGCAATCGCGTCGAATGCATTAGCTCGCAGGATTGCTCGCTATCCTCTTCGAATTCTACCCAGGGGAATCGCCCTTCCCATACTCTCTGGTCCACTCCGAGGCAAGAAGTGGATTGTGGGCTCATTTCTGCACGAGTGCTGGCTGGGCACTTATGAGTCAGATTTTCAGAATCGCCTCGTTAAAGAAATTAAGATCGGAACGGTATTCTACGATATAGGTGCAAACGTTGGCTTCTATTCACTGCTTGCCGCCAAGCTCGTGGGCTCGGGTTCGGTGTACGCTTTTGAGCCGCTGCCGGCAAACGTCAAATACTTGCGAAAACATCTTCAATTGAATGGCATAGACAACGTGAAGCCAATCGAGATGGCGATCTCAGATTCGTGTGGCCCGGTCTCGTTTGTCACCGAACAGAGTAGGGGTATGGGGCGCCTCGAACCGGGTGGAGATTTAAGCGTTGAAGGCTCCACGCTAGACGCTCTAATCCGTGACGAGAGAATCGCCCCGCCAAACTACATAAAGATGGACATCGAAGGGGCGGAATTCCATGCTCTTCTCGGCGCGAGACAATGCTTTGAGCATCACAAGCCAGTTCTATTTCTCGCGACGCACGGACGTGATATACATAAGAAATGCTTCGAGCTGTTGCAGTCGTGGGATTACGAAATTGAGACTATCAGACAATCAGAAGCAGATCGGGCCGAAATCGTATCCCATCCGCGCTCATCCAGTGAATGTTGACGTTCCGCCAAAGAGTCCATGCGTTTAGATGGGCCTACCGCTTAATCACCCGAAGAGACTATCCAACCGAGTTGGACTTCATCAAGACATCGTTGGCGGCTGACGATGTGTGTTTCGATATCGGGGCGCATTCCGGGACTTGGTCATATCCGCTCTCCAAGATCGCCGGTCGGACATATGCGTTTGAAGCCCTACCGTATTACGCCGAAGTACTTGCTTCAACGTTAAGTCTGCTCGGAGTCACAAACGTAACCGTCATCAACAAAGCCGCCTCCGACCGGGAAGATACGGTTGGTCTAGTCTGGCGCGATTCCTCCGGTAAACGATTGACAGGTTTTACGCACGTGGCAGGAGAGACTGAGACCGAGTCGCAGCTGAAGGTTTCGGCGGTTTCATTGGACTCTTTTGTTCAGGAGAATCGAATCGAGAAACGTATCGCATTTATCAAGTGTGATGTAGAGGGCTATGAATGCCATGTGATCTCTGGAGCATTGCAAGTCATCAGCCGATGCAGACCGCTGATATTTGCCGAAGCTAAGGATGGATGGTTTCGCAGGTACGCTAAGAGTTCGAAAGATTTGTTCAATATCCTGTCTTCTAGCGGTTATGTCAGTAAGGTCTTTCTGCCCGATGGCACGCTGGCAGAAGTCACAGCGACGAGGTACTCGGGCGCCGGGGATATTCTTTTCTGTCCGGAGGCTTAGCGGTGAGACAAATTCGCTGAACCTGTTTGCTCTGAAGACAACGCTACATGAAGCGTATTTGCATCGTTGACCCTGTCCTGACC
>Ga0073928_10002381_pt1 | contig 32534 bp, 27 predicted proteins | sample PaiPotPPA55metaG_FD_76969 | JGI IMG/M metagenome (GOLD analysis project Ga0073928, IMG submission 76969) | Iron sulfur acid spring bacterial and archeal communities from Banff, Canada, to study Microbial Dark Matter (Phase II) - Paint Pots PPA... ...
ACCGCCTATGGGCCTTCGATGGGCACCACGGTCAACGCGATCCCGATGCGGCTGGAGCGCGGCGAGCCGGCCGACGTCCTGATCCTGGTCGGCTATGCGCTTGGCGACCTGATCAAGCAGGGCAAGGTCGTTGCCGACAGCCGCGTCGATCTCGTGAAATCGAAAATCGGCGTCGCGGTGAAATCGGGTGCGCCGAAGCCCGACATCAGCTCGGCGGAGGCGCTCAAGCGCGCGCTGCTGGCGGCCAAATCGGTCGCCTATTCCGACAGCGCCAGCGGCGTCTATATCTCGACCGAGATGTTCGGCAAGCTCGGCATCATGGACGAGATGAAAGACAAGGCCAGGAAAATTCCGGCCACGCCGGTGGCCGAAATCGTCGCCCACGGCGACGCCGAGATCGGCTTTCAGCAAATCAGCGAATTGAAGCCCATCGCCGGCATCGACATTGTCGGGCCGCTGCCGGACGAGTTGCAGAAGGTGACCGTGTTTTCCGCAGGCATCGCCAGCGTCTCGAAAGAACCCGACGCCGGCAAGGCGCTGATCAAGTTCCTCGCCTCGCCGGCGGCGAGCGAAACCCTCATCAAGAGCGGGCTGGAGCCGATCGCGGCGGCGGCGAAGAATTAGCCCATTTTCGCGAGCGCTGGCCTCATCCTTCGAGACGCGGCCAAGTAGCCGCTCAAGGATGAGGGCTTATGCCCTCGTGGTGAGGAGCGCGGCGACGCCGCGCGTCTCGAACCATGAGGTCGAGCGCGCGCAGGCACTTTTTCTATTGCGCCCGCAGCGGGGTGTCCTTCAATCCGTTATTGTCGAAAGCCTTGCGCAACACGCCGTTGGATCTGACTTCGGTCATGAACTTGGTTGCATAGGCCAGCGCCAGCGGGTGACCTAGCGGCACCACGACCGCGGTCACGGTCTGCTTGAAGGTTTCACCCAGCACGCGGGTGCCCGGAATCTTCTTCGCCATGGCTTCGAGCTGGCCGCGCGACAGCGCGAAGGCATCGATCTGGCCGTTCTTGAGCAGGTTGAAGATTTCGTCATAGGTCTGATAGCCTGAGACCTTGGCATTCTTCAGATGCGCCATCGCGCCGCGCATGGTGGTGGTGTTGTTGACCGCCGCGACCTTGACGCCGGGCTGGTCGAGCGTCGCGAAATTCGTGATCGTCGAACCCGGCTTGACGATGTAGGTGGCCTCTGTGACCTCATAGATCGGCCCGAACAACATTTTTGTCTCCCGCTCCGGGTCCTTCGGCAGGAAGCTGACGTCCCAGGCGCCTGTCGAGGCGGCATCCGTGATCTGCCCGGAATTCGGGTAGGCGACATATTCGACGGGGACGCCGAGCTGATCCGCCATTGCCTTGCCGAGATCGACCGGCACCCCGGCATAACCTCCGCCTTCGGTCCTGGTCGACCAGTAGGCGCCGCCGGCCGGGCTGATCCCGATCGCCACCCGCAGTTTGCCGGTCGGCGCGATTTCATCCTTCAAGGCATCGGCGCGGACAGGACCGGTCATGATGAGCGAAACTCCCAGAATCAGGCCGGCGATACGCGGCAACGACAGTTCAGGCATAGACTTTTGCTCCCAACGGCCCGTTGTTAAGTCGTCGAGCCTTAGGTCGCCATTATGGTCGATCGGCGCAAGTCGAGACACCCAAATCTGGATGAACAATTGGTGAGGCAGGCATTCAGATCCGCGGCGCGTCGCTGCGGATTTCGTGCTTGCCGTCTATTTCGCGCTCAGGACCGGCGCAAAGGCCTCGCGGTTGGCGCGCCAGGCGCGCTGATATTCCATGATCCGCGCGGTTTCATCGGCGGCGTCTGGGCCGAGCATGCCGGCGATCAGATGAAGCGTGGTGTCGATGCAGAGCGTGACCCCGCCGCCGGTCACGACGCCTCCGGAGCCCTCCACCAGCATCGCCTCGCGCACGTCGATCCGCGGATAGCTCGCGCGCATCACCTCGAGCGGGGGTGTTTCCGGCTGCACTACTTCGCGCTTGGTGGTGGCGGGTCCGCCATCGAGCACGCCGCTCGCGGCCAGGATCATGCCGCCCGTACATACCGATGCAATGCGGCGCGAGGCGTGGACGCGGCGAATGTACTCAAGCGTGGCGGGCGCCTTGGCCTGCGCGGTCCAGCCGGGGCCGCCGGTGACGATGACGAGATCGCAAGCCGGCGCATCGTCGATGCCGAAATCGGCCGTGACCTTCAGCCCGTTGGCGAGCGCGACCGGCCCGGCGCGGGGTGCGATGGTGTGAATCGCGATCTCGGGCGCGATCCGTCGCGCCATCGACAGCACGCCGAAAGTTGCAAGATCGATCGGCTCGACGCCGTCATAGATGAAAATGCCGAACTGCACGGCGCTGGTCCTAGTCTGCGAGTGGGCCGCCTTTGGTCTCGCGCGCGGCGAGGGCTGCGGCGAGCGTAATGAGCGCCAGCACGATCATCATGATCGATACGCCGGTGGTGCCTCCGAGATATCCGACCATCGCGGTGGCGATGATCGGCGCGAAGCCGCCGCCGATCGCCGCCGATACCTGGAAGCCGAAGGAAGCGCCGCTGTAACGGACGCGCGAGCCGAACAGTTCGGGGAAGTAGGCGGATTCAGGCCCGAACATCATGCCGTGGCCGAAGTTCATCGCGATCATGACCGCGGCAAAGATCAACACCGTGCTCTTGCTCTCCACCATCCAGAACAGCGGGAAAGCAAAGGCGATCGTGAACAGCGCGCCGAGAATGTAGAGCGGCCGCCGGCCGATCCTGTCGGACAGCCAGCCGAACAGCGGCAGGCTGATCATTTCCAGCAGCGCGGCATACATCACGGCGTCGAGCATCATCGGCTTCGGCAGGCCGAGCCTGGTGGTGGCGTAGCCGACGACGAACACCGTGAGCATGTAGACCCAGGACACCTCGGAGAGTTTCAGGCCGACGGCGATCAGAAATGTCCTGGTGTTCTTGCCGACGGCCTCGACAACCGGGTTTTTCGACAGGCCGTCGCGCATCTTGAGTCCTTCAAAGACCGGCGTCTCCGGCACCCGCGATCGAACGAAGGTGCCGACCCCGAGCAGCACGATGCTGACCAGGAAGGGAATGCGCCAGCCATAGGCCGCGAAATCGGCGTCCGGCATTTTGGTGACCAGCGCGAACACCAGCGTCGCCAGCACCAGCCCGATCGGAAATCCGATCTGCACGAAGCTTGCGTAAAAGCCGCGCCTGTCGGCCGGCGCGTGTTCGAGGACCATCAGCGAGGCGCCGCCCCATTCGCCGCCAAGGCCGATGCCCTGGATGATGCGCAGCAGGATCAGGAGGATCGGCGCGAGTACCCCGATCGACGCATAGGTCGGCAACAGCCCGATGCAGAATGTGCTGAGGCCCATGATGAACAACGTCAGCACCAGCATCGATTTGCGGCCCAGCCGGTCGCCGAAATGGCCGAACAGCGCGCCGCCAAGCGGCCGCGCCAGAAATCCGACGGCATAGCTGCCGAGCGCGGCCAATGTCCCCGCGAGCGGGTCGAAGGTCGGAAAGAACGCCTTGTTGAAGATGAGCGCCGCCGCAGTGGCGTAGATCAGAAAATCATACCATTCGATGATGGTTCCAAAGCAGCTGGCGAACACGATCGAATTCATTTTCGAGCGCTCGATGCCGACGTTCGGCGCCGCGGCAATAATCGTCATGGGGCCCCCGGCTCTTTCGCGAATCCCCGAAAAGGCGGGGACAACGGCTAAAAAGAATGCAAGCAGCATGCCGGACCGGCACCCCTTCGTCCATCCCCGACCGCGACATTCGCCGGGCAGGACAGGCTGCCGGGCTCAGTTCGCGCCCGCGGCCGGCACCTTGATCTCGGCCGGCAGGATGATCGCCGCCGCGATCACCAGCAGGCACAGGCCGGCGAACGCGTGCAGCATGGTGACAAAACCGCCCTGCTGGTAGAGCCAGGCCACCAGGCCCACCGACGCGCCCGCGGCGGTGAAGCCGACGAAATAGCGCACCGCATAGGCGCGCGAACGCCATTCTTCGCTGGTGTATTTGCCGACCATGGCATCGTTGACCGTGACCTGGCCGAACGCGCCCATGACGATGCCGATCGCGGCGATGATCAGCGGCAGGTTCGACAACTCCGCCGCCATGTACAAAAACGGCGCCAGCAAGAATGACAGCGGCAGGGAGACTGCCTTCAGCGAATGGCGGTCGATCAGCTTGCCGATGGTGTATTGCGTCATCGCGCCGAACACATAGACGAAGGCTGCGATCACACCCAACAGCGCCGGACTCCTGGTGAGGTCGCTCAATCGCTCCGCGAACAATTTGGGCAGCGCCACCGTCACCGCGTTGAAGGTGGTGGAAATCGCGATCACCACGATCAGGAGCGCCACGATCACCCGCCACATATCCTGCCTGGCCACCCGCGCCTGCGCCGCGGCCTGTCTGACAGCGGAGCGATCCTCATGAACCACCGTCCGCATGAAGGCCGCGCCGATCAACACGGTGACGATGCCAGGGAGGATGAAGGCCCAGCGCCAACCGAGATACTGGCCGACGATGCCGGTGACCAGCGCCGACGATGCCACGCCCAGATTGCCCCAGACGCCGTTGAGGCCCATCTCGCGACCCAGTCGATCGGCATAGGACACGATCATCGCGGTGCCGACGGGATGATAGATCGACGCGAACAGGCCGATCGACAACAGCGCCGCGCCGAGCTCGAGCTTCGTCTGCACGAGGCCGACCGCGATCATCGAGGCGCCGATGCCGGCAAAGAAGATCACCATCATGTGGCGGCGGCTCCAGCGGTCGCCGAGCCAGCCGGTCAGGAGCGAGCCCGCGCCGAAGGCGACAAAGCCCGGCGTGGCATAGGGCAACAGCTCCGAATAGGCCATGCCGAGCACCGGCCCCATCACGATCACGGCCGCGGCGAAGATCAGCATCGAATAATGGTCGATGAAATGCGCGGCGTTGACGAAACCGATCACCCGGGCCGGGCTGTTCATGTTCAAAATCCCTGGGGCGAATCCCCTCGCGTTTTCAAGCAGCTTATACGGTTTGGCGAAGAGGATGAACGGCCGGGTCGGTGCTCAGCTCTGCCATCACAGTTATTCCGCAGGCATGATGATATTTTGTGCTGCTCCAGGTTGCGCGCTTGATTGTGATCGGCATTATCTTAAATCCATGTAATTATTCCGCGCGATCCGGATTCGACATGCCCGCCAGGAATAACGCCTTTTTCTCCGATCTTCTCGCCTCGATTTCCGAGCGTGGCCGCGTCTTGCTTCGCCGCGCGGGGTCGTCGCACGACAAGCAGGACGCCTCCGACCTGATCGAGTTATGCGAGGCGTTGTTGTCGGGCCGCGGCGAGGCCTCCGGCACCGCGATGGCGCGCGAGGTGCTCGATCGCTACCATCACCTCGACGCGGCCGGCCGGCTTTCGTTCTTCGGGAACCTGGCCCGCAATTACGGTCCGGACCGGGAGAGACTGGCGCATGCGATCGAGAGCTGGCGCGCGCAGCCGAATGATGCCGACGCCAGCGACCTGCATTTTGCCTCCGAGCCGCGGCGGCAGGAACTGATCCGCCGGCTCAACCGCGCGCCTGGCGGCACCAGCGACCTCGTGTCGATGCGCGCCGATTTGCTCGGTCTCATGAATAGCGACAAGGACCTTGCCGCGCTCGACCGCGACGTCGCGCATTTATTGGCCTCATGGTTCAACAGGGGGTTTCTCGTGCTGCGCAGGATAGACTGGTCGACGCCAGCCAACATTCTGGAAAAGATCATTCGCTATGAGGCGGTGCATGAGATCCGGGACTGGAATGATCTGCGCCGGCGCATCGATCCCGTCGACCGGCGCTGCTATGCCTTCTTTCATCCCGCGCTCGTCGACGAGCCTCTGATCTTCGTCGAGGTGGCGCTGACGGAATCGATTCCCGGTGCGATCGCGCCGCTGCTCGCCGAAGACCGTCAGCCGGTGCCGATCGAGCGCGCCCGCACCGCCGTGTTCTATTCGATCTCCAACACCCAACGCGGCTTGGGCGGAATATCCTTCGGCAGTTTCCTGATCAAGCAGGTGGTCGAGGAATTGCGCCGCGAATTGCCGAAACTCGAGAATTTCGTGACGCTGTCGCCGGTACCGGGCTTCATGTCATGGCTGAAGAAGGCAAGCGACGTTCCCGTGACCGACGAGGAGCGGGGGCTGCTCGAAAGTCTGGAGCGGCCGGACTGGTTCGAGGATACGGAACTGGCGACGCAACTGCGTTCGGTTGTTGAGCCGCTCGCGGCCTATTATTTTCTGAAAGCGCGCACGCCGAAGGGCCGCTTGATCGATTCGGTGGCCCGGTTCCATCTCGGCAACGGCGCGCGGCTGGAGCGGATCGACTGGCTCGGCGATCTCTCGCCGAAGGGCCTGCGCGAATCCGCCGGCATCATGGTCAACTATCTCTATCGCATCGACGATATCGAGAAGAACCACGAGGCCTACGCCAACCAGGGCACGGTCGCGGCGTCCAGCGCGGTGAAGAAGTTGCTCAAGAACGAAGGCCGGCGGCTATTGGATATGCGGCTGTCGTAAGGCGCGCTTTCGGTCAGCCGGAATAAATAACATGGCGACCGTGGCCTCGTGGTTCGCGACGCGCAGCGTTGCTGCGCTCCTCACCCTGAGGGTCCGAGACCTCATCCTGAAGGAGCATCGCGACGCGATGCGTCTCGAAGGATGAAGCCACCGAACCTGACCTGCGCCTGGCGCGTCAGGACGCCAGCGCCTTCATCTCCGTATAGAGATCCGACTTCCCCTCGAACCCGATGCCCGGCAAATCCGGCATGGTGATGTGACCGTTCTCGACGCGAACGCCGTCCGGAAAACCGCCATAGGGCTGGAACAGATCGGGATAGCTCTCATTGCCGCCAAGGCCGAGGCCGGCGGCGATATTCAGCGACATCTGATGGCCGCCATGCGGGATGCACCGGCTCGCCGACCAGCCCTGGGTCTTGAGCACCGCAAGCGTGCGTTGATACTCGCAAAGCCCGTAGGACAGCGCGCAGTCGAATTGCAGCCAGTCGCGGTCGGGCCGCATCCCGCCATAGCGGATCAGGTTGCGGGCATCCTGATGGCTGAAGAGATTCTCGCCGGTCGCCATCGGTGCCGGATAGAATTCCGCCAGCGCCGCCTGCAGCTGGAAGTCCAGCGGATCGCCGGCCTCCTCGTACCAGAACAAGGGATAGTCGCGCAGCATCCTGGCGTAGGCGATCGCGGTCTCCAGATCGAACCGGCCGTTGGCGTCGACGGCAAGCTGCGCATCCTTGCCGATCTCCTCGAGCACGGCCTCGATCCGCAGGCGGTCTTCCGCGATCGGCGCGCCGCCGATCTTCATCTTGACGACGTTGTAGCCGCGGTCGAGATAGCTTCGCATCTCGCCGCGCAGCATCGACAGGCCCTTGCCGGGGTAATAATAGCCGCCGGCGGCATAGACGAACACGCGCGGGTCGGCGTTGCGGCCGTGGCGCTCGGCGAGCAGCCGAAACAGCGGCTTGCCTGCGATTTTCGCGACCGCATCCCATACCGCCATGTCGATGGTGCCGACCGCGACCGAGCGCTCGCCGTGGCCGCCGGGCTTTTCATTCGACATCAGGGTCGACCAGACCTTGTCCGGATCGAGATTGTCGCCGGCCTCATCGAGCAGCGTCTTCGGATCGGCCTCCTTGAGCCGCGGCGCGAACCGCTCGCGGATCAACCCGCCCTGCCCGTAGCGGCCGTTGGAATTGAAGCCGTAGCCGACCACGCGCCTGCCGTCGCGCACGACGTCGGTGACGACGGCGACCAGGCTCGTCGTCATCCTGGTGAAGTCGATATAGGCGTTACGGATCGGTGAGGAGATCGGCTTGGTGATTTCCTGGACGTCGACGATACGGACGGACATTGGTTTTTGCTTTCGCGTAGAGTTCTATGGGAATTGCGGGCAGATCATGCCCGAGCCGTCATTGCGAGGAGCGCTTGCGACGAAGCAATCCATTCTTCCTTGTTGCGAGATTAGATGGATTGCTTCGCGGAGCCTGTCATCGGGCGCGAATTCGCGCGGCCCGTTGGCTCGCAATGACGAAAACAAGAATCACGACGTCCCCTTGTCGCGAAAATAGGGCTCTACCGGCCCATGGACCTTGATGGTCAGCGGGTTGCCGTAGCGATCCTTGGCATTGCCCGCGGTCACGCGAATCCATCCCTCGCTGACGCAGTATTCCTCGACATTGGTCTTCTCCATGCCCTTGAAGCGAATGCCGACGTCGCGCGCCAGCACCGCTTCATTGTAGTAGGGGCTTTTCGGATCGCTCGAAAGCCGGTCCGGCAGCTGGTCGGTCGTCGTGGCCTGGTTCTTCTCGTTCACAATAGCGCCTCGATTTCTTTTGTAAGGGCTTCCGGGCTTGTCGTCGGCGCATGCCGCGCCACCACCTTGCCGGATCGATCGATCAGGAATTTAGTGAAATTCCATTTGATCGACGAGCCGAGCAGCCCGGATTTCTCGCTCCTCAGATATTGATACAGCGGATGCGCGTCGCCGCCGTTGACGTCGATCTTGTCAAACAACGGAAAGCTGACGGCATAGTTGCTGGCGCAGAATTGCTGGATCTGCGCGGCGTCGCCCGGTTCCTGGCGACCGAACTGGTTGCATGGAAATCCGAGCACCGAAAAGCCGCGCGAACCGAACGTCTTTTGCAGCGCCTCGAGGCCCTTGTATTGCGGGGTAAATCCACAGGCGCTCGCGGTGTTGACGATCAACAGAACCTGGCCTTCGAACCGCCGCAGCGGAACATCCTCGCCGGCGAGCGATTTTGCCGTGAAATCGTAAATGCTGGCCATGGTAATTCTTTTAGCCCTTTATTATTTGCCGGCCGGATCGACCGGCGCCGACGGCGTACCAAAGGCTTCGATCGCCTCGCCCGCGAGCAGGCACAGATCCTCCCGGTAGCGGCCGGAAACCACCTGGACGCCGACCGGAATCCGCCCCACCAAACCCGTGGACACCGTTAGCCCAGGCAACCCCATGAAGGGAATCGCTATTTGCGTCAGCTGCGCCCGCCAAACCCGCGTGAAGGAGGCTTCGTCGCGCAGGTCCAGCCCGTCGGGGAACGGCAATTCGGCCGATACCGGCATCAACAACACCGAATAGGTCTCGAAGAACCGCAGCCATTCGCGCGCCAACGTCGCCCGCCGCGTCAGGGCGCTGGAGAACGCGGCAGCATCGAATGGAAAAACCTTGGCCCGGTTGCCGCGCAGGCACGCCAGCGCGCCGGGATCGCATTCACGCTCGGCGGCAGCAAGCTGGGCCTCATAGCCGTCGCCAAGCCAAAGCTTGGTCTGAAGCTCGGCCGCCTCACGCAGCGGCGGCGTGGCCGCGATCTCCTCGACCGTCCATCCGGCGCGCTCCAGGCGCTTGCCGGCATCCGCCACCGCCGCTTTCACCTCGGCGACGGTCTCCAGGCCGTCCGGCTGAAGACACAACGCGGCCCGCTTCGGCCTCGCCGGCCCTTCCAGCGGCGCCGGCACCCACCAGGGATCGCGAGCGTCATGAGCCGACATCGCCGCCAATGCGATCCTGAGATCGCCGATGGTGCGCGCCAGCGGACCGGATACCGCAGATATCTGCGGCCCGATGGCGCGTTCGGGCAGCGACGCATTGAAGGCCGCGATGCGGCCTGCCGTCGGCCGCAGCCCGTGAACGCCACAGGCATAGGCGGGATAGCGGATCGATCCGGCGATATCGGTGCCGTGCGCGATATGGCCGATGCCGGAGGCCACCGCCGCCCCCGCGCCGCCCGATGAGCCCCCCGGCGTGATAGCGGGATCGCGCGGATTTTTGGTGTCGCCATGGATCAGGTTGGTGGTGAACCAGCGATAGGAAAATGCCGGGCAGTTGGTGCGCCCGAGAATCACCGCGCCCGCCTTGCGCAGATTGTCCACCACGGGACTGTTGGTGCGCGCAATGACGTCGCGCTGCAGCTTGAGGCCGTTGGTGTTGGCGAACCCTTCCTGATCGATATTGGCCTTGATGGTGACGGGCACCCCCGCCAGCGGACCGGCATCCTCGCCGCGCGCGATCGCCGCATCGATCAAGGCGGCCTGTGCCAGCACCTCTTCCGGCCGGTGGTCGACAACCGCATTGATCGTTTGATTGACGGCGTCCAACCGGGCGAGTGCGGCGGACGCGGCCTGCTTCGCCGAAACCTTCTTCGCCCTTATCAGGCCAGCGAGTTCAATAGCCGGCAGGCGCCAGAGATCTTCCATGGCCAATTCCCTCTCATCGCCGAAAGTTGTAGCGCCGCCGGGATGGCAGCGCCATACCGCGGCCCGCGCAACTAAAGCATGATCCGGAAAAGCGGGAACCGGTTTTCATGCTCAAACAAAGAGATGAGAGCATGATCCGCTTCAACCTAATCGGATCATGCTCTACCGGACGCGGGCGATGTAATAGGCGAGGTCGGCGATCTGCTCCTTGGTGATCGGCTGCACCACGTCAGCCATGGTGCCATCATAGCCATGGCGGCTGTTGTCCTTGTATTCACCGAGCGTCTTGGCGAGATAATCCTCGCGCTGGTTGGCGATGCGGGGAACGTTGTCCTTGCCGGAAAAGTCCGGATTGTGGCAGTTGTTGCAGCGGTGCTGCTGCACCAGCGCCTGGCCACGCTGCATTCGCGCCGGCTCGCCGGCATCGGCCGGCGGCGCGGGCTTGGGCAGTTTGGCCAGAAAATCGGAAAACTTCTGAAGATCGTCGTCGGTGAACGCCTTCGCCATTTCGTTCATCGGCTCAAATGTCCGCAGTTTTTCGCGAAACATGAAAAGCTGGATCAGCGCGTACGGCGCCTGCTGGGCGCCGAGCGAGGGCGTATTTTCGGTCTCGGATTGGCCGTGCTCGCCATGGCAGGCAAAACAGGTGGCCGCGCGCTCTTCAATGGTCTCCGCACTCGCCGAAACAGCTAGCGATGCAAACGCCAGCGCCATCATTACTCTTCGCATCGACCCATCCTGAGCAACACCGTTCAAAAAACGAAAATCGGGGGCAGCTCACGCTGCCCCCGATTGATGTCCGCGATTTACTGCCCGGCGACCTTCGACTTGCCGTAGCTGATGCGATAGACGGCGCCGTTCCAGTCGTCGGAGACCAGCACTGATCCGTCTTTCATCTGCATCACGTCGACCGGACGGCCAATATATTTGTTGTCTTCCAGAAAGCCCGTGATGAGCGGCTCGATGGTCTTGACCGTACCGTCCTTGTTCAGATGCACGGCGACGACGTCACCGCCGAACTTTTTGGACCGGTTCCAGGAACCATGCCGGGCCACGATGATGACATTCTTGTAGCTCTTCGGGAACATGCTGCCGGTATAGAACCGCATGCCGAGCGCGGCCGCGTGCGGCCCCATCAAGCCGACCGGTGGCGTGAATTCGCTGCAGGAGTGTCCCCAGCCGAATTCAGGATCCGGAATATTTCCCTGGTAGCAATAAGGCACGCCGAAGTCCTCGCCGACCTTGGTGAGGCGATTGAGCTTGTCCTCGGGAACGTCTTCCGACAACCAGTCGCGGCCGTTATCGGTGAAGTACATCTGCTTGTTTTCGGGATTCCAGTCGAAGCCGACGGAGTTGCGCACGCCAAGCGCGACCACTTCGGCGCCGCTCCCGTCGAGGTTGATCCGCCGGATCTGGCCGTGGGCGTCGTCATGCAGGACGTTGTTGCCGGGCTGACCGACCGGAATATACAGCTTGTTGTCCGGCCCGATGGCGATGAACTTCCAGCCATGGGCTTCATCCTTGGGCAGTTTGTCGTAGATCACCGTCGGCTTCGGCGGATTGTCGAGATTGTCCTCGATCTTGTCGATCTTGGAGATCTTGGAGAGTTCGGCGATATAGAGCGTGCCATCCTTGAACGCGACGCCGTTCGGTCGATAGAGGCCTGAGGCGACTATCTTGACCGATCGCTTGCCGTCCTTGTTGACGATGGCATAGACCTTGTCGACCAGGCGGCTGCCGACAAACACGGTGCCCTTGTCGCCTAGCGCCAGCGAACGCGCGTTCGCCATGCCGGCCGCATAAACCTCGATATTGAAGCCGGCCGGTACTTTCAGCTTGGCCAGCGGCAACTTGTCGGGCGCGGCGGCGATCGGAGGACCCGCGACCGGCGCGAGCTTCGCCGCCGCTTCGTTGTCCGGTCGCCCGATCATGGGTGAACCCGGCGGAAGCGCCGGCGCGGCGGCAGGCGCCGCAGCGGGCGGACTGGCCGGCTGCTGCGCGGCGGCGCCGTATGTCAACGCTCCGAAAATGGCACCAGCCAGCAGCAGGCTGCGCGGCGCCGACGAACAGATACTCATAATGTTCTCCCCTTTGTGGAAGCCTTTGAACCTTGCACGGCCAATCACCTGGCCGTGCCGGTGGCCTTCATGCGCACACTCTTGAATATTTTTCCATCGGCACGCAATCGGAAACATCCCTGAAATAGCCGGCCATGCCGAGCCGCATAGCTGGAAATGGAGCCGCATAGCTGGAAATAGAGACAAGGCGGCGGTGTGGCGTCTTGAACCGCGCTGACTTGATATCAGTGCTTGGTGACGGGAACGCCGGAAACGTCGAGGACCGCCTCGGTGAAGGGAAATTCCAGCACGATCTCACCTTCATCGTCCGTCACTTCAAGGACCGCCCCAAAGAGGCCGCCCTCCGCGCCCTCGGTTTTCAGCAGTTCCCGGATCATGGCGCGGGCGACTTCCCACGCGCGATCGGGATTCTTTAGTTCTTCGCCTTCGGGGTCGGCGATCAATTCATCGCCGATACGCGTATTGAAGAAATATCGCGGCATGGGTCAAAACCTACTGCGGTTGAGGGCTGCGGACCGGCACTATCGACTTCTCACAAGTTCTTTATCCGGAATTCGCCGCCGCGGGTCGGGCGGGTCGGAGCGACGTCAGCAGCTGTTGGCCGCGATATGAACCCCTTGATCCATCATTGGTTTGACGCGCGCTCGCACAAGCCCGTGAATTGCTGTTGCAGCGCAGCATAAAATGGCGGGAACTTCGGGATAAAAGATTTAGCTGGCGAACTTCTCGTTCCGTATTACCTTGTTGGGGAGGGCGGAGTCCGTCCGGTTCAACAAGGAGAGCCAAAATGGCCTGGAAGACACCAAAAATCGTCGAAGTGCCGGTCGGCATGGAAATCAACATGTATGCGTGCGCCGCCCGCAAGTAAGCGGCTGCGACAGCTTCATTCTTGACCAAGGTGGACCGCCGGGAGTGACACGTTCCTGATCCGGGGACGTTGTCTATACCCGCGTCCACCTTTGAAGCTTGTTCGAATATCGAAGCTTGAAAATTCGAAGCTTAGAAATTCGAAGCTTGAAAATTCCAGGCTTGGAAAAATACCAGGAGACGGATCATGCTTCGCGTCGTCGTCCTGGGCGCCGCGGCAGGTGGTGGCGTTCCGCAGTGGAATTGCGGCTGTCCGGTTTGTCTGGCGGCGCGGACCAAGCATCCTGAGCTTCAGAGCACCCAGGCCTCGATCGCGATCAGCGCCGACGGCGATCACTGGTTTTTGATCAATGCCTCGCCGGATCTGCGCCAGCAACTGATCGCGACGCCACAGCTTCACCCCGCTCCGGGCAAGCTTCGCCACAGCCCGATAGCGGGCGTCATCCTGACCAACGGCGAAATCGACGCGGTCGCGGGGCTGTTGTCGATGCGCGAAGGCTGGCCGTTCACGATCTATGCGCACAGCAAGGTGCTGGCGATCCTGAAGTCCAACAGCATCTTCAACGTGCTCAACGACAAGAACGTGCGGCGCCGGCCGATCGAGGTGGAAGAGACGTTCGAACTGCTGCTTCCCGACGATTCGCCCTCGGGCATCGAGGTTTTGCCGTTCGCCGTCGCCGGCAAGAGCGCGTGGTATCTGGAGGGCAAGGTTCACCCGGCGGGAGAGGATGGCGCGGGCGACACGCTCGGCCTTCGGATCCGGGACAAGGCGACGGGCAGGTTCTGCTATTTCCTCGCCGCCTGCGCCGGCGTGACCGACGAGCTTAAATCGCGGCTTGCAGGCGCGCCGCTGGTGTTCTTCGACGGCACCGTGTGGCGCGACGACGAGCTGATCCTGGCGGGCCTCGGCAACAAGACCGGACAAGGCATGGGACATATCGCCATGTCCGGCGAGAGCGGCGCGATAGTGGCACTTTCCGGTCTCGGTATCGACCGGAAGATATTCTTGCATATCAACAATTCCAATCCGGCGCTGCTGCGCGATTCCGCGGAACGCAAGGCGGCCGAGCGGGCGGGGTGGCAAATCCCCGCGGATGGAACGGAGATCGACCTTTGAACGTCAAGCCCCTGGAAGGACTGCCCCTGGAAGGAATGACCGCGTTTTCGCTCGCTGGCGGAACCTCGCTGAACAGCGCCGACGAACTGGAAGCGGCGCTGCGCCGGATCGGCGCCACGCGCTATCACAATTTGCATCCGTTTCACCGGCTGCTGCACGGCGGCAAGTTGAACAAGGGACAGGTGCAGGCCTGGGCGCTGAACCGCTACTTCTACCAGAGCACGATTCCGATCAAGGACGCCGTGGTGATCTCGCGTTTCCGCGACATCGGCACCCGTCGCGAATGGCGGCACAGGATAGCAGATCACGACGGCGACCTCGGCAGCGAAGGCGGCATCGAGCGCTGGCTGAAACTGACCGAGGGATTGGGACTGGACAGCGCCTATGTCGAATCCACCGAGGGCATCCTGCCCGCGACGCGCTTCGCGGTGGAGGCCTATGTTCATTTCGTGCGCGACAAAAGCCCGCTGGAGGCCATCGCCTCCTCGCTGACGGAACTGTTCGCGCCGAACCTGCACGAAGAACGCATCTCGGGGATGCTGGCGCATTACGATTTCGTCAATCCGAACATCATGAGCTATTTCAGCCGTCGCCTGACGCAGGCGCCGCGCGACGCCGGCTTCGCGCTCGACTACGTCAAGGCCCATGCGAACACGCCGGCCGAGCGCCAAGCCGTCTGCAACGCGCTGATCTTCAAGACCAATGTACTATGGGTTCAGCTCGACGCGCTGTATCATGCCTATGTCGACGGCCACATTCCGCCGGGCGCGTTTGTGCCCAAAACCGGCTAAAGGTCAGCTAGGAACCAACCATGGCAAGCCCGCGCCACATCAGCGTCAGCGAAGCGAGCCGCCCGGTGTTGCCGCGGCACGCCAGGCTGAAGTTTGACGAGACGCGGCAGGTCTGGGTGATCCTGGCGCCGGAGCGCGTGCTGGCGCCCGACGAGATCGCGGTCGAGGTGCTGCAGCTCTGCGACGGCGCCCGCAGCGTCGCCGACATGATCGACCAGCTTGCCGCCAAATACGCCGCTGAGCGCAGCGCGATCGCGACCGACGTCATCGCCATGCTGCAGGACCTCGCGGACAAGGGTTTCCTCACCGAAGCACGCGAGAGGGCGTCATGAGTCCGACGCTGACAGATGCCCATGTCGTGGCCGGCGATCCCTCCGACGGGCTCGCGGCACTGGAGCGGCGCGGATCGACGGCGGAGACCTTCGGGATTCCGCTGGCGGTGCTCGCCGAACTGACGCATCGCTGCCCGCTGCAATGCCCCTATTGTTCCAATCCGGTCGAGCTCGATCGCGGCGGCAGCGAGCTCACGACGGAAGAATGGAAGAAGGTGCTCTCCGAGCTGGCCGAAATCGGCGTGCTGCAAATTCATTTCTCCGGCGGCGAGCCGACCGCGCGCAAGGATCTGGTCGAACTCGTCCAGCATGCCAGCGATGTCGGGCTGTACTCCAATCTCATCACTTCGGCGGTGCTCTTGAGCCGCGAAAGACTTTCCGCGCTCGCCGATGCCGGGCTGTGCCATGTGCAGATCAGCTTCCAGGGCAACGAGCCCGTGGTCGCCGACCGGGTGGCCGGTTTCAAGCACGCCCATGCCAAGAAGCTCGAAGCGGCGAAATGGACGCGCGAGCTGGATTTGCCGCTGACGGTGAACGCCGTCATGCACCGCCAGAATCTGTTCCAGCTGCCCGATATCATCCAGATGGCGGTCGATCTCGACGCCGACCGGCTGGAAGTCGCCAATGTGCAGTATTACGGCTGGGCACTGAAGAACCGCGCCGCACTGATGCCGACGCTTGCGCAGATCGAGGAGACCAGCCGCCTCGTCGAGGAAGCGCAGGCGCGACTGAAAGGCACGCTTTCGATCGACTATGTGGTGCCGGACTATTACGCATTGCGGCCGAAGAAGTGCATGGGCGGCTGGGGCCGGCAATTCTTCAACATTTCGCCGGCGGGGAAGATTCTGCCCTGCCACGCCGCCGAGAGCATTACCGGGCTCGAATTCTTGTCGGTGCGGTCAAATCATTCGATCGCCTGGATCTGGCAGCATTCCGAGGCCTTCAATCGCTATCGTGGTACCGGCTGGATGCCGGAGCCCTGCAAGAGCTGCGAATTCAGGGAAGTCGATTTCGGCGGTTGCCGCTGCCAGGCCTTTGCGCTGACGGGCGACGCCGGCAATACCGACCCGGCCTGCACGCTGTCGCCCCTGCATGAGAAGATCTTCAGGATCGCGGAGCAGGAAGCGGCCTCCGACAACAACCGCTTCATCTATCGCAATTTCGCAGGCGGCACGCCGGAGACGGACGGCGGCCATGGCGCCTGACGCCGACGCGGCCAGGTCTGCCGGCAAGCGCGCCGACCCGTTCGCGCCGCTGTCGTCGCAACTGCTCGCCGTTGGCGACGGCCACGATATCTATGTCGAAACGGTCGGCCGCGCCGACGGCTTGCCGGCGGTCTATCTGCATGGCGGGCCCGGCAGCGGTTGCCAGCCCGATCACCGCAGGCTGTTCGATCCCGAGCGCTTCCATGCGGTCTTGTTCGATCAGCGCGGCGCCGGCCGGAGTCGCCCCAAGGGCCGTCGCGAGGACAACACCCTGCCGCATCTGATCGCGGACATGGAAATGATCCGCGAGCGATTCGGCTTTCAGCGCTGGATGATCGTCGGCGGCTCCTGGGGCGCGACACTGGCGCTGGCCTATGCGCAGGCGCATCCCGATCGGGTCTCGGGCATCGTGTTGCGCGCGACCTTCCTCGGCACCCGCAGCGAACTCGAAGGCGCGTTTCTCGACGCGTTGCCGCGGTTTTATCCCGACCTCAATGACGATTTCCTCAAGGTACTGCCAGCGCAGGAGCGCGCGCAGCCGCTCGATGCTTACTGGCGACGGATTCTCGACTCCGATCCAGCGGTGCAAGGTCCCGCCGCCCGCGCCTGGCACGACACCGAACGGATTCTGTCGGAACATATGCCCGGGCGCGCGAGGCTCGATCCCAATTCGCTGAACTCGTCCGGCGCGCTGCCCGCCACCCCGTTCATGGAGGCGCATTATTTCAGCAATGACTGCTTCATGAAACCGGGACAGCTTCTGGCCGAAGCGGCAAAGCTTGACCGGATTCCGGGCTTGATCGTGCAGGGCCGCTACGATTTGCTGTGTCCGCCGGCGACCTCACATGCCCTTGCCGCGGCGTGGACCTGCTCGGAAGTTCGTCTCATCGAGGGCGCCGGCCACCAGCTCTACGATCCCGGCATCAGGGATGCCGTGATGAAGGCGATCGCCGATCTTGCCTCCGAGACTACGGGATAAAGGATCCTCGAAAATGCCGCTCGCGGGAAAAGGCATGCTGCTGACGTCGATGGACATCGACGCATCGGATGAAGCCGAATTCAACCGCTGGTACGACCGCGAACATCTCGAAGAACGCGTCGCCATCGAGGGCTTTCTTGAGGCAAGGCGCTACATCGCACATCAGGCTTCCCCGAAATATCTCTGCCTCTACTCGACCAGGACGATCGAGGTACTGGATAGCCCAGCCTACCGAACCCGGCTCGCCAACCCGACCGCGTGGTCGACAAAGACCATGGCGTGTTTCAAGAACATGATCCGCGCGGTGGCCCGCATCACCATCAGCCGCGGACAGGGCCGCGGTGCTGCGCTCGGCATCGTCCGGCTTCGCCCGCCAGCCGGCGAACAAGACCGATTGCGCGCGGCACTTCGGGAAGCGCTCGACCCGGGGCGGCTCGACGGGGTCATCTCGATGCATCTGATCGAGAGCGATCCGGCATTGTCCGGGCCGACACCCGAAATTGCTACGGCGGCGAGCGCCGGTGCCGGCGACTGGTTCGTGCTGATCGACGCAACGGATGTGAACGCGGCTTCGGCGGCGATCGCGGAGCATTTTGCGGATGGCGCTGCTTTGAAGTCCGCGATGATTTCGACCGGCAGCTACCATCTGATGTGGGATCTGGCGAAGAGCGATCTCCCGCCGTAGAGCTGCGCAACCAATGCTGCACTGCCGCATAAGTGTATTTTTATCCTTTCGCTCGTCGATCGATGCCGGAAAGCTGGAGATCAAGCAAAATTGCCTTTGTGGATCATCTTGAATGGCTTTAATACGATAAGCCGATGATGCAATTTAAAAACCACAAGAACGCCAGCTGAGCGTTCGCAGACAAGATAAGGCCGCGCCGTTCGAGTTTTTGCGCGGACAAGGTAGGAATGAAACCGACTGATATCGCGGCACCAGACTACTTTCATAAAGTAGTCGATTGCCAGTGGGCCTGCCCAGCACACACGCCCGTTCCCGAATACATCCGCTTGATCGCCGAAGGCCGCTACAGCGACGCCTATATGATCAATTGGCGGTCGAACGTATTTCCCGGAATTCTCGGCCGCACCTGCGATCGCCCGTGCGAGCCCGCCTGCCGCCGCGGCCGCGTCGAGGAAACACCGGTCGCGATCTGCCGGCTCAAGCGCGTCGCCGCGGACTTCAAGGACGACGTCAAGCACCGCATGCCGCGGCCGCCGGCGAAAAACGGCAAGCACATCGCGATCGTCGGCGGCGGTCCCGCCTCGCTTACGGTGGCCCGCGACCTCGCGCCGCTCGGTTACCACTGCACGGTGTTCGATGCCGATCCGAAGGCAGGCGGCATGATGCGAACGCAGATCCCGAAATTCCGGCTGCCGGATTCGGTGATCGACGAGGAAACCGACTACATCCTCGATCTCGGTATCGAATTCAAAGGCGGCCAGCGTATCGACAGCCTGAAGAAGCTGTTGACCGAAAATTACGACGCGATCTTCGTCGGCTCCGGCGCGCCGCGCGGCCGCGAGCTCACTATCCCCGGCCGCAAGGAAGCAGCAAGCCGTATCCACATCGGCATCGACTGGCTCTCCAGCGTGTCGTTCGGCCATGTCGAGAAGATCGGCAAACGCGTGATCGTGCTCGGCGGCGGCAACACCGCGATGGATTGCTGCCGCACCGCGCGCCGTCTTGGCGGCGAAGACGTCAAGGTGATCGTGCGTTCCGGCTTCGAGGAAATGAAGGCGAGCCCCTGGGAAAAGGAGGACGCCATCCATGAGGACATTCCGATCCTCAATTTCATGGTGCCGAAGGCGTTCGTTCACGACAATGGCAGGCTCACCGGCGTCACGTTCCAGAGGGTGAAGGCCGAATACGATGCGAAGGGCCGGCGCAATCTGGTGCCCTCGGGCGAACCGGACGAGACGATCAATTGCGACGACGTGCTGGTGGCGGTCGGCCAGGAGAACGCCTTCCCCTGGATCGAGCGCGACTGCGGTGTCGACTTCGACCAATGGAACATGCCCAAGGTCGATGCCAAGACCATGGCGTCGACCAATCCGAAGGTGTTCTTCGGCGGCGACGCCGCGTTCGGCCCGAAGAATATCATCTGGGCGGTGGCGCACGGTCACGACGCGGCACTCTCGATCCACAAGCTGATCTCGGGTGAGGACATTACCGAGCGGCCGCTTCCCGAAGTGCAGGTCTCGTCGCAGAAGATGGGCATTCACGAATGGAGCTATGACAACGACATCTCCGACGACAAGCGCTTCAAGGTGCCGCACCGTGACAAGGTCGTGGCGCTGAAGGATATCCGCGCGGAGGTCGAACTCGGCTACGACCTCAAGCTCGCGCTCGGCGAGGCGCGGCGCTGCCTGAACTGCGACATCCAGACCGTGTTTTCGGCGCCGCTGTGCATCGAGTGCGACGCCTGCGTCGATATCTGCCCGATGGATTGCATCACCTTTACGCAGAATGGCGAGGAAGCCGATCTGCGCCAGCGGCTGAAGGCGCCGTCGCCGCATCCGGACCAGGACCTCTATGTCGCCGACGGCCTCAAGACCGGGCGGGTGATGGTCAAGGACGAAGACGTCTGCCTGCATTGCGGCCTGTGCGCCGAGCGTTGTCCCACCGGCGCCTGGGACATGCAGAAATACCTCATCGACATGACCCACGCAGGTACATCATGCCCGTCCAAAGCCCGATCAGCAGCGTAAACGACTTCGTCGTCCGCTTCGCCAACGTCAATGGCTCGGGTTCGGCGAGCGCCAACGAGCTGTTCGCCCGTTCGATCCTGCGCCATGGCGTACCGGTTAGCCCACGCAACATCTTCCCGTCCAACATTCAGGGACTGCCGACCTGGTATGAGGTGCGGGTGACCGAGGACGGCCATCTCGGCGCACGCGGCGGCGTCGACATGATGGTGGCGATGAATCCGCAAACCTGGGACAAGGATCTCGCCTCGATCGAGCCCGGCGGCTACCTGTTCTACGATTCGACCAAGCCGATGCCGTCGTCGAAATTCCGCACCGACATCACCGTGATCGGCGTGCCGCTGACCGCGATCACCAACTCCACCTATACCGACCCGCGTCAGCGTCAGCTGTTCAAGAATATCATCTATCTCGGCGCGCTGTGTGCGCTGCTCGACATGGACCCGAAGCTGATCGAGCAACTGATCGCCGAACAATACAAGGGCAAGGAAAAACTCCTGTCGTCGAACGTCCACGCGCTGCATCTCGGCCGCGACTGGGCGCTGCAGAACCTCAAATGCCCGATCGGCCTGCGCGTCGGGAAAGCCGACAAGGTCGGCGACCGCATTTTCATCGAGGGCAACAGCGCGGCGGCGTTGGGGGCTGTCTATGGCGGCGCCACGGTGTGTGCGTGGTATCCCATTACACCGTCATCTTCTCTCGCCGACGCCTTCGGCAGCCATTGCAAGAAGCTGCGGCACGATCCGAAAACCGGCAAGGCCAAATACGCCATCGTGCAGGGCGAGGACGAACTGGCCTCGATCGGCATCGTGATCGGCGCGTCATGGAACGGCGCCCGCGCCTTCACCGCCACCTCCGGCCCCGGCATCTCGCTGATGCAGGAATTCATCGGCCTTTCCTACTTCGCCGAGATTCCGGCCGTGATCATGAACGTGCAGCGTGCCGGCCCGTCGACCGGCATGCCGACCCGCACCCAGCAATGCGACATCCTCGCCTGCGCCTATGCTTCCCATGGCGATACCAAGCATGTGCTGCTGTTTCCGGAGGATCCGGCGGAAGCGTTCGAATTCGCCGCCCAGGCCTTCGACCTCGCCGAACGGCTGCAAACCACGATTTTCGTCATGCTCGATCTCGATATCGGCATGAACCACAGACTCTGTCGCCCGTTGAAGTGGGATGATTCCCGGCAATACGACCGCGGCAAGGTGATGACGGCGGAAATGCTGGAGGACGGCCGTGACTTCGGCCGCTATCTCGACGTCGACGGCGATGGCATCCCCTACCGCACCTATCCCGGCACCCATCCGACCAAGGGCTCGTACTTCACCCGCGGCACCTCGCGCGACCGTTACGCGCGCTACTCCGAGGAAGGTTCCATCTATGCCGACAACATGCAGCGGCTGGTGCGCAAATTCGAGACCGCCCAGGACATGGTGCCGCGGCCGCTGCAGGCCAACGCCGCCAAGCCCACCAAATACGGCGTCATCTATTTCGGCTCGACCGCGCCGGCGATGGATGAAGCGATCCAGCTTCTGGAGGCGCATGGACACCAGCTCGACCGCCTGCGGATTCGCGCCTTCCCGTTCCATTCCAGCGTCGCCAGCTTCATCGCCGACCACGATTTCGTCTACGTGGTCGAGCAGAACCGCGATGCGCAGCTTCGCTCGCTGATCGTCAACGAGAACGGCATCGATCCGGTGCGGCTGGTTCCGATCCGTCACTATGACGGCACGCCGATCACCGCCCGCTTCATCGCCGGCGCCATCGGCGACCACCAGGATCAGCTCCAGGTCACCCCGCTGCGCAAGGTAAAGTCATGACCTATATCGCCAAGCCGAAATTTCATCATCCGGGGTTGCCCAAGAACGGCCTCGGCTACACGCATCGGGACTACGAGGGCAAGATTTCGACGCTGTGCGCCGGCTGCGGCCATGACTCGATCACGGCGTCGATCATCGAGGCCTGTTACGAGCTGTCGATCGAGCCGCACCGCGTCGCCAAGATTTCCGGGATCGGCTGCTCGTCGAAAACCCCCGACTACTTCCTCGGCAATTCGCACGGCTTCAACTCGGTGCATGGCCGCATGCCGTCGGTTTTGACCGGTGCCAATCTCGCCAACCGCGACCTGATCTATCTCGGCGTCTCCGGCGACGGCGATTCCGCCTCGATCGGCTTCGGCCAGTTCGCGCATTCGATCCGGCGCGCCGTCAACATGACCTACATCGTCGAGAACAACGGCGTTTACGGCCTGACCAAAGGCCAGTTCTCGGCCACCGCCGACCGCGGCTCGAAGTCAAAGAAGGGCGTGATGAACACCGACAACGCCGTCGACCTGGTGGCGATCGCGCTTCAGCTCGGCGCAAGCTTCGTGGCGCGCAGCTTCTCCGGCGACAAGACCCAGCTGGTGCCGCTGATCGCGGCGGCGATCGAGCACAAGGGCGCGGCGTTCATCGACGTCATCAGCCCCTGCGTCGCCTTCAACAACCATGCCGGTTCGACCAAGAGCTTCGATTATGTGCGCGAGCACAATGATGCGGTGAACCGCCTCGACGTCATCACCGGACGTGATCCGATCTCCGTCGATTACGCGCCGGGCACGGTGCACGTCGTCGAGCAGCACGACGGCAGCAAGATCGCGCTGCGCAAGATCGATGCGGATTACGACGCGCATGATCGGGTCGGCGCGATGTCATTCCTGCAAAAGCACGCCGCCAAGGGCCAGATCGTCACCGGCCTGCTCTATGTCGATCCGGAGGCGGACGACCTCCACGCCCATCTCGACACCGTGGACAGCCCGCTCAACACGCTTGACGCAGGCGAGCTCTGCCCCGGCACCGCCGCACTGGACAAGATCAACGCCAGCCTGCGCTAACGCCTGCGGCCCGCTGCGCGGGCAGCTCCCTTCTGGCTTAGTTGACTGGCACCGCTTCCGTTTGATTTGGCCCCGCGGGCTCCCGCCAAGCCGCGAGCAGTGCGACCAACAGCATGCCGGTGACGAGCGTGCTTAACGGCAGGCCCAACACGTGTCGACCCGAGGTAAAATCTCCGACGGATGTTCCGGCAGCCCTGATGGCGACGACGGTCAACCAATAGAACGGCAGCAAACGAAGCGGCCCGTTTCGTCCGACCAGAAACAGCGCCGCTACAACAGGGCTGAGCAGCAGGGCCGATCCGCCATCATCAAGATGTAGATTGTGCGAGCAATAATCGCCGACCACCGTGCCCAGCGTGCCTGCGGTGAACATGCAGATCCAATAGCCGAGATCGGCGCGGATTACCGTACCCGTTTCGCCGGTTTTTTCCGCCGCTGTCGGCCGCCATGAGAACCTCCAGCTCGTCCACAACGCCGCGGCAAGCACGACAGCCAGGGCCGCCATCACCAGAATCCGGGGCAATTTGAGATCACCGGCTGCAAAATCGGCGAAGTTCGTCGCTGCCGTCCGCACGATAATGATGGCGATCCAATAGTAGCCTTCATGCGATGAACGATCGACGCGTTCGGCGACCATGACAATGCCAAGAGCGACCGCAAGAAATGGCAGCCCCGCAACATGGCCCAGCCCCAAATTATGCGCGAAAAAATCGCCCATGTTGGCGCCAAAAATACTCGCGATGCAAAGCGCCACCCAATAACGCGGCCCCAGCACCGGCAAATGTATTTTCTGCATCGAGATTACCCTCCGTCGCTGGCCCGGTTAAACGCGTGTCGCATCGGTCGCTCCGGCGTGCGAACCGGCCCGCTGGGGCAGAAACACAACACAGGCAAGGATGATCGCGGCGAGAATGGCCGTAGCATAAAACCTGCCGAAGGCAAGACCGCCATTATCGAGCGGCTTGTCGAGAAGGTCGCCGAGCGTGGCGCCCAGCGGCCGCGTCAAGATGAAGGCGCCCCAGAACAGCAGCGTTCTCGAGATGCCGGTCCAGAAGTAAGCCGCCGCGATCACGGCCAGCCCCGCCGCGAAAACCAGCGCGCCTCCTTCGTAGCCGAGCCCGTTGGTATCCGCCATCCAGTCGCCGAGCGCGGTGCCGAGCGTCTGCGAAAACAGGATCGCCACCCAATAGAACGTCTCGATTTTGGGTGAGACGATGGTGTTGACCGAAATCGATCCGGCCGACCAGTACCACACGGTCAAGGAGGCCATCAGAAGCAGGAACAGAGCCGATGCGCCTCCGGGATAACCGATGCCGAGCGAGCGGTCCGCGAAGTCGGCCACCGTCGTGCCTGCGGTCGTGGTGGCGATGACAACGAGCCAGTACAGCAGCGGATGAAAGGTCTTCGCGGAAATCTGCGCGACAACCACGGCCACAAAAATGCCGATGAAAATAAAGCTGGAGAGCGCGTAGCCGAGGTTCATCGTCATCGAAACCGCATCGCCACCGGTCTCCCCGAGTGTGGTCGCAAGTATCTTGATGAACCAGAAGACGAGAGTGACTTCTGGAACCTTGCTTCGCTGCAAGTCCTGATTCATGCCGGTATTCCCTGCCTTAAGCGTCGGCGGCGACCGGAGTGGCACAGCACCGCTCCGGAATCGATCGCCAGCCGATCCATCTGCGGCGGATGATTGCCGGACATTGATGGCGGCAGGATGAACGGCGCGACCGCAATCCGGTTCCCTTCGTTCAAAAAAGCGTTGGTTAGCTCGCGCGGCGTACGAAGCTCGAATTGAGCTCCTTTACCGAGCGCGCGCCGCATTGCTGCATGGCCGCGCGCGTTTCGGTGCGGACGATCTCGAGCACCCGCTCCACGCCTTCCTGGCCGAAAGCCCCTAGCCCCCAGAGATAAGGCCGCCCAACGCCGACCGCCTGCGCGCCCATCGCCAGCGCCTTGACGGCGTCCGTGCCGCGGCGGAATCCGCTATCGACGATGACGGGCATGCGCCCCTTCACCGCCGCGATGATTTCCGGCAGCGCGTCGATGGTGGAGCGGCCATTGTCTTCGCCGCGGCCGCCATGATTGGAAACCAGAATGCCGTCGATCCCGTTCTGCGCCGCGAGGTCGGCGTCCTCCGCCGTGATGATGCCTTTGAGCATGATCTTCATGCGCGTGACATCGCGCATGCGCTTGACGGTGTCCCAGTTCAGATTGGAGGACTCGCCGCCTCCCTTGATAGCGGTGAGGTCGATGCCGTCATAATTGTGCCGGCGGGCCGCCCGCGCCGCAAAACTGCTGCGGTCATGACATGAAGAACATTCGCGCGTGTCGGTGCGCATCAGGCGGAACAGGGTTTCCTGGTTGCGGCCCGCGATACGATCGACCGTCACCATCAGGACCGGACAGCCGGCGCCGTCGGCGCGCTTGATCAGCGCCTGCGCGACCTCCCAGCTCGGCGATGCATAGAGCTGGAACCAGACCGGCGCCCCGCGCGCCTTGGTGACGTCGTCCACGGAAAAGTTCGAGGAGGTCGACAGCATTTGCAGATGATTGCCGGCGCGCGCGGCTCTGGCGACGGCAAGCTCGCCGTCGGGGTGAAAGAACTGGTTGGCGCCGGTCGGGCATACGAAGATCGGCGAATCATATTTCACGCCGAAAAGCTCGATGCTGGTGTCGACCCTGGAGACGTCATTGAGACGATGGGGCATCAGCTGAAATTTGAGAAAATCCCCGCGGTTGGCGCGCAGCGTGACCTCGTCGTCGATGCCGGATGCCATGTAGCCGAAATGCGCCGGCGGCACGTTCTTGCGGGCCACCGGTTCGAAGTCGAACACGTTGATGGCGTCCTTTGGACGACCGATCAAATCGCCGCTGCCCGGCGGCGCCCATATCATCGGATCAGGCAATTTGGGCGGGGCTTCCATGCCGTAGGCCGCCAGCGCACCGGATGCCAGCAGAGGACTGCCGGCGAGATATTGCAGAAAACGGCGGCGGCTGGTGGCGCGAACGATTCCCGATGTCATCGAAGTATCCTCCCCTGCAGCTATTCTTTTTGTAGGTGGACGATAGCAGCCGAAGGGCCGGCTCGGAAAGCGCCGGCGACGCCGGGCAGCCCAGGCATGCACATCCGCCGCCGGTGACCTTGGCGTGAGGGCCCTCGGCGCCCACCGAAAAAACGCGGGGAATGCCACCAAACCGGCGGGTTCTGATGGGATCGATATGCCTGCAACGGCGTTATCCAGCGGGGGTAATCATAATCCCGTCATCAGCGCGCAGAAGGATTTGTTGACAATCCGGCGTTCCGCCAGAGAAGGTTGCGGTCAGGCCGACAACAGACCCGCTCGAACAGAAACAGGGCATCATGAATCCCGTCAAAGCACTCGAAAACCACGGCCAGGCGGTCTGGCTGGATTTCCTGGCCCGCGGCTTCGTCGCCAAGGGCGACCTGAAAAAGCTGATCGATACCGACGGCGTCAAAGGCGTGACGTCGAATCCGTCGATCTTCGAGAAGGCGATCGGCAGTTCCGACGAATATGACGGCGCGATCGGCCATGCCCTCAAGAAAGGCGATCGTCCGGTCGCCGATCTGTTCGAGCATTTGGCGGTGGAGGACATCCAGCACGCCGCGGACGTGCTGCGCCCGGTTTACGATAATTTGAAGGGCGAAGACGGGTTCGTCAGTCTCGAAGTATCGCCCTATCTGGCGATGGACACCAAAGGCACCATCGCCGAGGCCGAGCGGCTCTGGAAAGAGGTCCATCGCCGCAACCTGATGGTCAAGGTGCCGGCGACGCCGGAAGGCCTGCCCGCGATCGAACACCTGATCGGAGAAGGCATCAGCATCAACATCACGTTGCTGTTCTCGCGAGATGTCTACGTCGAGGTCGCCGAGGCCTATCTCGCCGGCCTGGAGAACTATGTCGCCGGCGGCGGCGATCCCTCCCATGTCGCCAGCGTCGCCAGCTTCTTCGTCAGCCGCATCGACAGCGCGGTCGACAAGCAGCTCGATGAAAGGATTGTGCGCGCCAACGACCCCAGCGAAAAGGAACGGCTGGCCGCGTTGAAAGGCAAGGTCGCGGTCGCGAATGCAAAACTCGCCTATCAGCAATACAGGCGGCTGTTCTCCGGCGCGAGGTGGGACCGGCTTGCGGCCAAAGGGGCAAAGCCGCAGCGGTTGCTGTGGGCTTCGACCGGAACCAAGAACAAGGACTACAGCGACGTGCTCTATGTCGAGGAGTTGATCGGTCCCAACACCGTCAACACCGTGCCGCCGGCGACGCTCGATGCCTTCCGCGATCACGGCAAGCCGCGCGACAGCCTTGAGGAAAATGTCGAGGCTGCCAAAAACGTCCTCGCCGAGCTCGAAAAATCCGGCATCTCGCTCGATGCGATCACCACCGAGCTGGTCAAGGACGGCGTCAAACTGTTTGCGGACGCCGCCGACAAGCTCTATGGCGCGGTGGCAAACAAGCGCGCAGCGGTGTTGGGTGCCGGTATCGATCGGCAGAAGCTGGCACTGGGCGCAAGCATCGGGAAAGCCGTCGAAAAGAGCACGGAGGAATGGCGCGCGTCGGCAAAGATCCGCCGGCTCTGGCAAAAGGACAATTCGGTCTGGACCGGCGAGGACGAGCACAAATGGCTGGGCTGGCTGAACAGCGCCGCCAACGCCGATATCGCCGACTACGAGGATTATGCGGAGCGCGTGAAGGGGCAGCATTTCACCGATGCCGTCGTGCTCGGCATGGGCGGATCGAGCCTCGGGCCCGAAGTGCTGGCCGAGACTTTCCCGAAGAAAGCCGGCTTCCCCAAATTGCACGTCCTTGATTCCACCGATCCGGCGCAGGTGCGCGCGATGGAAAAGACGGTTGACCTGTCGAAGACCCTGTTCATCGTCTCCAGCAAGTCCGGCGGCACCACCGAGCCGAATGTGATGAAGGATTATTTCTTCGCCCGCGTGGCGCAGACCATCGGCGCTGACAAGGCCGGCCATCGATTCATCGCGGTCACCGATCCCGGCTCGTCCCTGGAGAAGACCGCGGCCAGACAGGGTTTTGCCCGCACCTTCCACGGCGACCCCTCGATCGGCGGCCGCTATTCCGTGCTGTCGCCGTTTGGGCTGGTGCCCGCCGCCACCGCCGGCATCGACGTTCGCACCCTGATCCGGCACACCCTTTCGATGCTGCGCTCCTGCGGGCCGGACGTGCCGCCGCACGAAAATCCCGGCGTACAGCTCGGCCTCGCCATGGGGCTTGCAGGTCTCGAGGGCCGCGACAAGGTGACGATCCTGTCGTCCGGGAAAATCGCCGATTTCGGCGCCTGGGCCGAGCAACTGATCGCCGAATCCACCGGCAAGGACGGCAAGGGCCTGATTCCGATCGCCGGCGAACCATTGGGTGATGCGGCGCTCTATGGCGACGACCGGTTCTTCATCGATCTGCGCACCGAAGGCGAAAGCGATGCCGCGCATGACGACAAGCTCGCCGCGCTGGAGAAGGCCGGGCATCCGGTCGTCCGCATCGTCATGAAATCGATCGAGCATATCGGCCAGGAGTTTTTTCGATTCGAGATGGCGACCGCGGTTGCCGGTGCGATCCTCGGTATCAATCCGTTCAACCAGCCCGACGTCGAGGCCGCCAAGATCAAGACCCGGGAGTTGACCGCGGCGTTCGAGAAATCCGGCGCGCTGCCCGCGGAAGAGCCGGTGATGTCGTCAGCCGAGGCCGATCTCTACACCGACGACAGGAACGCCGCCGATCTGCGCAGGGCCGGCGCCGACGGCGACCTTGGCTCGTGGCTGAAGGCTCACCTCGCACGCACAGGTGCCGCCGACTATGTGGCGCTGCTCGCCTATATCGAACGCGATGCCGCGCATATCGGGACGCTGCAGACCATGCGGCTTGCGGTACGCGACAAGCACCATGTCGCGACCTGCGCGGAATTCGGCCCGCGTTTCCTGCATTCCACGGGGCAAGCCTACAAGGGCGGCCCCGACAGCGGCGTCTTCCTCCAGATCACATCCGATGACGCCAGGGATTTGCCGGTGCCCGGCCAAAAGGCCAGTTTTGGCGTGATCAAGGCGGCGCAGGCGCGCGGCGATTTCGGCGTGCTGACCGAGCGCGGCCGGCGCGCGCTGCGCGTGCATCTCAAGGGCGATCTTGAAGCCGGCCTGAGGGCGCTCGATAGCGCGATCAGGTATGCATTGAATTAGAGGTCTGATCATGACCAGAGATCGAAGACCGCGGACTCCATCACCTCTCCCATCGGGAGAGGTGACACGCCAATTCCTCCAACTGCAATTTAGGAACTCCACATGCAACTCGGCATGATCGGTTTGGGGCGGATGGGCGGCAATATCGTCCGCCGGCTGATGAAGCACGGTCATACGACCGTCGTTTACGACAAGGACCCCAAGGCGGTCGCGGCGATCGCGGCTGACGGCGCGGTCGGCTCGGGCGCGCTGGAAGATTTTGTCAGGAAACTCGTGAAGCCGCGCACCGCCTGGGTGATGCTTCCCGCCGGCAAGATCACTGAGGCGACAATCGATGCACTGGCAAAGCTGATGGAGAATGGCGATGTCATCATCGATGGCGGCAACACCTTCTGGCAGGACGACGTACGCCGCGGCAACGCCCTGAAGGAACGCGGCATCCACTATATCGACGTCGGCACGTCAGGCGGCGTCTGGGGCATCGAGCGCGGCTATTGCATGATGATTGGCGGCGACAAGGCGGTGGTCGACCGTCTCGATCCGATCTTCGCGGCGCTGGCGCCGGGCATCGGCGATATCCCGCGCACCGAAGCGCGCGAGGGACGCGACCCGCGCATCGAGCAGGGCTATATTCACGCAGGCCCCGTAGGCGCCGGGCACTTCGTCAAGATGGTTCACAACGGCATCGAATATGGCCTGATGCAGGCCTATGCCGAAGGTTTTGACATTTTGAAGAATGCCAATATCGAGGCACTGCCGCCGGAGCATCGCTTCGATCTCGACATTGCCGATATTGCCGAGGTGTGGCGGCGCGGCAGCGTGATCCCATCCTGGCTGCTCGATCTTACGGCTTCCGCGCTCGCCAATAATCACACGCTGGATAATTATTCCGGATTTGTGGAAGATTCCGGCGAGGGCCGCTGGACCGTCAACGCCGCGATCGACGAAGCGGTGCCGGCCGAGGTGCTGACCGCGGCGCTGTTTGCGCGGTTTCGCTCGCGCAAGGAACATACCTTCGCGGAAAAAATTCTCTCGGCAATGCGTGCCGGTTTCGGCGGGCACAGGGAGCCGCCGAAGCAGTCCGGCACAAAGGCCTGATACAAATGACCGTCAGTCAAGCAAAACAAAAAAAGCCGGATCCCTGCAGCATCGTGATCTTCGGCGTGACCGGTGATCTCGCGCACCGACTGGTGATCCCCGCACTCTATAACCTCGCCGCAAACGACTTGCTGCCGGACAATTTCTGTATCGTCGGCGTCGCCCGCACGGCCATGACGAGCGAAGAGTTGACCGACAGCCTGACCAAAGGTCTGCATCAGTTTGCCACCCGCAAGGTGGACGACGCCATTGCCAAACGCCTGCTCGGATGCGTCACCTGCATCGAGGCTGATCCGAAAGACCCGGCGTCGTTCGATGCGATGCGTGAGCAACTCGACAGGCTGGAGACCGAGCGGAAAACTGCCGGCAACCGGCTGTTCTATCTGGCAACGCCGCCGAACGGTTTTCTTCCGATCAGCCGGGAACTCGGCCGCACCGGCATGCTGAGCGAGAATGGCGTTTGGCGGCGGCTGGTGGTGGAAAAGCCATTCGGGACCGATCTCGACTCGGCCAAAGCGCTGAACGGCGAATTGTTGAAGCTCGTCGACGAGCACCAGATTTACCGGATCGATCATTACCTCGGCAAGGAAACCGTCCAGAATATCCTGGTGCTGCGCTTCGCCAACGGCATGTTCGAGCCGATCTGGAATCGCAATCACATTGACCATATCCAGATTACCGTCGACGAAAAAATCGGCGTCGGCCATCGCGGCAGCTTTTACGACGCCACCGGCGCGCTGCGCGACATGGTGCCGAACCATTTGTTTCAGCTGCTGTCGCTGGTCGCGATGGAGCCGCCGGCGAAGTTCGATGCCCATTCGGTGCGGTCGGAAAAAGCCGACGTGCTGGCGGCGATCCAGACCCAGAGCGAGGAAGAGGCGCTGCGCAATTCCGTGCGCGGGCAATATCGCGCCGGCACAGTCGGCGACACCGAAATCGAGGACTATCGCAAGACCGAGGATGTCAACCCCGGCAGCACTACGGAGACCTATGCCGCGCTGAAACTGACGATCGACAACTGGCGCTGGGCCGGGGTGCCGTTTTATCTCCGCACCGGCAAGGCGCTCGGCGTGAAACGCACCGAGATCGCGATCAAGTTCAAGCAAGCACCGTTCGCCATGTTCCGCAACACGCCCGTGGACCGGTTGTCGCAGAATTTTCTCATTATCAGCACCGAGCCGACCGAAGGCATTGCGCTGCAGTTCAATACCAAAGTGCCGGGACCCGCCATCGATATCGACGGCGTCGAGATGAAATTTCGCTATAAGGATTATTTCCAGGCCGAGCCCAGCACCGGTTACGAGACGCTGATTTACGACTGCATGATCGGCGACAACATCCTGTTTCAGCGCGCCGATAGCGTGGAAGCCGGGTGGCAGGCGGTGCAGCCGTTCCTGGATGCCTGGAAGAAGGCCGGCTCCAGGGGGCTGAAGATCTATGATCCGGGCAGCGAAGGGCCCGAAGAGGCCAACGATCTGGTGGAGCGTGATGGGCGAAACTGGCGGAATCTGACTTGACGATGGCCGGCGGCAATCAACGCAAGGTGATCACCGTTGCCGATCCGGCTGCGCTCGCGACAGCCGCCGCGGAGCGTCTGGTGGCAAGGATCGACGCGAACCCTGGCCGGGCGGCGATTTGCCTGACCGGCGGATCGAGCCCGAAACAGCTCTACCGGCTGCTCGCGACCGACAGCTATCGCAGCCGAATCCCCTGGGACCGCATCCATTGGTTCATCGGCGATGAGCGTTTTGTGGCCCCGAACGATCCCCGCAACAATATGGCCATGGCGCGGGAGACCTTTCTCGATCGCTGCGCGCCGGCGGCCAACATCCACCCGATCCCGACCGATACCGCTGACCCCGACGAGTCCGCACGCCGCTACGAGAGCGAGCTTCAATCGTTCTATGGCGCCGATCAGTTGGATTTCGCCCGGCCCTTGTTCGATGTGGTGCTGATGGGCGTCGGGCCCGATGGTCATACCGCATCGCTGTTTCCGGGCTATCCCGCTATCGAGGAG
>Ga0073928_10002384_pt1 | contig 32520 bp, 24 predicted proteins | sample PaiPotPPA55metaG_FD_76969 | JGI IMG/M metagenome (GOLD analysis project Ga0073928, IMG submission 76969) | Iron sulfur acid spring bacterial and archeal communities from Banff, Canada, to study Microbial Dark Matter (Phase II) - Paint Pots PPA... ...
CGGTGGCTCGTCAGGCGGCCCTGGCGGCTATTCGGGCGGCTCTGGCGGACCTGGCGGCCCGCGCCCACAAAGCGGCGGCGGAGGGCGCCCCGGCGGTCCCGCCAAGCGCGGCAAACGAAACTTCGTCCGCAAGAAGAAGGTTTGCCGGTTCTGCGTCGACAAAGTGGACTACATCGATTACAAAAAGGCCGAAATTCTCGCGCCCTTCATTCAGGATCGCGGCAAGATTCTCCCGCGCCGGATGACTGGCACCTGCGCCCGCCACCAGCGCTGGCTCACGGTGGCAATCAAGCGCGCGCAGAACATCGCGCTGTTGCCGTTCGCTGCGGAACTGTAAATTCGGCCGCAGCGCGGCCATAGATAGGCAGGCATGAAAATCTGAAGGGTATTTGAGGGAACGAAAATGCAGATCATCTTGCAGGAAGATGTCGAAAAGCTCGGCAATCGCGGCCAGGTAGTGGAAGTGGCCGAAGGCTACGCGCGGAACTTTCTTTTGCCTCGCAAACTCGCCCTCGAAGCTTCGGCCGGCAACATGAAGCGGCTCGAAAGAATGCGCGCCACTTTCGCCAAGAAAGAAGCTACCGAAAAAGACGCCGCGGAGAAACTCGCCGAGTTGCTCGCAGGCGTTTCAATCTCGCTCACCCGTAAAGCTGGCGAAAACGATCAGCTCTTCGGCTCCGTGACCACGGCCGATCTTTCTGCGGCGCTGGAAGCCCAGGGCTACACGATCGACAAGCGCAAGATAACGCTCACCGATCCCATCAAGCTCGTCGGCGAATATCAGGTTCCGATCAAGCTTCATCGCGAAGTCACCGCGAACGTTAAGCTCGTGGTCGCGAAAGAAGGTTAGCGCGGTCCGCACACAATTCGGTTTCAAGGGCGCTGCCTTTTCAATGAGGGGGCGCTCTTTTCTTCCGTCCCAAGCTGACACGCATTCCACAGTTGTCCACAGGCGCGTACAGTTGACGTTTGCCCAACGAGTGTCACAATGCTCTGCGATGTCGCCGACATCCGGGAAGTCCGCAGCTGTGCGGCATAAATCTGTTGCTTGCAGCGGCCCGCGGCTTCGGCGAAAATAAAGCGAACCTAATGCCTAACGACACCTCAATCGAGCGACCTTTGCCACAGAATCTGGAGGCCGAGCGCAGCATCCTCGGTGCGATTCTGCTGGACAATCATGCGCTGAACGCTGCCGTCGAAAAGCTGCGGTCCGAGGATTTCTTTCTCGACCAGCACCGGCGCATTTACGAGCGCATGATTCAGCTCGGAGAAAAGCAGCAGGCCATCGACCTCGTCACGCTCACCGAAGACCTTCATCGCCGCGGCGAACTTGAGGCCGCGGGTGGCCCCTCGTATATTTCGCAGCTTGCGGATGGTTTGCCTCGCGTCACCAACGTGGAGCACTACGCGCGCATCGTGAAGGAAAAAGCTGTGCTGCGCAGCCTGATCCATTCGACCGCGGCCATTCAGGAGCAAGCGCTTCAGGCCGGCGAGGATGCCGACACGATTCTGGACCGCGCCGAATCCGAGATCTTTCAGATCGCCGAAGATCGGGTTCGCGCCGGCCTGATAGGCGTCAAAGAGCTCGTTCGCGAGAATTTCGAGCGGCTCGAGAGGATTTTCAGCGAAGGCCGCCGCATCACGGGTCTGGCAACAGGTTATGCGGGACTGGATAACGAGACGGCCGGTCTGCAGCCGTCCGAGTTGATCATCCTTGCGGCGCGGCCTTCGATGGGCAAGACGGCGCTCGCGCTCAACATTGCCGAAAACGTCGCGCTGCGACATCGCGAACCCGTTGCCATCTTCAGTCTGGAAATGTCCAAGGAATCGCTGCTGCTGCGCTTGCTCGCCTCTGAAGCGCGCGTCGACGCGCACAAATTCCGCACTGGCCACATGAACAAGGAAGATTGGGGCAAAATTACAGCTTCACTCGCGAACCTTGCAGAGGCTCCGCTCTGGATCGACGATTCAGCGTCTTCTACCGTCCTTGAAATGGGCGCGAAGGCCCGGCGACTCAAGCGCGACCGCGGACTCTCGCTGATGATCGTTGACTATCTCCAACTCGTGGTTCCTTCCAACACCAGGCGCGGCACGAATCGCCAGGAAGAGGTTTCAAGCATGTCGCGCGCGCTTAAGGGACTGGCCAAGGAACTAAAAGTCCCGATCGTCGTGCTCAGCCAGTTGACCCGCGCGCCCGAACGCGAAGAGCGGAAGCCGCAACTCGCCGACCTGCGCGAATCGGGCGCCATCGAACAGGATGCAGACGTAGTGCTGTTCATCAACCGCCCGAATTTCTACAAGACCGATATTCCCGAAGAGGAACGCAACAAAGCCGAGCTGATTATCGCCAAGCAACGCAACGGTCCAGTAGGCACTCTGAATTTCGTTTTCTTTGGACGCCACACGCGCTTCGAAGAGGCCGCGCCCGACACTTGGAACTCCGGCCCGTCGGACGAGTAGGCTTTCTGTCTGCGTCATTTGATACCCACAGGCGTGTCCACGTTTCCGCAACCGTGAACCGCTCCACCGCCCGTTCCTGAAGGTCGTTCTCCACTAAGCATAGTATTGTCAGCAGTTTCCCGGCACCCTCAGACTCAGCCGGTCTCCGTGCTATCAACGGCCCAAGTCCTGCAATTGTTTCCGTGCACTGTTTACCTAATCGCAGCGGTTGGCGACGCCAACGGGAAATTCTTGGCGCCGCTGCAACGGAGTCTGGCATTCTAAAAGACCATGGCAAAAGCGATCCATCTCAAAGGACGGCCCGTATGGGCCGAAATTTCGCTCCGCGCGATTTTGCATAACCTGAAAGTGATTCGCACGCACATTGGCCGCGAACGGAAGATTCTCGCGGTAGTGAAATCAAATGCCTATGGCTTGGGTGCTGTGCCGATTGCGAAAGCATTGCAGAAAGCCGGCACGGAATGGTTCGGCGTCACGTGCAGCAATGAAGGCGTTGAGCTGCGCGATGCGGGCATAAGCAAACCCATTCTTGTGCTCACCGGCTTTTGGCCGGGAGAAGAAAAGCGGCTCTTCGAGAACGATCTCACCCCCACGGTCAATCGCGTCAGCGACCTGCGCCATCTCGAGCGCGCAGCGAAGTCCTCGCGAAAAAAAGGCCGCCGTTTCCGCTTTCATCTGAAGATCAACACGGGAATGAACAGGCTTGGAATTTCGCCTTTCGAAGTCGATGCGTTCGCCAGCGAGTTGGCTGATTGCCCTCACATCGAGCTCCAAGGGACCTACACGCACTTCGCTTCCGCCGAAGATTTCACGAGCTCGCAAACCGCCGAACAGGAGAAGCTCTTCCTCGAGTGCCTCGATCGCCTGCGCGCGCTCGGCATTTCGCCCGGAATCGTGCACATGGCCAACAGTGGGGCCATCTGCGCACGCCCGAGCACCTGGGAGGATATGGTGCGCCCTGGCGCGATTCTCTACGGGTATCATCAGGGGTTTACGCCGCCCGAGAAAAAGCTAGAAGTGATGAAGCAGATGCCGCTCGAGCCGTGCCTTTCGTTGCGCGCACGAATCATTTCACTGCGCGACGTCGCCGCAGGGCAAGGCGTCGGTTACGGAGCGCGATTCGTAACCGAAGGCCCATCGCGCATAGCCGTAATCAACGCCGGTTACGCGGACGGTATTGTGCGTTCTCGAACCAACCGAGGGTGCGCATTGCTCCACGGCTGTCGGGTTCCTCTCGTGGGCGTGATCTCGATGGACTTGACGGCCCTTGATGTAACGAACGTAGCCGGCGGGCAGGTCGGCGACGTAGTTTCCATCTACGGTGCGGACAACGACGACGCAATCCACGTGTCAGACGTTGCCCGCGAAATCGGCACCGTGACTTCCGACCTTCTCTGCGCGCTCGGCCGTCGCGTGCCTAAGTACTATCTGTAGTTGCCTAGTTCGAGAACTGATCCCATTTCCATTTGCGCACCACCGTTGGCGGCTCTTTCCGTCGGTGCTATACTGCGTAAATCATAATACTTGTTAGCTGCTCCATTTTATTCCGGTAGCGCAGGTTCATCGGCCGGCTGGTCGGAAGGTAGTGAGTGGCGCTTGGATCATAGCGACTAAACGATTATACGTTTCATAGAAGGTGCAAACATGCAGAGGTCTAGTGGCAGTCAGGTGCGCGTTCAAGCCGGCGCATCACCAGAAACCTCTCCTCAAAGACCCGTAATCCTCGGGCGCATTCCCCACGATTCGGTGGGCACTTTCTGGGATATGCTGGCCATTCGCGCCATTTTTGCGATCGTGTGCGTCGCCGCGGGCTATCACTTTCAGCCGTTCAACCTTACGAAGGCCTACGCGTCGCTCGCCGGATTGATTTTTTCAATCGCGGTCGTGCTTTTCGAGGTGCGGCTTCGCCGGATGAGTCTCCGGCGCCTGATCGGCGCCGCCACGGGCTCGATACTCGGCATTCTAGGCGCTTACCTCACCTCGCTGATTCTTACCCACACTTCGATGCCCCCTAGCACGCGGTCGTTTTTCAGCCTTGCCGTCTTTCTCGTCATGGCTTACATCGGATTGATTCTCGGCGCCAACAAGGGCGACATGCTCAACCTGCAAGCCTTCGGGGGCGTTTTCGGCTCGGAACGAAGCATGAAGCATTCGTTCAAAGTGCTCGATACCAGCGTGATTATCGATGGCCGCGTCGCCGACATCGCTGACGCGCTCTTCCTCGACGGCACGGTGATCATTCCGCAATTCGTATTGCACGAACTGCAGCTGGTAGCCGATTCCGCCGATCCGCTGAAGCGCCAGCGCGGCCGCCGCGGTCTCGAAGTTTTGCAGCGCATTCAGAAGATGCCGCATCTGGACGTACAAGTCGCCGAGGACGATTTTCAGCAGATTCCCGAAGTTGATCTGAAGCTGATCGAGCTCGCGAAACGCTACGATGCGAAAATTGTTACCAACGACTTCAACCTGAATAAAGTCGCCACACTCCAGGGCATCGAAATCATGAATGTCAATCAGCTCGCGAACGCGCTCAAGCCGGTTGTGCTTCCCGGAGAGACAATGCGGGTATTCATCCTGCGCGAAGGCAAGGAATACAATCAGGGCGTTGCGTATCTTGATGACGGGACCATGGTCGTTGTGGACGGAGCGCGGAAGATGATCAACAAGACCGTGGACATCACCGTCACTTCCGTTCACCAGACGACCGCGGGCAAGATGATCTTCGGCCGCTACGACGAACGCGGCGAGCAAATGCCTCGCTCAACCGCGGCGGCTCAACAAGCGGAGCCGCACGCCGGAACGCGGCCTATGGAAGGCACCGCCGGAGGCGAGCGCCCGCCGCGCCCGCTTTACCCGGAACCCGGCCGCTCGTAACCCCAGTTTTACTTGGCTTGCAGGGGTGTTTCTATCGCCGCCAGGAAGCTGTTGCGTTAGACTGTTGGCCCTTCTATGAGCCGCATCGCCGCTATCGTTCCTGCTGCTGGTCTCGGCACCCGCATGGGCGCGGGTATGCCGAAGCAATTTCTTGAACTCGACGGCATGCCGCTCGTGATTTACACCCTGCGCCGGCTCGCCGCCTGCGCCGCAATCACCGATTTCTTCATTTCGACGCGAGCCGACGACATCGTTGCTCTTCAGGACAAAGTGGGGAAGTCTGGGTTGGGACGCCCGGCGCGCGTGGTTCACGGCGGTGACACGCGCCAGCAGTCGGTAGCCAACGCGCTCGCGCAGGTCGAACCCACCACGGAAATTGTATTGGTGCACGACGCGGTGCGTCCATTCGTCACGCCCGAGCAAATCGAACGGGTCATCGCCGAAGCACGGAGCCGCGGCGCCGCAATCCTCGGCATTCCGGCAATCGATACGGTGAAAGAAGTAAAGCGGGCAAGCCTGCCGGAGGACGTCGCATTGATTAACGCGACGATTCCGCGCGAACGCATCGTGCTCGCGCAAACTCCGCAGGCATTCTCCTACGCGATTCTGCGCGACGCCTTCAAAAAAGCGCAACAGGACGACGTAACCGCGTCTGACGAAGCTGCGCTTGTCGAACGCCTGGGCCGCGACGTGTTCGTAGTTCTCGGCTCCGAGCGAAATTTCAAAATTACACGCCCCGCTGACATGGACCTCGCGCATTTTTATCTTGAACAAGAGCGTCGGAAGGGCCAGCTGTGACCACACGGCAGAAAGTTCAAATCGCTCTGTTTTGGTCTCTAATCTTCTTCTTGGCACTCTTTCTGGCGAGAACGAATACGCTCAACCGGGCTACTGGACTCGGCCAGGCAATCAACTATCTTCCGCTCGTGTTGATCGTCGCGTTGTTTGTATTGGTTATCACGATTGACAGGTCAATCAAAAGCGGGGGGCGATCCAAGACTGTGGTTACTCGCTCCGGGATTGGATACGACCTTCACCGCTTGTCGGAAGGACGAAAGCTGATGATCGGCGGAATTGAAGTGCCTTTCGACAAAGGCTCGCTCGGTCATTCCGATGGAGACGTACTCGCTCACGCCTTGTGCGATGCGCTCCTCGGCGCTGCGGGCCTCGGTGACATCGGCACGCACTTTTCGGACACGGATGCGAAATGGAAGGGAGTCTCGAGCCTGCTATTTCTCGAACACACCCGAAAGCTAATCGATGAGCGCCACCTTCGCATCAACCACCTGGATGCGGTCGTGATTTGCGAACGGCCGAAATTAGGGCCGCATTTTCCTGCGATGCGCGATGCGCTCGCGAGATCACTCGGAATCGCCGCCGGACAGCTCAACCTGAAAGCGAAGACGAACGAAGGCACCGGCGAAATCGGCCGAGGCGAGGCGATTGCGGCTCAGGCCATCGCAACTCTTGAGGGCTGACATTTCCACAAAAGTTTCCGACCTGGTATAGAAATCGCGGCACGCAGCGATTCACATAAAAACAACCATGAATTGGCTCACAGGATTTCATGCCGTGGAAGAAGCTCTTTCGGCCAACCGGCCGCTCGACCGCATCGTAATCGCGCGCGGACGGCATGGTGACCGCGTCGAAGCCGTCGTGCGGCTCGCGAAATCGCGTGGTGTCCCCGTGCGATTTGAAGACCGCCAGCAAGTCGATCGGCTCGCAGGCACTCACGAGCATCAAGGCATTGCGGCACTAGCCGCTGCGAAGCCTGCCATCGAACTTGAAGATCTGCTTCGTTCGAACAGCGGCAAAGCCGTGCTCGTTCTCCTCGACGGCATCGAAGACCCGCATAATCTGGGCGCGATTGTTCGCACATCTCTAGCGGCCGGCGCGACCGGCGTCGTGATTCCCGAACGCCGCGCGGTTGGCTTGACCGATACCGTGGAGCGAGCATCGGCGGGAGCGCTCGCGCATCTGTCCGTAGCGCGCGTGAAGAACCTCGTCCGCGCCATGGAAGAGATGAAGGAAGCGGGCTACTGGCTCGTGGGTCTCGACGAACGCGCGGAGAAAAATTACACGGATGTTGATTTGAAGGGTTCAGTAGGAATCGTTCTAGGCGGCGAAGGCGAAGGTCTCCACGAACTCACCCGGAAGCGCTGCGATTTCCTCGTGTCGATTCCAACCGCCGGTCCCGTACGCTCGCTGAACGTATCGGTGGCCGCTGGCGTTATCCTCTTCGAGGTCGTACGTCAACGAAGCAAACAGAGCTAATCACTCGTCGTATTTCAACAGCGAAAACACATCCACGCCCGGCAGTTTCGTTCGCCCATTCAGAAAATTTAGCTCCACGGCAAACGCCGCGCCCACAACCTCTCCTCCCAGTTGTCGAATCAGTTTTACGGCAGCGGAGGCAGTGCCGCCCGTGGCAAGAAGGTCGTCGCAAATCAGCACGCGTTGGCCGCGACCCACCGCATCTTCGTGGATTTCGAGCTGGTCGGTCCCGTATTCAAGCTGATAGGTAACCGACGCCGTTTTCGAAGGCAGTTTCTTCGGCTTGCGCACCGGAACAAATCCCGCGTCCATCCGGTACGCAAGCGCCGGTGCGAAGATGAAACCGCGCGCCTCGATTCCCGCTACCAGGTCCACTTTGCTACCTTTGTAGTGTTCGCAGAGTTGATCGATCAGCGCATGAAAGCCATCCGCATTCTTGAGCAGAGTCGTCAGGTCGTAGAAAAGAATTCCCGGCTTCGGGTAATCCGGAATCTCTCGAATCAATTTCTTTAGATCTTCCATCGTCTCCCCTTTCACCGGCGTCACTCGGCATCCCGCTCAATCGAAAATCCCGCCGTGAATTCCGCTTCGACGCTCGCTTCTGCTTCCGCAACGCTCGAAACGGTGCCCGAACGAGGTCCTCGCTCGAGCTCAGCACGCATCGCGCTGAGTTCTTGTGACGTGCCGATGGCATAAACTTCTACGCGCCCATCGCCCAGATTCCGCGCATACCCCGACAGTCCGAGCCGGCGCGCCGCCCTCATCGCAAAATAACGGAAGCCCACACCCTGTACCGTTCCGCTGACGAAATACCGTTTGGCTGCTTGAGTCTCGCTCACGAACGCACGGCGTTCCAGCCGCAAGCCGGCGATTTTATCAGAGCCTCGCTCCGAACCGCGAGCGATCTGCCAAGGAAATTCGCAAGGGTCGGACAATCCGTGGCAGAATCTTTTCCATGCGTTTCACCCGCCACGATGCTCCCAGTTCGGGCTCACAGACCCCGGGCTCCTGGCAGCGAATCTTGCTCGCCGGTGCGCTTTTCATTGCAGGCGCGATGGCGTCGCCGCGAGTGCTCCCTCAAAATCCCAAGAACTTGCCAGCGCCCGGCTCCAACCAAGCCGAATCAAAAGTGCCGCCCGGCCTCGAGATTGTCCAGCACGGAGGGTATCCCGAGTTTCGTGTTAACGGCGCGCCATTCTTCATTCACTCCGCGACTTTCTGTTACTACCGCACGCCGCGCGACCAGTGGGACCAATTGCTGGAGCGCTACCGCTCGCTCGGCATCAACACAATCGACATCTACATTCCCTGGAACTGGCATGAGCCGAAAGAAGATGAATTTGATTTTGACGGACACACGAACGCGCGGCGCAATCTCCGCGCACTGCTCGCGCTCATCGCTCAAAAGGGATTCAAGTTAATCACCCGCCCCGGTCCTGAAATCCTCAATGAGTGGCGATACGGCGGCTACCCGAGGTGGCTGCTCGAACGCCCCGAGTACAATATGGATCCACTCGACTGGATCGAAGGGCGCTATCCGCCGCTCGACGGACTGAATGCACATGACGCGGAGGCGGCCGCGCGCGGGTGGCTCGAGAATGCAACGCACATGTCCTACGCGCGATCCTGGCTCACTTCCGTGGCAAGAGAGCTCGCGTCTTATAGCGCGCTTCATCAGATGCGCGTCCCCTCCGACGATCCAAACGAACCGCCGCACGATATGAATGGCCCGTTGCTCTTTATTCAGCTAGGCGACGATTTCGCCGAGGGTCGCGCAAACCGCGTCGGCGAGAATTTCTGGCATTATGTGGAATTCCTGCGATCGGCCGTCGAATCCGGCGGCGCGGATGTTCCCGCTTTCATTAATCCCACGGACATGCGCGTTGCCGCATCCGGCTCGCGTCTCAATCGCCCGATTGGCGCCATGGGCCAATGGTACATGCAGCCTCGTTCCCCCGCGCAATCCGGCGATAGCTTGTTGAGCTCGCACGACGCAGGAGAGATAGAATTGTTCACCGAAGAACTGAAGACGCAGCCGAATTTTCCTCCGGTGATGATCGAATATCAGGCGGGCTGGTACACGTCTGGAGATGACGATCGCCCCGTGGAGAGCCGCCCCCAAAATACTCTTCTAAGTTCGCGTCTCCTCATTGGCAACGGAATTCACGGCATCAATTATTTTCCGCTTCAAGACACCTATGCGCCCGCCGGGTATTCCGTTCCGTGGGCGAACCGCTCGTACCGCTGGGATGCCGCGCTCGGTCCAGACGGTGAAAATCAGCCGCGGCTTCACGCGGAGCGGCGTAACCAGCAACTGCTCCGGCGCTGGGGTCCGCAGCTGGCGGCTTCGCACAAGCGCGCCGACTTCGGCATCTTGTATCCGCTTGGCGCGTATCCGCAGGAAGAGCTCGTGGCCACGGATATCGCACACGTGTCCCAATCGGTGATGCGCATCGAGCGCCTTGGAACGCTTGCGACGCTCTCAAGCGAACTCCTCGACCCCGAGAATCAGCCCGTCGAACAACTGCTTCGCGACGCAGTATTGTTCTTACCGGTCTTCGATTCGAACAAGCCGCAGTTTCAGCTTTCCGAGCGCGCCCAGCAAGTGATTGTCGAATATGTGCGAAGGGGCGGCACTCTTGTAAATTTCCCGGAGAGGCCCAAGGGAAAGATCATTGGTGAACTTTGGCAATCGGCGCGCGATTCTGGCTCGGACTCGCTCAGCCGTCTCGCCGATTCGGCCATTCGCGACAGGAGAAAATTCGGCAACGGCGAAGTGATCGAGTCATCGAAGGACTTCTTCTCGTGGCTCTCACTCGACGATAGCCTTGCGGAAAATCGTGATCGGCGCGAAGCGCATTGGGCTGCGAACGCACTCCGCGAATTTATATTCGCCGCGGGCGTTCATCCGTCCGTGGTTCAAGGCGCGAAAATGACAGGTATGGAGGAACTCATCGTTTCCGAAATTGTCTCGAACGAAGGAAGTTTCCTGCTGGGCGAACGAACCGGAGGGCGCGGTTTCTTGAGCGTTACAAATCTCTCCGCAGACGATTCGGCCGATTCCACTTTCGAAATTCTGTCCCCCGCCGCTTCTGCACGGGGAGCGCATTCCGATTATCGGCCGCTTCATGTTGTCGTGCCGCCTCATGAATCGCTACTGCTTCCCCTCGGCGCGACAACGTGCTTCGCGGACGCGCTCGATTCACCCTGCGGTGACTCTGTTGTGGACGGCGGAGCGGAGTTTCTCGATGCGCATCGCGAAGGCAAACTTCTGAAGCTCCTCTTTTACACTCCCGCAAGTGCCGAGGTTCATTTGCACTTTGAGCAGCAACCTACACATCTAGAGTTGGATGAGCAGAAGGTAGAAGGCGTCTGGGACACATCGACCGGCGAGTTGACAGTCACAATTCCACGCGGCGCAGCGCCGCAATTCCAGCGCCTCCTAACGGTTACGCTTCCTTACAAGCCCCAGGCGCCCGAAACGCCAAAGCCCGGCAAGCTGAAACCAAGCGAATTCAATTTCTTTGTCGCCAACGCAGTTCGCCTGCCCACCAGCGGAAATACCTTTCTCCGATCCTATCCCCCGCTCGTTGTTCTTGATCGAGAACATCCCACGAACGTCTTGATCCAGGCGGAAAACCGAAATCCTCAAACTCCGCGCGACGCAAACATCTCGATCAATGGCGATTTTCGCGGAAGTGGATTCCTGCGTTTGGCGCCAAACGGAACGGGGATCGAAAAGATTCGCCTGAAGGCCTTGGACAACAACGCACCGCCGCCAGCTCCCGACGCCAATGGTCTTCTTCACGGTGCGCTCGACGCTCGGTCCGGCTCCGACGTTCGCAGCATCCCCATCGCGTTTCTCCTGCCGCGCCCTGACGGCACAAGTTACTACCGCTACGATTTTGACCGCGATGGCGCTGATGAATGGGTGCTGGAAAACGAGAGCCTGCGATTGATCGTCTCACCCGAGTCGGGCGGCCAGGCTATCGCACTCGTGGATAAATCCACCGGATCGAGCCTCACAACCAGCGTCGGCCTACTGCGCGATAACTTCGCATACACCGACAATTCCAACGCGAGCAAATTGCGCCCTCGCGGACGATGGGGACTTTTCAACCGGCCTTACATCGCTGAATGGCTTTCCAAAGATACGAATCCCGCCTTGCAGCTCCACTATGACGCCTCTGACGTGTTCCCCGCGGGAGCGACCATCGAGAAGACTCTTCAATTCGAATCCGCCAACACGCTGCGAGTGTACTATCGCGTTGCTCTTAACCCGGAAGCGGCAGGCGCGCCATCCGCGCAACCGCATCACAAGCAGGCTTTCGTTGCTGTCAATTCACTTCCGGCAGTTGGAGCAGCAGACCATTACACGCGTTTCTGTTGGTCGCACCCCGCTGGATCCGCCTCCGCAGTGGATCCTCTCCGGGAAGGAGCGTCGGGGAAAGCCGCTCCTGCTTCGAATTCTGATATTGAGGAGACGGCGAATCAACATTGCGAGAATTTCACTGCCTCCGCTCCGGCGATGGAAGTTCCTATCGATAGGAAGAGCGTCGAAGTTCGCACCCCCGGCAGGCCGGTGGTGGCGATCGAATGGGAGTGCGACACGGCGTGCCCGAAGATGACGATCGAGCCCAAGAATTTCTCGGCGCTGTTTCGCCTGGAGTTCCCGCCTCTGACGCCCGGTGACGCCGTGGCCCAGTACACGGTCCGTATCCGCGTACTTGCCCAGATGCAGTAAATCAGATCATGTTGCGGTCGTGTCGCGAGCAATATGGTATTTTTTTATCGCTGCGGCTTACATAGCGGAGACGCGCCCGGCGTTCACGGCATCCAAATACCAGGAGAGCAATCGTGCGAAACCTTCTACCTGTCACAATCGCGCTGGGGGCGTTGCTTTTCGGCGTGGTCGCCTCTGCAAACGCGCAAAGCAGCAAGGGGCCCATCGCCCCCCCGCCCAAGTACGAAGCAACGCGCGTCTCAAACGAACCCCATCCCGCCGCGCCGCCCATTCCAGAAGGAGAAATCGTCAAGAAATTTGCGGCGAATGAAGACGTGATGAAAAAACAATACGACGCCTACACATTTTCGCAAACCGTCCGTGTCGAAGAGATGACCGATCCCGGCGGAAAATTCACCGCAACCGGCGAAGTTTCGTTCAATTCCGAAGGGCAGCGGTACATGCGCGTCACGAAACCGCCGGAATCTGATCTCAAGATTACGAACTTCTCCCTCGAGGACGTGCGCACAATCGCGAGCCTTCCGCTATTCGTTTTAACCACGGAAGAAATCGGGAATTACACCTTTAAGTACGCGGGACAAGACAAGCTCGACGACCTAAACACGTATGTTTTTCAGGTTACGCCGAAGCAGATAAGTCGCACTCGTCGATTTTTTCAGGGCGTTGTTTGGATCGATGACCACGATTACGCCATCGTAAAAAGCTTCGGCAAATTCGTAAGCGAAATCCCGGGCAGCGGCTCGAAGCTTCCTTTCTCGATGTTCGAGACCTATCGCGAAAACTTTCAGAACAAATACTGGCTGCCTACGTATACCCGCTCGGACGACTCGATCCCAGGACCCAATAACAGCGAGTTGCCGCTGCGGCTCGTGATTCATTCCACCAATTTCAGATTGACGGCGTCGGGAGCCGCTCCCGGGGCGTTGTCCCCAACTCCAGCGACAATACCCCCCGCTTCGGCTCCCGCAACTCCCGGAAGCGCTTCGTCGCCGAAGCCAGGTCCGAGCTAATACGCGGCACTCTTTCCAAATTCAGTTCGTTTCGGCCCCACGCAGGTAACGGGTCAACTCTCGAACCGAATCGAGCAACGCCTCGGGCTTTGCCGCTCGAATCCGCGCCGCTGTTGGAAATGGACCAAGAACTCCAATCGCTCTCACACCGGCGCGCTTCGCCATTTCCACATCCTCTGGCGCATCGCCCACATACACGCACTCTTCCGGTTTCGCCCGCAGCCGCGCCAACGCTACTTCCAGCGGCGCCGGGTGGGGCTTCCTCTTCGGTGCGTCTTCGCAACACACGCAAGTAGAAAAATATTGAGCCAGTTCAAATTGACCCAGTTGCCGCCGCACCCGGCGCCGGTTTCCGCTGGTCACGATTCCCAGAGTGAATTTTCGCTCGAGAGCCTGGATCGCGCGCCGCACACCAGGTAACAATTCAGGAGTTTCTTTGTCGTAGGCAGCTCCCCATAAGCGGTCGGCTTCTTGCCATTTGCTGCGAGGCAGCCGCGCCGCGCGATAAACGCGATGCCAGTTGGGAGAATAATGGCGAGCGAGCTCTTCTAGTCCCCAATCAATCTTCATCGCGCGAAACATCGCGAGGTATGCGCGGGAATCTGCTTCATGGGAGTTGAGGAGCGTGCCGTCCCAATCAAATAGGACCGCACGCAGAGGGAAAGGTTTGCGATTCACAAGGGAAGAATCGTAGCAGAGAAATGCGGTCTAGTATCCGCGGTAGCGTTGTGGGAGTGAATCGTCGCGCTCGATCGCGAAGTCGTCAAAGCTGGCTGCGTAACCTTTCCAGCCCGGCATCTCCGTATCCTCGGAACGGACGATATGCGCCGCCGTGCACATCTGCACGCGGCCGTAGCCCAAAGGACGGTCCACCAGCGCCACCTCAAGCTCGATCGCGGTGCCAGGGGCAATTTCCCGCGGTGCCAGAAAATAAACTCCGCTCGAGCTGATGTTTCGCGTCACCAGCGTTACCGGGATCGGCTCCATAGCCTCGCCCACGCGCGTCAAGCGCATCGGCAGCGACAGCGACGCTCGCGGGTTTCGCCTGCGATCTTGCGCCACGCCGATCGCGTGCGTCGGTACGCGCGCAAATCTTCGCGGTCCCGGCTTTATCGGAACTACATTTGCAATTTGAGGCCGAGATTCAGCCTTGCGCAGCGGCGATACAGCGCCCTGCTGCCCTAGACGTTCCGGAGCAGCCCCCATGACACTTTCCCCCCAAGCCTGCCTAGAATGACCCCCAAATAGGTTTCCCGAATATGCGCGCAGCAGCGCGGCGCGTCAATGCTGTGTCAAGCAAAGTTGCCGTATGATGTAACCATCAGGCAACGGCGCGCCTGATGGCTTTCCGCTCTTCTTCCTGCCGCTCTCTAGCCCCAGCGACACCGGTTTTGAGCGCAAGAATCGGATGGCCGCCGCTGCTTGATTCCGCTATTTTGAACGCGTGACTATGCCACAAAACTCAACTCGAGCACGAAACGCGGCGACCCATCAATCGGGCGAACACCTTTGGCGTGCGGTTCAGATGCGCGATCGCGCCGCTGACGGCTCGTTCGTCTATGCCGTCCGTTCTACGGGAATTTATTGCCGGCCGTCGTGTCCGTCGCGCAAGCCCGGACGCAAGCAAGTACTTTTCTTCCCGCTTCCCGACGCCGCCGAGCAAAAGGGCTTTCGTCCCTGCCGTCGATGCCGTCCTCGAACCGCGAAACTCAGCGATCCAAGGACCGAAGCAGTAGCGCGCGTCTGCCGTGGAATCGAAACTCGTATTCACAACAGCCTCGAATCAGCGGACAACGCGCCTCTTACTCTCGCCGCCCTAAGCGCGCCCGTAGGCATGAGCCCGCATCAACTCGGGCGCGCATTCCGCAGCGTCATGGGCATCACGCCGCGTCAATACGCCGACGCACACCGCATGCGCCGATTGAAATCTCGTTTGAAAAAGGGAGACGACGTGACCACCGCACTCTACGAAGCGGGATTCGGTTCCAGCAGTAGACTCTACGAACGCGCCCCGTCGCAGCTTGGCATGACGCCCGCAACTTATCGTCAGGGGGGCGCCGGAATGCAAATCAATTACACGATCGTCGATTCACCGCTCGGACGCCTCTTGGTAGCCGCGACCTCGCGCGGCATCAGCGCTCTTTATTTCGGCGAATCCGACGCGCACCTCGAAGCCGCGCTCGAAAAGGAATATCCACGCGCTGGGATCAGCCGTGACCGCAACCGCCTCGAAGCAAGCGTCGGCAAAATTCTCGCGCACTTGCGTGGCCGCGAGCCACACCTCGATCTCCCAACTGACGTACAGGCCACTGCGTTTCAGCGTCGCGTCTGGGACGAGTTGCAACGCATTCCCTACGGCTCGACGCGCACCTATAGCCAGGTGGCGCGCGCCATCGGACGTCCCACCGCGATTCGCGCCGTTGCTCGCGCTTGCGCAACGAATCCCGTGTCTGTCGTTGTGCCCTGCCATCGCGTGGTGCGTCAAGACGGCAATCTTGCAGGCTACCGCTGGGGCCTCGATCGCAAACGCACTCTCATCGCGCACGAGGCCGCCGCGGCAAAAAGAGTAAAGTAGGCAGATTTTCTCAGTGCTTGATTTGCTCGGTACCTTTCGGCCAGTGGGGCTTGAAGCGGGAATCGGAAAGCCCGGGGTTCTTGACGATCTTCGCATAATGAATCGTGAAGTAATCGCCCGAGCCAGTCTCGTTGAATTGCTGCTGCACCGGCAGCCAGGTGGCCTGATCGAACCAGATCTGGATCTTTGAAAACTGATTTCGCACGTCGTCGGATTTTGGCGTCAATTCAAGCTCTACTGTCTTGGCGTCGCCCAGCACCGGCTCGCCAACCACCGTCACAAGATACGATTTCTGCAGCTCTCTTCCCTGCGTGCCGAACCCCAGCAGCAGGAACTTCTCCAGTAGCGCCCGGTTTTTTCCGACATTGTATTCCTCCACGCGCTTCAGCCCCGGCGTATAGATGTAAACGTTGTCCCCCGTTCGCAGAATCGTTCGTGGATCTGGCGCCTTCATCTCAAGCAGCATTTTGTCGCCGCGAACGAAAATGCTCCCGGTCTCGGTTGAGTGGTCGTTCACAACCACCGTGACTTTCGTGCGCTCGATATCCGCCGAAAGGCTCTGAAAATCCTTGGCAGTCGCGTCCAGCTGCCGCAAAACGGCGGGAAGCGTCCACGCCCCGTGATTCTCAGCCGCCGCACGCTCACTCAACGTCGACGTGACTCCTATCGCTGCCAAAAATGCAAAGATTGCTGCAATCCCTTTTCGGGTCAAACCGCTCTCCCGGCAAATGATGATGAAGAAAATCAGCGGCCATCATAGCACAGGGGATTGGACGCTCTTCACTCTCGACAGGTTCCGCGCTGTACGCTAAAAGACTGTTCCGTGAAGCTTGTTCAGGGAAACACGTTCGGTGAAACTGCTCGGTGAGGCGAGGTGAACGGGCACTCGAGTCTCAGGGCTGCACCGTAACCTCGTAGTAGGAGACTGAGCCATCTTCGGCGCGCACCGGATTTATGCTGAGCACCTGAAACAAATGGCCCTTCAATCCATCGACGTTCCGGCCCACGATGTCGTGCGTTTCGCGCTCGAGTTCCGGCGTGGCCTTCAGCGTTCGCTTCTCCGGTGCCAGCACTTTCGCATCGAGCCGGTATACGTGCGTTTTGAGCGCGAAGTCCTCGGAAATAAGTTGCACGCCTGAGCCGAGCGGCGCGCCGGCTTGGGGCTGGTCCTTGAACCATCGCGCGGGCGTAAGGAGGACGAACAATACGATCGCCACCACCATCAAGTCGTATGGCCAAGTCCCGCGTTCGTACGACCAGAACACTACCCGCGTAATCCCCCGCCAAAGGGCTCGCATGTCAATGAACGGCCGTGCCGTTCACGACCAGACCATCGCGCATGTGCATCACGCGATTTCCGTAAGCAGCCGCCTCCGGGTTATGCGTAATCATCACGATCGTCTGGCCGAGATCCTTGTTGAGTGAGCGCAGCAGTGAAAGAACCGCATCCGAAGTCTTCGTGTCTAGGTTTCCCGTCGGTTCGTCCGCCAGCACGATTTTCGGTTCGCTGATAATTGCTCGCGCGATAGCGACGCGCTGCTGCTCGCCGCCCGACAGCTCCGAGGGTTTGTGATGCAGCCGTTCTTTCAATCCCAGCAATCCCGCAACTACATCAAACCGGTGCGGATCGAATCCATTTCCGTGAATGTGTTGCGCCAGCGTGATGTTGTGATACGCATCCAGCGTGGGCAGCAAATTGAAGCGCTGGAAAACGAATCCCACTTTGTGGCGGCGCAACAAAGTTCGCGCCGCGTCGCTCATCTGCGTCAGGTCGTTTCCGTCGAGAAACACATTTCCGCGAGTCGCCTGCGCCAGCCCGCCAATTACGTGCAAAAATGTCGATTTCCCGCACCCGGATGGCCCCATGATCGACACAAACTCGCCTGGGAAAATTTCCACGTCGATTCCCCGCAGGGCGGGCAGGTCCATCTTGCCCGAGCGATACACTTTCCACAGGTTTTCAGTCTTGAGTATCGGCTCCAACGCCGGCTCCCGTGCGCGCGACAATACCTTCGAGGAAGGAATTATTCTAGTCGTGATTCCCATTTCTGCCTAGCACGGATGCACGACCATGCCCACTAAATCGCTGCCGAGAGAATTGCATCTGTTGAAGAATCAGCTACCTATGGATATAGCGCCGGAGGGAGTCCTCGAAGAGCAAAAGTACTGCCCGTTATCTTGGCGTGTGTCGCTTTCAGGCGACTCCGCTTTCGACCAATCCTATTCGTACGCGAGCGCTTCCACCGGATCCCGTCGGCTCGCAAGCCACGCAGGATAAGAAGCGCCGAACAATCCCCCCACGATCGCGATGATCGCGGCCCGAAAAATCCACCCGACCGTAATCAGAATCGTCATAGCCGGGAAAAATTTGATCAAGATGTACTTCATCAAGTAGCTCAGTCCCACGCCCCCGCCGATTCCCCCCAGGCAAAGCAGCGTCGTTTCACTCAAAATAATTTGAATGATGTAGCCCTTCGACGCTCCGAGCGATTTCAAAACGCCGATCTCGCGCGTCCGCTCGATAATCGTGGTGTACATCGAAAGAAAAATCACCAGAAAGCCCACCGCAACCGCAATGCCGATCATCACGTTGATGAACACGCTCAGCCCTGGCAGGTTCGACGACGTATATAGCGACAGAAAATCCTTTAACGGACGTACCTCGTAACGCGGCAGCAGTTGCCGCGCCTCTTCCATTACCGCTGCTGTGTGGTCCGCACGATCGCATTTAATAAAAAAAACCGACGCCTTGTCGCGCGCGCCCGACATCTCCTGAAGCGTCGTCCTCAAGACGAACAATCGCGCGCCTTTTCCGTGTTCCACGATCCCGGCCACGCGGAACTCGTGCTCCAAAATGTGCAACGTCTTACCAACTTTCACCTTCTTGCCTTTCGCGTAAATATCGTCCACTAGAATGTCGTTCGCATCTTCCAGGTTATGGCCGTCGTGTAGAACGAATCCTCCCGAAACCGCGCGAAAGCTCCTCGAGTCGATGCCATACACCATATCGAACCCGTTCACCGAATTGAACTGCACCAGGACGGGCGCCACCGCCTGCACGTAGTCCAGTTGCTGCAATTTGTCGCCGATGGCGATAGGCATCGGCGCGCCACTGAACGCCATGAATACCGACGCCGACGGCGGCTGCACCATGATGTCCGCTCCAATACCCTCGGTGCGTTTCGCCGACTCCAGCAGCAATCCGCTCGTAAGGCCCACCACGCTGATCACCAGCGTCACCTCCACCGCCACCGCGATCATGGTAATCAGTGTGCGAAGCGGACGGTGCATCACGTTGTGGACGATCATGTATCCGATCAAGGTTGCGTCCCCTTAACTTCTTCACCGACGCGCACCAGTTCCGTCCCCGCTGGCTGTTCCAGCACAAATCGGTCCGCCCCAATCGCTTCGTTCAAAGTCAACTTGTTGATTCCGATTCCCAGTTGATAGTCATTGCCCGGCCGAGTCAACGCAATTTGACGCGCATAGCTCGCCACCCCGAATACCTGCCAGTCGCTGTATCGCACGTCCGAATTCACTTTTCCCTCGGCACCGAACGTCTCAATCCGCGCAATGTTCAAATCCGCGCGACCGAACCAAACCTTCAGCGCAATCTCCCAAGTATTGGCCTCCGCGTTAGCCTCGGCGTTCCGCCGCAGAATCGTTAGAACGTAGCTATGCCCTGTGGGCTCGTTCGCTTCCTCGAACAAAACCGTCGCCCCCTCCGGAATCGGCTGCCAGAATAGCGCATCGAGCAGATGTTGCGGGCGAAGACTCTCGATCGGTTTCGCCGAAGGCCTCTCCACGTCTGCCGCTCCCACCAGAAATTCATTTTTCGACGGAATAAAAATGTGGAATGTCCCTCCGCCGCTCACCATGTCGAAAATATTCTTGCCGACCACCGGCGCCTGCCCGATAACCCGAATGCTCGCCGGTTTCTGCGCCAGAATAAAGCCCTTCACTTCGTGATACTGCTCGATCACGCCCGTGTACGCCGTGCCCGCCGTTAGCTTCATCGTAACAGCGGCGTTCAGCGACCGAATCGCCTCCGCCAAGTGGGCGTACTTCTCGATAAGCTGCTCTTTGGTCGCGGTCAACAGCGGCGCCGGCGCCTCGCCAGGCTTGACGGTGATTTTTGTACTCACCGAGCAACCGCCAGCAAATGCCGCTACCAGTGCCAGCGACGCCGTCCAGACAAATGCACGCGTCCACGGATTTTTTCGCACCAGAAACACAAGAAAATCAATCTAGCAGCCGCCTACGGGGGTGTCAACGCAGCCTGCAGAACCGACCGCAGTCGGTCGGTTTCCGTGGAAGGGTCGGGATTTTCTCGGATGTTGGTTGAGGGTATTGGCTTAGGGGGCTTTCGAGGCCAAGACGCCGATGTTAGCGATATTGTCGCCCTTCTTAAGTGAGGGCACCGCGTCTAGATGGAGGATGACGCCGGCACTTGGCGCCCGTGGTTCATAGATGGTCTTGCCGAAGAAATCGGTGACGTAGCCGAGCTTCATTCCGGCTTCCACGTAGGTGCCGCGCTTGACGAACGGATAGAAGATGCCTTCGACGTCGCTCGAAACATCGACAATTTTCTCGAGCCACACCGGGTTTTCGATCCGGCGAGGTTCGCCTGGAAGCATTTTCAGTGCGCGCATGGTGCTGAAGGTGCCGTTGACCAGAAGCGCCACGTCATCGGCTTCAACGGTTCCCGCGTAACCAGCTTCGACGACGATCGACGGTTTTCCCCGCACCGAGGCAGTGTTGTCGAGATAGCGCGTCGCAGCGGCATCGGTGGGGCGATCGCGCCAGATGATGATGTGATCGAGGCCGAAGGCCAGCACCATTTCCTTGGAGATGCGATCTTGCGCCTCCTTTCCCGTCGGACTCCAGTACGCGTAGGGGCGAAGACTCTCGTCGAGGTCGCCGCCGTGATAGTCGATCAGGTAGTCGCAGCGCTCGACCACTTCGTTCGTGATAACGAAAGACGCGCGCTCGGTTTGTGTGCCGTCGGCTCGGCCAGGGTAAAAACGGTTCATGCTTTTGTTGTCGATGGGATTGACATGGGGAACTTTTTGCTCGAAAGAAGCGATGTTGACGAGCGGGATGAGAATGATCGTGCCTGAAATTTTAGCCGGATCGAGCTCGCCGATCAGTTTTTCGACCGCGATGATCGACACGTATTCCGTGCCATGGGCGCCGGTCACAAGAGCGAGGACCGGGCCGGGTTTACCGCCGTTGACGACAACCACGGGAATGCTCGTGGCGGCGTCGATACCAGCGGGGACTTGAATGTAGCCCGTAACTTTCTCGCCCGGATTGGCGCTGGCCGTACCCACCGTAAGAGGCTTCTGCGCATGAACGAAAGGCGGCGACAACAAGCAAATAGCAAGAGAGGCCACTAGACAAAGAAATGAGCGAAGCATGGGACCTCCTGAAAGCGGTTGAGCATATCGCGAGGAGAGCACGCCGCTGCAACTTTCTTTTCTCGCGAAGGAAAGCGTGAGGGAAGGCATACGGCTCGCCTAGTCGGCGATCTGGGAGCCCTGTTTTTCCGGGGACTTGGGAGACCCTGTTATCGGCAGGCTCAAGTGCGGGCGCCGGCGCTACCAAAGGCGATGCAGGGCGCGAGGACGACCCTGTGGCCGCAACTTGCGGAACTCCCCCTGCCGGGCGTCCACACATACACGCACAGGCAGGAGTGCCTGTGCTACTGGTTCATTCGTAACGCAGGGCGATGATGGGGTCGACGCCGGTGGCGCGGCGCGCGGGGATGTAGCAAGCGGCTAGCGCGACGCAGACCAGCACGACGGCGACGGCGGCGAAAGTTAGCGGGTCGGTAGGCTTTACGCCGAAGAGGAGAGTGGACATGAGGCGCGCGAGCGCAAGCGCGGCTACGAGGCCGAGAGCGACGCCGAATGCAGCGAGGCGTCCGCCTTCGATTAGGACCTGGCGCAGCACGTCGGCGGGGAGCGCGCCGAGGGCCATGCGGATGCCGATTTCGTGGGTGCGCTGGGTGACGGCGTAGGCCATCACGCCGTAGACGCCGACGGCGGCGAGAATAAGCGCGAGCGCCGCGAAGGCTACGAGGAGCGAAAGATTCAGGCGCGGCTGCGCGACGGAAGTGGAGACGAGCTGGTCCATGGTGGCGATGTTGTAGAGCGGGAGGTCCCTGTCGAGCGCGGCGACCTGCTCGCGGATGGCGCTCGTGACGCTGGCGGGGTCGAGCGAAGTGCGCACGGCGAGAGTCATATCGCGGGGCACGAAACCGCCGTAGAGCGGCTGCTGGTGCGGGAAGTAAATCTGTTCGCGGCCTTCGGCGTCGAGCGAGTAGTGCTTGACGTGGCCGACGACGCCGACGATGGTGCGCCAGCGCGGATCCTTCGATTGCACATCGGGCTTGCCGGTCGGCATGGTGTCGATGGCCACGCGCTGGCCGATGGCGTCGCCGCGAGGCCAGAAGCGATGCGCGAAATTCGCGTCGACCACAGCGACCAGCTGGGTGGAGGCGTTGTCCGCGTCGGTGAGGAAGCGTCCGCGGACGAGCGGAATCTGCATGGCGGTGAAATAGCCGGGCGTGGCGACGCGCTGGTCAATTTCCATGAAGGGAAGATTGCCCATTTCTTGAAGCCGCGGGACTTCGGCTGGGATGGAGGTGTCCTCGAAGAACACGGTGCCGGAAGTGTAGTTTTCGGTGAGCGGCATTTGCGAGACTCCGCCCGCGGATTGGATTCCGGGGAGGGTCGTGACGCGCGCCATGAGCTGCGTGAAGAAATTCTGCACCGGCGGGCCGTCGGGATAGGCTTTCTCCGGCAGAGAAAGCTCGAGCGTTAGCAGGTGCTGCGTTTGGAAGCCGGGAGAAACTTCGAGGAGGCGGCTGAAGCTGCGAATCAAAAGGCCCGCGCCGACGAGGAGGAGCGCGGCCAGCGCCAGCTCTGAAACGACGAGGACGGCGCGCAAATGGTTGCTTCGTCCCGCGGCGGAGGCGCCGCGGCCGGCTTCGTTGAGCGTTTCGCGCAGGTCGGTGCGCGCAATGTGCCAGGCGGGCACAAGGCCGAAGAACAATCCCGTGAGAAGCGAAACGCCGAACGTGAACGCGAGGACTAGCGGGTCGAGATGGACTTCGTCCATGCGCGGAGTGCTGGCTGGAACGAGCGCGCGGAGCGCACCGAGGCCCGCGTAGGCGAGTACCAGGCCGAGAACGCCGCCGGCGAACGCGAGAACCAGGCTTTCCGTTAGCAATTGGCGGATGAGGCGCGCGCGTCCGGCGCCTAGCGCCGCGCGGATGGCGAGTTCCTTTTCACGCGAGGAAGCGTGGGCGAGCAGAAGATTGGCGACGTTGGCGCAGGCGATAAGGAGCACGAACGCGACGGCGCCCAGCAGTACGAGCAGCGCGGGGCGAAGCTTGGACACGAGCTGTTCTTTCACCGGGACCATGAACATGCCGAAATCTTTCTCGTCGCCGTGGCCGTAGTTGCCGGGATACGCGCCGCGGAGATAGTCGGCGAAGCGCGTGAGAGCAACGGAGGCTTGCGCGAAGTCGACTCCGGGCTTCAGGCGCGCGACGACACGCATGTAGTGGTTGCCGCGAGGGCGCGGTTTTACGCGGTTCAGCCCGAGCGGCGTCCAGAGGTCTTGCTTGCCGCCGAGGGAGAACTGCTTTGGCAGAATGCCGACGACGGAATAGGTTTCGCCGTCGAGTTGAATGGATTTGCTGACGATGTTGGGGTCGGCTCCAAACTGGCTTCGCCAAAGCGAGTAGCTGAGGAGCGCGAAGTGCGAGTGGCCGGGCTGGTCTTCTTCGGCGGTGAAAGTGCGGCCAAGCGCGGGAGTGACGCCGAGCATGGGGAGCAGGCTGGCGGTGGCGCTGGCTGAAGAAACTTGCACGGGACGGGCGTCGGCGCTGGTGAGGTTGGCGCTTCCGCCGAGCGCGTATGCGGCGATTTGCGAGAACGATTCGTTGCGGTCGACGAGGTCCCAGTATTCGGGATCGGAGATCCAGTTCTGTGGGAGGCCTTCTTTTTCGAATTTGCCCCAGACGTTAAAGAGCGTGGCGGAATCCTTGTAGGAGAGCGGGCGCAGCAGCACGGCATTGACGACGGAGAAGATGGCGGTGTTGGCGCCGATGCCGAGCGCTAGCGTGAGTATGGCGACAGCGGTAAATCCGGGCGCCTTCGCGAGCATACGGATCGCATATTTCAGGTCTTGTACGAGCGTTCCCATGTTTCCCTCCGCGAATTGAGGTGAATCGCTACTCGTATCGCAACGCGACGATGGGGTCGACGCGCATCGCGCGGCGCGCCGGAAAATAACAGGCGGCGAGCGCGACGAACGTGAGAACCGCGGCGACGCCGAGGAACGTGATGGGGTCGGTTGCACTGACTCCGTAGAGCATTTGGCGGATGAAGCGGGTGAGCAGGAGCGCGCCAGAGAGTCCGCAGCCGACGCCAATAAGCGCCATTTTTGCTCCTTCGCCGAGGACCAGACGCAACACGTCGTTCCGTTGTGCTCCTAGCGCCATGCGCAGGCCGATTTCGCGCAAGCGCTGGCCGACGAGATAGGAAACTACGCCGTAAATTCCCACGGCGGAAAGCAGGAGCGCCAGCGCCGCGAAAACGCTTAGCAAGATCATGGAGAAGCGCTTCGTTGCAATCGAATTGGCGACGACCTCCTCCATCGGCCTAGGTTCATAGACCACCGCCGTTGGGTCAAACTTCTCGGCGGCAGCGCGGATGGCGTTTACGCTGCCCAACGGCGCGGCGGCCGTGCGCACCACATAATCGGAGCCGTTTGCGAGGAGCGGCCAGAAGCGGTCCGGAACTTGCCAGACGGGGAGATAAATCTGCGCCTGCAAATCCTGATGCGCGGTGTTGCCAAGACCCCAATGTTCGACATGACCCATCACTCCGATAATTTCGGGCTGAAGGTCGATCAGGCTCAAGTTCACGTGTTTGCCGATGGGATCCTGATTCGGGAAGAACTTGCGCGCGAAGGTGGCGTCGATCAGCGCCACGGTGGGAGCGTGCTGGTCATCTTGCGCGGTGAAGAAGCGGCCGCGCTCGAGAGGAATACCCATCGCGGATTGGTAGCCCGGCGTGACGAGATAAAAAAGCGCCGAGGGCATTTCCTGCTGGGTCGCGGGCTTCGGCTGGCCTTCGACCCAGAACGGCAACTCGGAATCGCCGGTCATGGGTAGCGAGCCGCCCAGCATCGAGACAGATTGGACGCCGGGGATCGCTTGAATTTGCTCAACGCTTGCGTGGTACTTCGCGCGGAGCTGGTCCGCGGTGGTTGAATCCGTGGAGGTCAACGAAAGGCTGAACGCGAGTACGTTGTGCGGATTGAAACCGGGATTGATGCTCCAGAGCGCGCCGAGGCTGCGGAGCATGAGTCCGGCGCCGATGAGCAGAACCAGAGCCATGGACATTTCGAACGCGACGAATATGCGCTGAGTGCGATGGCGCGCGCCGCTCGAGCCGCGGCCGCTTTCCTTGAGCGTGTCGTGCAAATCGGTCTGGAGAGCTTTGAGGGCGGGGACGAGTCCGAAGACGATACCCGTGAGGACGGCGACGCCCAAGGTAAACCAGAGCACGCGAGGATCGATGCTGATTTCCTCGGCGCGGGGCAGGGTGTCCGGCATTGCCGCGATCATCGCCTGCGTGCCCCATTTCGCGAGCAGCAGGCCAATTGCCGCACCGCCGAGCGCAAGAAGCAGACTTTCGGTGAGGAGCTGCCGGATCACGCGCGCGGCGCTGGCTCCGAGGGCAGAGCGGATGGCGAATTCGCGGGCTCGGCCCGTGGAGCGCGCAAGCAGAAGATTGGCTACGTTTGCACAAGCGATGAGCAAAACGAAACCGACCGCGCCAAGCAGCACGAGAAGGATTCCTTGAACGTCGCCGACTGTGTCTTTTTTGAGCGGGACGAGCGCGATGCCCATACCTTTGTCCGCGTCGGGATACGCCGCGGCCAGATTTTGCGCGATCGAGTCCATGTCGGCGCCGGCCTGCTGGATCGAAACACCAGGCCTCAGACGGCCAATGCCGTTCGTGCCCATGCTGATTCGGCGGTCGCGAAACGTAGGATCCGTCCACTGGCCGATGGGAGTGTAAACATCCGAGGGACTGAAAATCGGCTCGTGCCCGATGAAGACTCCGACAATCGTATGCGGCTTTCCGTTCAGCGCGAGCGTCTTGCCGAGAACGTCCGGCGACGAGCCAAACTTACGTTTCCAAAGGCCATCGCTGATGAGCACGACGGGATTCGCGCCTGCCTGGTCTTCCTCGGAACGAATGTCGCGGCCGAGGACGGGCTTGATGCCGAGCATGGTAAAAAACTCCGCCGATATCTGGTGGCCGTGAAGCCGCTCGGGAGTGCCCGCGCCAGTGAGGTTGAAGTTTTCCGACCGGAAGGCCGCGAACGTTGAAAACGAGCGGGCGTCTTTGTGCCAATCCAGAAAGTTAGGATAGGTAATCGAACTTTCCGGAACGGTGGGCGTCTTCGCGTAAACGGCGACGAGCTGCTCCGGCTGCGGGAACGGCAGCGGATTCAGCAGTACGCCGTTTACGACGGAAAAAAGCGCCGTGTTGGCGCCGATGCCGAGGGCCAGCGTAAGGATTGCAGTCGCCGTGAAGCCCGGCGATTTCGCGAGCATTCGAAGCGCGTACTTAATGTCCTGAAGAAACGTGTTCATGCCTACGCTCCCAGCGAAGTTCCGGCGCTCGCGGGGCACTTGCCCGCGGGCCTGTTCTTAATACGCACGCGCAAAGCCGAATGTTCAGATCCTTTCGCCAGAAAAGGCACGTGCCGCGCGCATCGCCAAGCAGGGGAAGAAACATACGCCGTCAGTCGTGGCGCAACGCCACAAGCGGATCCACCTTTGCTGCCAGGCGCGCCGGCAAGTAGCTGGCCAGCAAGATTGCCGCGCCGATCACTGACGCCGCGCCGACATAAACAAGCGGGTCGAAAAACTTCAGGCCCACGAAAAGGCCCGCGAGCATCCGGGCAAGCCCGAAGCCTCCCGCCAGACCCAGAATGATCCCCAGGAATGTGAGACGCGCACCGTGGGCGATGATCAATTGCAGGACATGTCGAGGGAGCGCGCCAAGCGCCATGCGGATTCCGATTTCCCTCGTTCGGCCGACAACGATGTACGCCATGGTCCCGTAAATCCCCATGGCCGCGAGGAACAAGGCGAGCAAACCGAAAAAGTCCGTAAACTGAGTGAGGATCCGGAACGGAGCCACGCGGTTGTCGATCAGTTGCGCCATCGGCACGATTTCCGAAATGGGCTGATCCGGATCGAGCTGCCAAACAGATTCGCGGAGCGCCGCGGCAACCAGCTGCGGATCCTGCGCCGTCCTTAAGACGATGGTCATGGCGCGAGCGGGCACTTGAGCAAATGGGATGTAACTTTCCGCGCGCGCAGGCCCGCTTCCGATTCCAACGCGCGTCACGTCCTTCACCACACCAACGACGATGCGCAAGGTCTTATCATCGCGGCCTAGCTGAATTCTCTGTCCGAGAGGATCGCGACCAGCGAAGTGACGCTGAACCAGAGTTTGGTTGACTACGATTACAGGCTGCGAATCAGCCGTGTCCTGCCGCGAAATAAAGCGGCCTCGCACCAACTGAAGACCCATAGTGGGAAGGTAGCCGGGCGTCGCAGATGTCAGAGAAGTGAAGGGAACACTTCCGGGCTGTGGCGCCGGACGCCCCTCGAAAAATATTTCCGCACCCCCGCTGCTGTTGCCAAAGGGAATGAAATCGCTCGCTGCGGCGTCGGTAACACCCGGCCGGCCCTGAATCCCCTCCAGCAGTCCGTTGTAGAAGTTAGACACCCGGTGCATATCCGCGTACTTCGTTGCAGGTAGATTCAATCGAGCGGTCAAGATGTGGTCGGGGCGAAAACCAAGATCCAGGCTGTAGGCAGTTTTCAACCATCGCGTCATAACTCCGGCAGGCACCAGCGTCGCCAGCGCCAGAGATACCTCGAGAACAATCAGAACTTTTCTCATGCGGCGCCCGCGAAGACTCAGCGAGGCCGCGCCCCCAGCGTCCTTCAGCGTGGCTGTGAGATTGGGATTCGAACTCTGCATGGCGGGTGCAAGACCGAAGAGAACGCTCGTCAGCAACGCGATTCCCACGGCGTATCCCAGCGTCGCGAAGTCCAGATAAATACGGCCGTAATTCGGAAGGTAGCCCCGATTTTCGTTGGGAATCGCGGACGTAACCCAATCTCCGCCCCATTTCGCGAGTGCGATACCCAAAGCTGCGCCGGCAATGAAAAGCCAAACGTTTTCGGAAAGCAACTGGCGAATCAGGCGGAAACGCCCGGCACCGAGCGAAATCCTCACGGCCATTTCGCGTTGCCGCGCGAGGGCCCGCGCCAGCAGAATTCCGGCAACGTTGGCGCAGGCCACCAGCAGGACGCAAATGCCGAGACAGAACGCCATGTAAACGCCCTGGTCACCGACATTCCTGCCAACTTCATGCCTCAGGCTCCTAAGAAAGATACCGCTATTTGTATTAGAGTCGGGGTAAAGCTTCTCGAGCCGCTGCGCGACTGGGTCCATCGCCGTTTGCGCCTGCGCGATAGTGATACCGGGCCGAAGCCGTCCGACAACCTGGAGCCATCCATCCAGCCTGTCGGCGCGCTCCTTGTCCGTGAACGCGAGCGGAACCCACATGTTGGCGCGGCCCATCACGGAAAAATGAAACTCTTCGGCCATTACGCCGACCACGGTGCGCGACTCGCCGTCGACGGTGATGATCTTTCCGATCAAGTTGGGATCGGCATTGAGGCGGTCGTGCCAAAGTCCATGGCTCAGGATGACAACTCGATCTTTGCCGAGGGATTCCTCGTCCGAAAGGAATGTGCGGCCGAGAGCGGGTTTCGCTTCGAGCGTGTTGAAAAAATTGGCGCTCACTCTTGCGCCGGACACGCGCTCGGGGTGATCGTTCCCGGTCAGGTTGAAATCGCGAACGTTCCATGCAGAAAGGCTTTCGAACACTTGATTCTGTTCGCGCCAATCCAAAAAGTCCGGTGCTGATGCCGAGACTTCGTAACCCTTCTTGGTGTCGATTTCCCACGCCACCACAAGCTGCTCTGCGTGCGGGAACCTGACGGCTCCGATCACCCATTGGCGAACCATGTTGAAGAGCAATGTGCTGGCTCCGATGCCAAGCGAAAGCGTGAGCACGACTACAATTGCTACGGCGGGCGTCTTGGCGAGCGTGCGGAAGCCGTACTTCAGGTCCTGCAGCAGAGCTTGCATGGGCGGGAACGCCTCCTAGCATTAACAACGCAAGAACGGGCGGAATTGTTCAGCGAAAGAGCGGCAGGTGGGCTGCCAACGGGTGAAACGGTTAAGTGAACCAGTTGCAGAGGCTTAGAATATGCGCGGACATACACCAGCGGCAAAACTGCTCGCTTTTGGGAGGGTGAATTTCGAAAGCGGACAGCGCGCGGCTCGTCAATTCGTCAATGTTTAGTGATGCGCTTTTTCGAGTTCCTCGATGAGCGCGGGGACAATTTCGAAGAGGTCGCCGACTACGCCGTAATCCGCAACTTCGAAAATGGGCGCGTTCTGGTCCTTGTTGATTGCGGCGATGGTGCGCGAGCCTTTCATCCCGACGACGTGCTGAATCGCGCCGCTGATGCCAAGCGCGAAGTAGAGCTTCGGAGCGACGGTTTGGCCGGAGCTTCCGATCTGGCGGTCCATGGGGAGCCAGCCTTCGTCGCAAATGGGGCGCGACGCGCAGATTTCACCGCCCATCAGCTTCGCGAGTTTTTCCGCTATGGCGATGTTTTCTGGCGCCTTAATGCCACGGCCGACGGAAATGAGAATGGGCGCCTGCGTCAGGTCGACGGCTTGCTTTGCCTCTCGGAAAAGTTCGAGCGGCTTGGTGCGAATTTGCTCCGGCTTCAAATCAACGCTCGCTGATTTTACAGGCGCTTTGCCTCCCGCGCGCTTCACGGCGAGGTCAGCGCGGAAAGCTCCCGCCTGAAATGTGGCGATCCACGGAGCTTCGCCGGCAAAGACTACGTCGGCAGCCGTGCGGCCTTGAAACATCTGGCGGACGAAAATTAGCTTGCCGTTCTCGTAGCGATAGGCAATGCAGTCGCCGATCATTCCTTTGCCGCCCTCGCCGGGCGAGCCCTTTCCCAGCGACGCCGCCAGCTTCGGCGCGAAATCGCGCACTTGATACGTGTGCGGCAGGAGAACGAGGTCAGGCTTGGCGCTTTCAATCACTTGGCGCAGCGCGATGGAAAACCCGTCGGGCGTGTACCGATCGAGGAGGTCATGTTCAACGAGCAGAACTTCGTCGAGCTGAAAGCTAGCAAGCTCGTCTGCGAGCGATGCGACGCCTTTGCCGATGACAACGCCCGCGAGCGTACCCTTAGTGTGCTGCACGATCTGCTGCGCGGCGGCGAGAGTTTCGAAGCTGACTTTGCTCGACTTGCCTTCGCGCTGCTCGGTGATCAGGAGTATCTTCATCTGTCCATTTCCTCGTTCGCGAAACTGCCAAGCGACAAACCGCGCAACTTACAGGACCCGCGCTTCGTGCCTCAGTTTCTCGATTAACTTCGCCGCGATTTCTTTCGGCTGGCCGGTGATGAATTCCGTCTTCTTCGTTTTCTGCGGAACGTAGATGCGCTCGACGCGCTGCGTCGGCGAATCGGGAATCCCCAGCGAAGCGCGTTGCACCGTGGCGATTTCTTTTTTCTTCGCGGCCATGATGCCCTTCAGCGTCGCATAGCGCGGCTTGTTGATGCCGGACTGAATGGAAAGAACGGCCGGCAGCGGCAGCTCGACCCACTGAAACCATCCCGCTTCGAGCTCGCGCTTCAATTTCATGCGTTGAGCGCCGGCGTCAACTTCAATCGCCATGATGATCGTCGCGTGCGGGCGACCAAGCAATTCCGCAAGCAGCACGCCGGTCTGGCCAAAGCCCTGGTCGTCGCTCTGAAGACCTGTCAGTATCAAATCGAAATTCTCGCTCTTCACCGCAGCCGCAAGCGAACGCGCGGAGTTCAGCGGATCAAGTTTAAAAAACTCGTTGTCGGCGACGTGAATGCCGCGGTCGGCGCCTTTCGCCAGAGCTTCTTTGATCGTCTGCTTCGCGCGCTCCGGGCCCATCGAAATCGCGACCACTTCGCCGCTGTGCTTCTCCTTCAGCCGCAGCGCTTCTTCGAGCGCGTAACTATCCGGTTCGTTCGTCTCAAAGCCAATGTCCGACTCGCGAATCCATGCGCCGCCCTCGACGATTGCCAGCGGCGCGTCTTTCGCGGGAACCTGTTTGACGCAAACTCCGATTTTCAAGCCAGCCTCCTGCCCTGCAAACAAACTGATAGTCTATATCACTTTTTGCGCAAGCCGCCAAAGAGGGTCTGCTGCTTCCTGCTACTTTCCGTTCCAACTTTTGAAGAGGAGCGATGCGTTTGTCCCGCCAAATCCGAACGAATTTGAGAGCGCGTACTCGACTTCGGCTTTGCGCGCCTGGTTCGGGATGTAATCCAGATCGCACTCGGGATCGGGATTCTCGTAATTCACCGTGGGCGGCAGAATCTGGTCGCGCAATGCGAGCACGCTGATACCCGCTTCGAGTCCGCCGGCGCCGCCCAGGAGGTGCCCGGTCATCGACTTGGTCGAGCTGATCGGAACTTTCTTCGCGCGCGGTCCGAAAACATTCTTCAGCGCCATGGTTTCGATGGCGTCGCCGATGGGCGTCGAAGTGCCGTGCGCGTTGACGTAGCCTATCTGCTCGGGAGAAATCTTCCCGTCTTTCAGCGCCGCCATCGAGACGCGGTATCCCCCGTCGCCGCCTTCCGCCGGTTGCGTGATGTGGAAAGCGTCCCCGGACATTCCGTAGCCCACAATTTCGCCGATGATTTTCGCGCCGCGGCGCTGCGCCACTTCAAGCGCCTCCAGAATCAGCACGCCCGCGCCCTCGCCCACAATGAAACCGTCGCGCTGCGCATCAAACGGGCGGCTGGCGCGTTCGGGCTCGTCGTTGCGAGTAGAGAGAGCGCGCATCGCCGCGAAACCGCCTACGCCCATTGGAGTGATGGCCGCTTCCGTGCCGCCTGCGATCATTATTTCCGCGTCCGAGCGTTGAATGATTTTGAATGCGTCGCCGATCGCGTGAGCCGACGCGGAGCAGGCCGTCGCGGTGGCCGAATTGGGCCCTTTCGCGCCATAGCGGATCGAAACGTGGCCCGCGGCGAGATTGACGATCGAAGCAGGAATAAAAAATGGAGAGATCTTGCCCGGGCCGCCTTGCAGAAACTTTGAATGCTCGCGCTCGATCACATCGAATCCGCCGATGCCGGAGCCGATATAAACGCCGGTGTTGGGGGCTAGTTCAGGAGTGACTTCGAGAGCCGCCATGCGCATCGCAAAATCGGCGGCAGCGAGCGCGAATTGAATGAAGCGCCCGGTTTTTTTCAGCTCTTTTTTGTCGAGCCAGTTTAGCGGATCGAAATTGCGTACTTCACCGGCGATGCGGCAATCGAATGCGGACGCGTCAAAGTGGGTGATGGGGCCGATGCCGCTCTTCCCCGCGAGCAGGTTGCGCCAAACCTCATC
>Ga0073928_10002386_pt1 | contig 32496 bp, 25 predicted proteins | sample PaiPotPPA55metaG_FD_76969 | JGI IMG/M metagenome (GOLD analysis project Ga0073928, IMG submission 76969) | Iron sulfur acid spring bacterial and archeal communities from Banff, Canada, to study Microbial Dark Matter (Phase II) - Paint Pots PPA... ...
CGCGCACGAAGGCCTCGTGGTTGTTCTCGATGCTGTCGTGGTCGTAGAGATAGTTGACCATGATGCCGAAGGATTCCTGGATCGCACGGAGCTCTGTGTTGCCGAGCCAGTTGATCCGCTCGAGCCGCGCGCCGTTGCCGAGGTGAAACCGCGCCACCGGGTCGATGCGGTTTCCGGGCGATGGCCGTCGCGTCAGGTAGGTCGCACAAAGCCGCATCAAGGCTGCGCGCAGCGGTTCGCTTTGCTCTGGATCGTGCCACCAGCCGTCGTGCGCGAGCTTCGGCAGCAGCGCGGCATCGGAGTTGCTTTCCTCTGCAAGCTGTTGCGCGAGCCAGGGCCGGAAGCCCGGCACCGGCGACAGCGTCGAAAACCGCTTGAGCTGCGGAAGTTCCGCCTGCAGCTCCTCGACCACCTGCTTGATCAGGAAGTTGCCGAACGAGACGCCGCGCAGGCCGTCCTGACAGTTGGAGATCGAATAGAAGATCGCGGTGTCCGCGCCTGCCGCCTGCGCTCGCGCCGTGTCCTCCTCCACATCCTGCGACAACAAGGGCGGCATCGACATGGCCAGTCCATCAACCAGCGCGACCTCGACGAAGATCAACGGTTCGCCGGGAAGCGCGGGATGGAAAAAGGCGAAGCAACGCCGGTCGGGCGCGAGACGGCGCCGCAGGTCGTCCCAGCCCTTGATCGCGTGCACCGCCTCATAGGCGATCAGCTTCTCCAGCACCGCCGCCGGCGTCTGCCAGTCGATGCGCCGCAGCTCGAGAAAGCCGCGGTTGAACCAGGATGCGAACAGATGTTTGAGATCGGCATCGAGCAGCTTCAGCTCCGGCTCGTGACGCGAATGCGAGGTGATCTCGCTGCGCATCGCGATCAAGGTGCCGGTGCCACCGGGCGCCATGTTCATCCGTCGCAGCAGTTCCTGCCGGGGCGGATCGGCGGCCTGCGCGAGGGCGGCTGCAGCCTCCGCCGTGCCGTCGGCGAGATAGCGTTCCGCCGCCGCGCGCAGCGCCGCTGTGTGGGGCTGAAACTCTGTCGCCAGATAGAGCTGGAAGCCGTGCCGGTCGCCCGCATCGAGGGTGCGCAGCACCCCGTGCAGCTCGCGCGCCAGCAGCGCGCCGGAGGCCTCGCCGCGCTCCGACAGTAGTGTCGAGGCGAACCGTTTGGCGCGATCGAGCGGCGACGTCGTTGCGTTGGTCGAGCCGTTTGAGCTTTGGGTGGTTGGGGTCATCGTCGCCTCCTTATGCACGGGCGACCGCGGTTGCGTTCGGCATCGCCGCCTGCGCGCGGAATTTGGCCGGTGGCGCATAGAGGCCGCCCGAGGCCGTCACGAGGTCGTCGATCGTCCTCGCGGCGAGCCAGTCGCGGGTCGCCGTCGCGACGTCGATGCCGAGGTCGGACGGGAACATCACGATGCCGCGGCGACGCAGGCTGTCGCTCGTTTCCGACGACTGTCTCTTGCCGAAATCCGTATTGCCGGCGACAGCGCGCAACGCGGCTTCGCGTTCCTGTGGTGAGCGGCAGCGCAGCAGGTTCGCCACACCCTGTTCGGTGATGACGTGGGTGACGTCGTCGCCATAGATCATGACCGGCGGTAGCGCGAAGCCCGCGGAGGCTGCGAGGTCGAACGCATCCAACTGCTCGACGAAGCTCGGTGCGTCGTTAGGCTGACGCGTCTGCACCATCTGCACCACGAGCTTGCGTCCGCGCAGGCTCTCGCCTGCTTCCTGGCCGGCGCGCAGCCAGGCGGGACTATCGTGACGACGGCCACGCGGGTCGGCGCCCATGTTCGGCGCGCCGCCGAAGCCCGTGATCCGGCCCTTGGTGGCTGTCGAGCTGTTGCCCTGCGCGTCGATCTGCAACGTGCCGCCGATGAAGAGGTCGCAGGCATATTGTCCGGCGACCTGCGCAAGCGCTCGGTTCGAGCGTAGATTGCCGTCGGAGCCGATCGGAAACACGTCGGCGTGGCTTGAGACATAGTGCTCCATGCCGAGCTCGGAGCCGAAGCAATAGACGCTGTCGACGAAGCCGGTTTCGATCGCAGGTATTAGGGTCGGATGAGGGTTCAGCACGAAATGCCGGGCGATCTTGCCCTTCAGCCCGCGCTGGGCGGCGTAGGTCGGTAGAATCAGTTCGATCGCCGCGGTGGCATAACCGATGCCGTGGTTGAGCCTCCGCACCTCATAGGGCTCGTAGACCGCGGCGATCGCCATCATCGCCATCAGCACGTTCTCGTTCCTGACCTTGGCAGGGTCGCGCGTGAACAGCGGATCGATCCGGTAAGGCTTCGGGCTCGGTAGGACGATATCGACCCAGTCGCCGGGTACGTCGACCCGCGGCAGGTGGTCCACGATCTCGTTGACCTGCGCGACGACGATGCCGCCGCGGAACGCGGCCGCTTCGATGACGGTGGGCGTGTCCTCGGTGTTGGGACCCGTATAGAGATTGCCGTCGCGGTCCGCCTTGTCGGCGACGACGAGCGCGACTTGCGGCGTCAGGTCCACCAGCGTGCGCGCGTAGAGTTCGAGATAGGTGTGAATTGCGCCGATCTTGAGAGCGTTCAACGCGACGAGTTCGGCGAGTCTGCGGCTTTGCGGTCCGGCGTAAGCAAAATCCAGCCGGGTCGCGATGCCTCGTTCGAACACGGCGAGATGCTCGGGCAGCGCCAGGACGGATTGCACCATGTGCAGATCGTGAATCCGCGCCGGATCCACATTCGCCAGGGTGGAGGCGAGAAAATCGGCCTGCTTCTGATTGTCACCCTCGATCGCCACGCGGTCGCCGGGCTTGATGATCGCTTCGAGCAACTGGGTCGCCCGCGCCGCGGGGCAGAGTTTTCCGCTTGCGCCGCACACCGCAGCGGCTCGCGCCAGCCGCGGGGGGCGATCAGGTTCGCGCCGTGATGGATCTAACATTAACGAGGCTCCTTCGCTTGCTGCTGTCCTCTGAAGCGAAAGGTGGGAGCCGATCATTGATTATAGAAATGATATTTTATAATATGATTGATCGTATAATGGGATTAATATCATCCTGCATTTTGAGGCTGCTGAGCAATAAAGAGTCCGCGCAATGACGTGCGGGGATGAAAGCCACCCGTTCAAGCTTACCACGGTCGTAGGCCCCAGCAGGTTACCGCTGCCGCTGAGGCGCTTCCGTTTTGCTTACATCAAAGCCGGATGCCGGCAGGATTGGCGCGTCGACGAACCCCTGCGGCAGCTTTCCGGTGAGACTCCCGAGAAAAGCGACGATGTCGGCCGTATCCTGATCGCTGAGAGCCCGTCCGAGCTGCACCTTGGCCATGATTCGCACCGCCTCAGGGAGCAAGCGCACCGAGCCGTCATGGAAATAGGGGGGCGTCATCGCGACGTTGCGCAGACTCGGCACCTTGAACACGTAAGTGTCCTGCGGATCGTGCGTCACGTCGAAGCGGCCTTTGTCCGGCTGCTGGCTCCGCGTCGCGGTCCAATAATCCTCGACGACGCCGAACTTTTTAAAGATGCCGCCGCCAACGTCCGCGCCGTTGTGGCAGCCGATGCACCCGGTATCGATGAATTTGCGCAACCCGGTGCGCTCCTCCGGCGAGAGCGCCCGAGTATCGCCCGCGAGAAAGGCGTCGAATCGGGACGGCGTCACGAGTGTGCGCTCGAACGCGCCGATCGCCTTGGCCCAGCTATCCGGTGTGACCAGATCCGGATCCCCGGGAAACTCCTTCCGGAATAGATCGGCATAGCCGGGAATAGCCTTGATGCGGGCGATCGCGCTCGCATAGTCGGGATTGATGAAGCTGAACAGACCGATCAGCACCTGCTTCGCCTCGTCCTCGACATTCTCGCGATCGCCCCGCCAATGCGCTTTGAACTGAAGAGCGGCATTCAGAATGGTCGGCGCATTCCGCGGGTTCAGGGTGTCATGGGCGCCGCGCGGCTTCGGCAGGCCATCCGTGCCATAGAGGGCGGGCTGATGGCAGCGGGCGCAGCTCACGGTTCCATCGACGGAGATTCGCGGATCGAAGAAAAGCTTCCGGCCGAGCTCAACCCGCGAAGGCGTGATCGGGAACTCGGGCGTCGCCATATCCTTTGGTAACGGCTTGAAGTTGCTGCGGGCGTCGTTGAGAAGGTCGGCATCGACATCTGCCGCACGCGCAACCGCGTGGTTGGTATCGAAAGCGCCGATCGCGAGCACGAATGCAACGCCCGTCAGCGCAATGCCGGCGGCCAGCGCTACAAGTGTATGTAATTTCATCATCGATCAGGCTCCGGGGTTAATTTTTCTGCGCAGCGCTTATGAGGGCCGGGCGGGGGAACACACCGCCCCCGCCCGGCGTGGTCGTCAGCTCGTCCACTGCCAATCTGCCGGCAGCCAGCGGTAGCCGCTTCCCTCGCACGCGACGTGCCCGAAGCCAGGAAGCGGCCTGACGCAGCGGCGGCAGCGCTCACCGCGGTGCTTGTCTCACAGCCGAGGGACTCGGCTTTCGCTTCAGCACTTTTGATGATGTGCCGGGCGGGTTCATCCTGCTGAACACCGAACATCGTCCCAGCAATGCCAATAGGTGTCCGGGTAGTCACAGTATTCGTGTGGTCCCGACTGACAAGCGAACGTCGGGCTAGCAATCAGCGTAACCAACGCGAGAGCAGTGATAAGCACCTTCATGACACTTCTCCATGTTATGGACGATCGTCCGTGGGTTGCTGCAACAGCGGGGAAGCCGATGGCGACCGCCAGCGCGATGCGCTCGCGCGTCGCGGCCGGCAGCGCGCCTTTGCTGAGCGCGCTGGACAGGCCGAGGTAGCCTTGCAGCGCGGCGGGGCTGTTGGAGACGAGACGGAACAGGTTGGGCAATGCTTTTGGTTGTCACCTTCGATCACGACCCGGTCGCCGGGCTCGATGATCGCTTCGTGCAACCGGGTCGCCCGCTTCGCGGGGCAGACTTTTCCGCTTGCGCCGCACACCGCAGCGGCTCGCGCCAGCCGCGGGGGGCGATCGGGTTCGTGCCGGGATGGGTCTAACATAGCGAAGCTCCTTCGTTTCCTGCTGTCCTTTGCAGCGAAAGGTGGGAGTCGATCATTGATTATAAAAACGATATTTTATAATATGATTGATCGTATAATGGGATTAATATCATGCTGCATTTTGAGCTGTTGCGCGCCTTCGTTGCCGTGGTTGAGTGCGGCGGCTTTCACCGAGCGGCCCAGCGGCTCAACCTGACGCAGTCGACGGTGAGCCAGCAGATCAAGCGGCTTGAGCTCGAGACCAAGCGTCCCTTGTTCCGGCGGACGACACGCAGCGTCGCGCTGACGGATGACGGGGAGATGTTGCTCGGCGACGCGCGTCGGCTGCTGCAACTCGAGGAAGCTGCCCGTCAGCGCTTAGGGGCCCCGCGCCTGTCCGGCACGGTGCGTCTCGGCGTGGTCGAGGAGGTTGCCGGGGGCTCGCTGCCTTCGGCGCTCGGTCGCTTCGCCGCGCTTCATCGAGGCGTGAAGCTCGAGGTGCAGATCGGCGTCAGCGCGGAGTTGATCAAGCAGCTCGATGCGGGACGACTCGACGTGGTGTTCGCCAAACGTCCGCTCGGAACGGCGAAAGGGCGTCTGGTGTGGCGAGAACCGCTGGTCTGGACGGCGGCCGACACGTTCGATCTCATTCCCGGAGCAGCGCTGCCGCTGGCGCTGTATCGCGAGCGGTCGGTCTCACGCGAGGCAGCGCTCGCTGCGCTCCAGGATGGCGAACTCACCTGGCAGATCGTCTACACCAGCCCGAGCCTAACAGGCGTGCGCGCGGCGGCGCTTGCGGGCCTCGCCATTACGCCGCTTCCTGAGAGCGCGGTCATCGCGGGCTTGCGCATTCTCAATGCCGAGGCAGGCCTGCCGCCGCTTCCCGACCTTGAGTTCGCGATCTACGAAAAGGCCGGGCCGGACAAGGCCGCAGCGGCGCTTGCCGCAGCTCTGATGGCACTTGCGCAAGGTCCATCGCGCCCGACGATTTGAGAAGGCCATGTGTTCGAACCCGTTCAAAGTCCGTTACGGGTCAAAACGCAACTAGCGGTCCAGCAGCCAGTACTTTGATAGTAAAGCTCGCAACCAGCAGGCTCTTGCCCAACGAGCATGCATGCCGTGAAACGCGCTCTTGTCTCAGTCTTGGTGCGCAGCGCCCTCGCCGATTAACGAGAAGGCTCCCCACAGGCCGGGATAGCCATTGAGAGAGCTCGAGGCGTCATTCATGTAGACCAGCATGGCCCGGCGCAGTGCCTCCGCGCGGCCAATCCTCCCATCCGCTGCCATGATGTCGAACGTGGAGGTGGTGATCTGGGCCGCCGCCTCCGAGTCGACGGACCAGTGCGAGACAAGAAGCGCGCGCGCGCCGGCATAGAAGAATGCCCGTGCAAGTCCGGACAAGGCCTCTGCACCCGGCTTCTCGCCGGCTGCGGTATTGCAGGCCGACAGCACCACCCAGTCGGCGTTGAGCTTGAGCTGCGCGACCTCGCCCGCGGTGAGAAGCCCGTCATCGAGATCCGTCGGCTGTGGCGGCATGGTCAGCGCGAGCGCCGGCTCGCCGAGCCCCTTCACCTCTCCGGCCACGAGCCCGTGGGTGGCGAAATAAATGACGCGATAGTCGGCAAGCGGCGCACGCTTGACCATCGCCTCGCTGGCATCCTGCCCGAGGTGAATATCAGCTGTCGGCGCGCCGACCTTGGCTGCCACCGCCTTGAGCTCGTCGGCTGTCTCCGGAAGCGAGGGAAGCGCCTGGTAGAGAGCCGAGCGGTCAAGGACGCTGCCCTTCCAGAACTCGCTGTAGGCGCGCGTCGCATAGGCGCGCGTTGCTTTTGCTGGAGCCTTGGCTGGTTTTGCCGGTGCAGGCGACTGCGGTGCCGGGCTGGCACGTTCCGCCGGGTCGAACACGGGGTCGCCGAAGCCGACCAGGGGCTTTCCGCTGCGGTCCTTGCGGGCGAACGCACGCAGCGCCTTGAGGCTCGCGACCGAGGGCAGGACGCTCAGGGCGTGGCGCTTGATCAGCCAGCCGGCATCGCGATAGACGGCGATCTCCCTGATCGACGGCCGCGGCGTTGTCGGCTTCTCGACGACCAGGAGCTGGAACGGCAGCGACGTGAGCGCGCCGGTCGGCACGACAAGAAGGTGGCGCTTGTCCTTGATGAGCTCTTCCACGGGACCCAGCAGCGTGGCGTAAAGCTCGTTCGCAAGCCCGAGGTCGAACAATACCGGCTTGCCCGACCGGATGGACGCTTGCACCTCCGCAACGTTCAGCCCCTGGCGGAAATTTGCCACCCTCTCCGACAGCGCCTTGGCACTGACGGGAAGCGTCCTCCATGTGAAAATTTGCTGCGTCAGGGCGAAAACGTAGCTCTCCCTGTCGCCGGTAAGCCAGAAAAGCAGGGCCTCGTCCGAGCCGAGCAATCGCTGAACATCCTGCGCCGGAAGCGGCTTTGGGGTTGCCAGTGCCGCATAATCCGGAAATTCTTTTTCCAGCCGCCGCGTCACTGCATCCCGTCGGCGCTCAATATCTGCCATCTGCTTGCGCAGCTCGTCGATGACCGCACGCTCCTGGCCCTCGGAGAGCGCTGCCACCAGTGTCTTGTCCGCCTCCCGCCATTGTGCCGCAAGGTCCTGGTGCTGGCGCACCAGTGTGCTGAGCGCATCCTGGCCGCCGGCAAAGCGTGCAGTCATCTGGTGAAGGGCCGACGCCGCCGACGAATGGGCAGCCCACTGCGCCGTTATCAAGGCTTCATCGGCGAGAGCCTGCTCGGGCTCGATGTGCTTGCGCGTCGCAACCCCGAGATACGCGACGTGCCGGCGGAAATAAGCGGCGCGCTGCTCGATCAGCCCGGTAGGCTGCTCGGTTTGTCCGGAGCTAGGCAAGTCGGCGGCAGCATGCGCAAGAATTGCGGCGGTCGCCCGACGCGCATCCACCAGCGCATCCTCGCTGCGGCCGGTGTGGTCATCGATGCTTGCCAATTGATCAAGAATATAGGCCACACCCGGGTGGTTCGCGCCGAAGCTTACTTCCATGATCGCAAGCGAACGACGGTAGAGACCCTCGGCCTCGGCATAGTTGCGCTGGTCCTGGTGCACCTTGGCGATGTTGTTGAGGGAGTAGGCCACTTCGGGATGCTGTGCGCCAAAGGCCTGCTCGGCAATTGCCAGCTGACGCCTCGCGAGGCTTTCCGCCTCGGCGTATTTGCGTTGGTCGCGGTAGAGATTGACGAGGGAGGAGAGGGTTCTGGCAACGAAGGGATGGTTGGTGCCGAGCGTCTGCTCGCGGATTGCCAGTGAGCGTTTGAACAGCTCTTCCGCTTCGTCCTGCTTGCCTTTTTGTCGATAGACGAAGCCGAGGTTGTTCAGCGTCGGGGCCACCGCGGGGTGGTTGGCGCCAAAAACCTGCTCCTTGATCGCCAGGGACCGCCGGAACAGCCCTTCGGCCTCCGCGTATCTGCTCTGGTGCATGTAGGCGAGGCCGAAATCGTTGAGGGTTGCGGCGAGCGCGGGGTGGTTCGGGCCAAACCGCTGCTCCTGAATGCCCAGCGCGCGTTTGTAGAGCCTTTCCGCCTCGGCGTACTTGCCTTGTGCATCGTACAAAAAAGCCAGCGAGTTGAGATCGGAAGCAATGTCGGGATGCCCTTCGCCGAGGACGCGCTCCCTGATCGCGATCGCGCGCTTGTAGAAGGTCTCCGCCTCGGGATATTTGCCCTGGTTCTGATAAATGCCGCCCAGATTGCTCAGCGACCACGCAACCTGAGGATGGTTCTCGCCGAGCGCCTGCTCCCTGATGGCAAGCGAGCGCTTGTAGAGGGCCTCGGCTTCGGCGTACTTGCCCTCATTCGCAAACACCAGTGCCAGATTGTGGAGGGTCTGGGCCACGTCGAGATGACTGGCGCCCAGCTCGCGCTCGAGGATCGCCAATGCGCGCTGGAGCAGCGCCTCCGCCTCGGCGTATCTGCCGCGTATGCGATATACATTGCCGATGGCACTGAGCGAATACGCGACCTCACGGCTGTCTGCGCCGAAGGCCTGCTCCCTGATGGCGAGCGCGCGTTCGAACAGACCCTGGGCTTGCGCGCTCCTGCCCTGCGAGTTGTACACGCCCCCGAGACTGCTGAGCGTTTGGGCCACCAGAGGATGGTTTGCGCCGAGCGCCTCGCGTATCGCAAGCGCACGTTTTAGAACGCTCTCCGCGTCATCATACCTGCCTTCGTTCTGGAGCACGAGACCCAGATTGTTGAGGGCTTGAGCCACATCGGGGTGGTTGGCGCCGAGCGCCTGCTCGCGGATGGCGAGCACGCGTTGGTAGAGAGGCTCGGCCTCCCCATAATTGGCTTGCCCAAGATAAGCGGAGGCCAGGCTATTCAAGACCGGGACGTGGTTGGGATTGAGCCGTAGCGCCTCCTTGTAGTCGGCGATGGCGCGCTCGATCTCCCCCTTTGCCTTGTACGCGTCCCCTCGATTGCTGAAGGCAGCTGGAAAATTCGGATTGAGCCGGATCGCCTCGTCATAATCGGCAATGGCGCGTTCGCTCTCGCCCTTGCGCGCATGCGCGTAGCCGCGCCGGTTGAAGTCGCCCGCGTTGGTGCGGTTGAGCCGCAGGGATTCGTTGTAGTCGCGAATGGCGTGATCGAAATCGCCTTTGCGGGCGTAGACCGCCCCGCGCTCGCCATAGGCGAACGCGTAGCTCGGGTTGAGACGGATCGCCTCGTCGTAGTCCGAGATGGCGCGATCGAGATCGCCGGTGGCGCCCAACGCATAAGCGCGCCGGTAAAAGGCGACCGCATAGTCGGGATCGATCTCGATCGCCTTACTGTAGTCGGCGATGGCGCTGCTCTGGTCGCGCTTGAGCGCATAGGCAAAGCCGCGGGTTTGATAGATGCGGGCGAGATCGCTGAGCTGTGCCTTGCCCGATGAAATCAGCGAGGTGCACACGGCAATGGCCTGGTCACCACTCTCCTTGGCGCATGCTGCGCGTTGCCGGTAGCCCTCCGCTGCGTCGGAGCGGCCTTGCTGCCGATAGTTGAAAGCCAGGTTGTTGAGGACCATGACCACATCAGCATGATTGGCGCCGCGCGAGCTTTCGAAGATCGCGAGCGCGCGCTGGTAGAGCCCCTCGGCTTCGGCGCGCCGGCCTTCTTTCAAATATGCGTTGGCCAGGCTGTTGAGAGTGTGTCCGACGAAGGGATGGCTTGGCCCCAGCGCCTGCTCACGGATCGGGAGCGCGCGCTCGTAGAGCGCCCCGGCCTCGCCGTACCTCCCCTGTTTCCAATGCACGTTGGCGAGGTCAAGCAATGCCGTCGCATAGTCTGCGCTGTCGGCGCCAAGCCGCGCTTTCACCAGCGCTTCGAGCTTCTGCGCTTCGAGGAGCGCGGCGGGGTAATTGCCCTTGGCGTAGAGCTCATTGAACCGCTTCTGCGAGGCTGCGATATCCGCCTGCTGCGCTGAGACCGGTGAGAGCGCGATTACGCCAAGGGCCAGCGCGAGCATTGCAGCTCGCAGCTCGGTAAACGCATGCCGGACCATGACGCCCATCTTCGCAGGCCGCGGTACCTCGGCAAGCCAGGCGCGTCGCCGCATATCCCCACCCAAGCTCAAGCGACAGCATTGTATCGGCTCAAGAGTGCTTTAGCAGGGGTGAAATCGACATCAAACCATTGCTTCGGCCGGCTGCGGACATGCCGTCGCGTATGCTGTGTGCGAGAATTGCCAGGAGCTGGTTCAGCTTTATTCGATCGCCTCATCGGCGAGAGCGAGCAGCTTATCGGGAACGATCAGGCCGAGCGCCTTGGCGGTCTTGAGATTGATGACCAGCTCGTACTTGATCGGTGCTTGAACTGGAAGATCGGCAGGCTTCTCCCCTTTGAGAATGCGATCTACGTAACCTGCCGCACGCACGTAGGGCTCAATTGTCGTTGGCCCGTATGAGATGAGACCGCCACTATCGGCGAAATAGCGAAACGGGTAGATCGCAGGTAACTTGTGTCGACCCGCAAGCGTGATTATGAGGTCTCGATGTACTGCCGCAGGGGCGCTTCCCGTAACTATTAGACCTCCTTTCGGGAGGCGAGCAAAGTCCATAACAGCATTCTCGATATCACTCGTATTGCGAACTCCGGTTGGACTTGCTTCGACCCCGATTGACTGCGCTGCTGATTGGACTGCACCAAACTGGCCAGCTCCAGTCGTATCAACGTCACGCAATACGATCACGCGCGTTATGCTCGGTTCAATCGTTTTGAGAAGCTCCAACCATTTTGCAGCAATGCTGAAATCGAACTGAGTAAACCCGGTGATGTTACCACCCGGACGTGCGAGGCTTGTGACGTAACCGGAACCCACCGGGTCAGGCACCTGGGCGAACACTATCGGAATGCTGCGTATCTGGTTGAGCAACGGGTCCATCGTAGAAGCTGAGGCAGCCAGGATTACGTCTGGTGCGAACGCAGCCAGCTCCGCGGCACATTGATGGAAGCGGCCGGTGTCTCCGGCTCCCCAGCAGATTTCTATCTGCACGTTGCTGGCATTCTTCCACCCCAGCTCCGATAGCGCTTGCACAAACGCGATCAGGCGTGCTTGCCCCTCCTTGTCATCGGCGGCCAAGTTCATGAGCACTCCGATACGCCGCACGCGCTGGCCCTGTTGCGCGCGCGCCGCAAGCGGCCACGTCGCCGCCGCACTTGAAAGCAGCGTGACGAATTCGCGACGGTTCAAGCGATCGAGTTGCATCCACTCTCCTAGCCAGAGTGGCAGCATAGCGGATTGGCGACCATCAAGTCAGGGGCTTCGGTGCAGTGCGGGATTTTGGCCGGCTGAAGCCCGCAACGGCACATCGGCTCGCCAAACACCCGCGTCGATGGCTGGACCGGACCGCTGCAATTTCATACGAAGACCGTTACTCAAGTGCGAACATCGAAGGTGAATTGGACGGCAAAAATCCGACGCTAATCCCTTCGACCATGATCAAGTGGAGGTCGCCCAGCATGAACAAGGAAATGGCTGAGACGCTTGTACGCACCGGCCCGGGCACCCGAATGGGCAATCTCATGCGGCGCTATTGGGTGCCGATCCTGCTGTCGCGAGAAATTGCCGATCCCGACGGCCCTCAGGTCCGGGTGCAAATTCTCGGCGAGAAGCTGCTTGCGTTCCGCGATACTGAAGGCAACGCCGGATTGATCGACCAATTCTGCTCGCACCGCGGCGCTTCGCTCTACTTCGGCCGGAATGAGGAAAACGGCATCCGCTGCGCCTATCACGGCCTGAAGTTTGCGCGCGATGGTCGATGCGTGGACGTGCCCTCGGCACCGCAAGCCTGCAAGACCATGGGCATCAAGGCCTACCCCTGCATCGAGCGCGGCGGCATTGTCTGGGCCTATATGGGGCCCAAAGAGAAACAGCCTGCGCCGCCGGAAGTCGAATGGTGCACCCTGCCGGAAAACCACATCTTCGTCTCGAAGCGTCTGCAAGAGTGCAATTATTTGCAGGCGATGGAGGGCGGTATCGACACCAGCCACGTGTCGTACGTGCATCGCTACGAGGTTGATGACGACCCGATGCACGAGGGCACAAAAGCCAACGAATACATCAAGGCCGACGGCAACGTGATTTTCGAGATCGAGAAAACCCCGTTCGGCTTGACCCTGTATGGCCGCCGCAACGGCGAGCCGGATTCGTACTACTGGCGGGTCACGCAGTGGCTGTTCCCATGGTTCACCTTGATTCCGCCGTTCGGCGATCATGCGCTCGGCGGGCACATCTGGGTGCCGATCGATGACCAGCATTGCTGGGCCTGGAGCATCAATTTCCATCCGCGCAAACCGCTGTCCGCGGATGAGCGGCGCCACATGGAGGAGGGCAAGGGCATTCATTGCGCCTACGAGCCCGGCACGTTCCGGCCGCTGGCGAACAAGGACAACGATTATCTCATCGACCGCCGTGCCCAGCAGGAGAAGCGGGCCTATAGCGGCATCTTCGGGTTCGCGATCCAGGACGCCTCGCTGCAGGAAAGCATGGGGCCGATCCAGAACCACGAGAACGAGAAGCTTCTGCCGACCGACCGCGCGATCGTGATGGCGCGGCGCTTCTTGCATGAGGCGGCGACTGCATTGGAGAAGGGTGTCGAGCCGCCGGCGCTCGACGCAAATCAGCAGCGCGTGCGTGCTGCCGGAGTGTTGCTCGATCGAGGCGCTCGGCCGGAGGAATGGGCCAAAGCGCACCTCGCCGACGGCTTGAAACAGCCGGTTTACACGCTCTGACCAGGTCGGCTCGCCCGTTGGGCAACGCCGCAGGAGATAGCCTGGCCGATCATCTGGCTTGCAAGTGACGAGGCGTCCTTCATCACCGGCGCCACGCTCATGGTCGATGGGGTCTTTCCATCATGTAACGATGGCTGCGAGGGCCGCCTGCGCCCTTATGTCCGCCGCCACTGGTTTTATTTGCGGTGATTTAGGCTTACGCCTTGATGCGGACCGGGCGCAGCAGGAAGGCGGGAAGATGGCCATGCCCCTCGTCTGCGCTCGGCTTTGGCGCACGGCGGGAGCGGGCCTCATCGAGCCGGGTCACGGTGGGAGGCGCCTCGCGGCGCGGCACCTTGCGGTCGCGTTTGGATTCGCCGCGCGGCCGTCGCGTGCGGCCGTTGCGCTGCTCACCCGACGAGGAGAGCTCCTCTGAGATCTCGCGGGCCGGCTGATTCATCCAGGGGATGGATTGTCCGATCAGCTTCTCGATCGCGACCACGCTCTTCTGCTCCGCCGGCGCAACGACCGTAATCGCGGTACCGGACCGTCCCGCGCGGCCGGTGCGACCGATGCGATGGACGTAATCGTCCGGGTGATGCGGCACATCGAAGTTGAAGATGTGACTGACTGCCGGGATGTCGAGCCCGCGCGCGGCAACGTCGGAGGCGACCAGCAAGGTCACCTCGTTTTTGCGGAACTGATCGAGCGCCGCCGTGCGCGAGGCTTGATCCATGTCGCCGTGCAGCGCTATGGCCGAAAATCCATGGCGCACCAGCGAGCGATGCAGTGACGCAACCTCGCGCTTGCGATTGCAGAAGATGATCGCGTTCGTGAGCCCCTCCGCGGAGCGAATGAGCGAGCGCAGGGTGTCGCGCTTGTCGTGCGGCTCGCGCCCGGTCTTGACCAGGAGCTGGGTGGTCGTCGCCACCGTTGTCGCCGGCCGCGAAACTTCGACCTTGACCGGATTGTGCAGGAACTGCTCGGTGATCCGCCTGATCTCGGGCGGCATGGTGGCGGTAAAGAAGAGCGTCTGACGCGTGAACGGCACGAGCTTGCAGATGCGCTCGATGTCGGGGATGAATCCCATGTCGAGCATGCGGTCGGCCTCATCGATGACCAGAAGCTCGACCCCGGTGAGCAGGAGCCGCCCGCGCTCGAAATGGTCAAGCAGGCGGCCCGGCGTGGCGATCAGCACGTCCACGCCGCGGGTGAGCTTGACATCCTGATCATCGAATGACACGCCGCCGATCACCAGCGCGACGTTGAGCTTCTGCCCCGCGCCATATTTTTCGAAGCTCTCCTGAACCTGCGCCGCAAGCTCGCGCGTCGGCTCCAGAATGAGCGTGCGCGGCATTCTGGCACGGGCGCGGCCGTGCTCCAGCATGGTGAGCATCGGCAAGGTGAACGCCGCGGTCTTGCCGGTGCCGGTCTGGGCAATCCCGAGCACGTCGCGCCGCGCGAGCACGTGGGGAATGGCTTGTTCTTGGATCGGGGTGGGGGCGGAATAGCCGGCCGCTTTCACGGCGGCGAGAACCTTGGCGGATAGGCCGAGCTTGGAAAAGGGCATATAACCTCAGAATCAGCACCGATCCCAGAGCCTAGCCGCGCCGGATTGCAAGATTATGTCCAGACTTACGCGGGGGAGGAACGGTCGCGGTTTTTCACGGTCGAACCGATTGCGCGAGACATAGTGTCGAGGCGGCGAAAGTCAATCCTGTTGCGCTGCACTAAGTCGTGTACATGCTTGATTTTTTGCCTGAATCCTAATCGCTCCCGCCGCGCATGAGCTCGGTCCTTGACCTCATCGGCTCGACCCCCGTCATCGAGGTTACCCGCATTGATTGTGGCCCCTGCCGGCTTTTTCTCAAGCTCGAAAGCGCCAACCCCTCCGGCTCGCTCAAGGACCGCCCGGCGCGCAGCATGATTGAGGCGGCGGAAGCCGACGGGACGCTGAAGCCGGGCGGCACCATCGTGGAGGCGACGGCCGGCAATACCGGCCTCGGACTTGCGCTCGTGGGCGGGCGCAAGGGCTACCGCACCCTGCTTGTCGTGCCGGATAAGATGGCGCGGGAGAAAGTGCTGCACGTCAAAGCGATGGGGGCGGACGTCGTGATAACCCGCTCCGACGTGAGCAAAGGACATCCGGATTATTATCAGGATCTTGCGCAGTCTCTTACGCAGCGCACTCCCAACGCCGTGTTCATCAACCAGTTTGCCAATCCGGCCAACCCGCTCGCCCACGAGACAACCACCGGGCCGGAAATCCTGCGCCAAATGGAGGGGGACCTGGATGCCGTTGTCCTGGGCGTCGGCTCCGGCGGAACACTCACCGGGGTGGGACGCTTCCTGCGTCAGGCCTCGCCGCAAACCGAGATGATTCTCGCGGACCCGCAGGGATCGGTGCTTGCGCCGCTGGTGGAGACCGGCAGGATGATCGACGTGGGAAGCTGGGCGGTCGAGGGTATCGGCGAGGATTTCGTCCCGCCGAATGCTGATCTCTCACTGGTGCGCAAGGCCTTCGCGATCCCGGACGCGGAGAGCTTCGCCACTGCGCGCGAGCTCCTGCTGAAAGAAGGCGTGCTCGCCGGCTCCTCCTCGGGCACGCTGCTCGCCGCTGCGCTGCGCTACGCCCGCGCGCAACCGCAGCCCAAGCGCATCGTCACTCTGGTCTGTGATTCCGGCGCGAAATATCTCTCCAAGGTGTTCAATCCCACGTTCCTCGCGCAGGAAGGCTGGACCCATCCGCACGCGCACGGCACCGTGCGCGACGTCGTCGTGAGCAGCTACAGCGAGGGGACCGCGGTAGTGGTCCGTCCCCAGGACACGGTTCGAACCGTGTTCGCGCGCATGCGCTCCGCCGATGTCTCGCAGCTTCCCGTCGTCGAGAGCGGACATGTGGTTGGCCTCGTCGATGAGAGCGACGTGCTCGCGGCGCTTCTCACGGAGAGCGATTCCAACAAGGTGTTTGCGCGGCCGGTAAAGGACGTCATGGTGACGCGGGTCGAGACGATCTCGGCTGATGCGCCGATTGCCGATCTCGTGCCGCTGTTTCGCAAGGACTATGTCGCCATCGTGATGGATGGCGATCAGTTCCTCGGAGTGGCCACGCGTCTTGACCTGATCAACTATTTCCGGATCACACGGTAGGTATGCAGAGAAACCAGCTCGATTTCGCCACCCGCTGCGTGCACGCGGGCCAGGAGCCCGACCCCACGACCGGCGCGGTCATGATGCCGATCTACACCACGTCGACCTACGTGCAGCAATCGCCCGGGGTGCACAAGGGCTACGACTATGCCCGCACCAAAAACCCCACGCGCATGGCCTTCGAGCGCTGCATCGCCGACCTAGAAGGGGGAACAGCGGCGTTCGCCTTTGCCTCCGGGATGGCTGCCATCGCCACGACGCTCGATTGCCTCGATGCCGGCTCTCATATCATTGCGGTCGACGATCTCTACGGCGGCTCGCGGCGATTGTTCGAGCGCGTGCGCCGGCGCTCGGCCGGGCTCGACGTGACCTATCTCGACCTCACCGACGCCGCCCTCGTTGAGGCAGCGATCCGACCGAATACGCGCCTCGTTTGGATCGAGACGCCGACCAATCCTCTGCTGAAGATCGTCGATCTCGCGCGCATCGCGACACTCGCGAAAGCGTGCGGCATCTGGGCGGTAGCCGACAACACCTTCGCCAGCCCGTACGTGCAGCGCCCGCTCGAATACGGCTTCGACCTCGTCGTTCACTCCACCACCAAGTATCTCAATGGCCACTCCGACATTGTGGGCGGCGTCGCCGTTGTGGGGACGAACGGGGAGCTGCGCGAGCGCTTGCAGTTTCTGCAGAACGCGGTCGGTGCGATCCAGGGGCCGTTCGACTCTTTCCTTGCGCTGCGCGGGCTGAAAACTCTGGCGCTGCGCATGGAGCGCCATTGCAAGTCCGCGCTCAGGATCGCAGCGTGGCTGGAGCAGCAGCCCAAGATCCGCCGCGTGCACTATCCCGGGCTTGCGAGCCATCCCCAGCGCGCGCTTGCAAGCAAACAGATGCACGCGTTCGGAGGCATGATCTCCGCAGAGCTTGCAGGCTCGCTGGAGGATGCGCGCCGTTTTCTCGAGCGCTGCCGGCTGTTCGCGCTAGCAGAAAGCCTCGGCGGGGTGGAAAGCCTCATCGAGCATCCGGCATTGATGACTCATGCCTCGGTACCTGCGGAGATACGTGCCAAGCTCGGCATTGGCGACTCCCTGATCCGGCTCTCGGTCGGCATCGAGGACAGTGATGATCTCATCGCCGATCTCGCCGCGGCGCTCACCGCTATCGGCTGAGCAGCCATGCGCACGCGTACACAGGTGGGCATCGTCGGGGCGGGCCCTGCCGGGCTGATGCTCTCGCATCTCCTGCATCTTGCCGGCATCGAATCCGTCGTTCTGGAGAATCGCAGCCGCTCGTACGTGGAAACCCGCATCCGTGCCGGATTGATCGAGCAATGGGCGAGCGATCTTCTGGTCGAGACCGGGGCGGGCGAGCGGATGCTGCGCGAGGGCATGTTCCACAACGGCGTGTATTTCGCCTTCGCAGGCTCGTTGCACTACATCAACTTTCGCGAGCTCGTGGGAAAGGGCGTCACGGTCTATGGCCAGCAGGAGGTGGTGAAGGACCTCATCGACCGGCGGCTCGCGGACGGCGGCCGGATCCTGTTTGAGGTCGCCGACGTGAGCGTGCACGATTTCAGCGGCAAGTCGCCAAAAATTCGGTTTTGGCATTCCGGCCGGGAGCAGGAGCTGGCCTGCGATTTCATCGGCGGCTGCGACGGCTTCCACGGCATCTGCCGGCCCAGCATTCCGGCGAGCGCGCTCACCCTCTACGATCGTGAATATCCCTTCGGCTGGGTCGGGATACTTTCGGCATCACCACCGCCCGAGCAGGAGCTGATCTATTCCTATCACGAGCGCGGCTTTGCGCTTTACACCATGCGCTCGGCCGCTCTGGCGCGGCTTTATGTGCAATGCGCCCCGGATGACGACATTGAGAACTGGCCGGATGCGCGCATATGGAAGGAGCTGCGCGCGCGCCTTGGGGGAACCCGCGTCCTCGCCGAAGGCGAGATGCTGCAGAAGGGTATTACCGCGATGCGCAGCTTCGTGCTGGAGCCGATGCAATATGGGCGTCTGTTCCTTGCCGGAGATTCCGCGCATATCCAGCCCCCCACCGGGGCCAAGGGCATGAACCTCGCCCTCGCCGACGTGGTCGTGCTTTCTCGCGCCATTGCCGAATTCTACCGCTCCGGCAACAGCGACCTTCTCGACCGCTATTCGGCGACATGCCTGCGGCGCGTCTGGAAAGCGCAGCGCTTCTCCTGGTGGATGACGCAGCTGTTTCATCTCGATCCCGTGCACAACGCATTCGATCGCAAGCGCCAGCTGGCCGAGCTCGATTACGTCACCAGCTCGCCCGCGGCGGGACGCTCGCTTGCCGAGAACTACACCGGGCTCCCGGTCGAAACTTGAGCGGGTCGGGACGAATGCAGATCCTCGTGGTCGGGGCCGGGGTGGTCGGGCTTGCGGTCGCGCGCGCTCTGGCGCTCGCCGGGCATGAGGTGGTCGTCGCCGAGGCGGCGAGCACGATTGGCACCGGCGTCTCCTCGCGCAACAGCGAGGTCATTCATGCCGGGCTTTACTACCCGAGCGGCTCGCTGCGCGCCCATCACTGCCCGCGCGGGCGGCGCATGCTCTACGCGTTCTGCGCCTCCCATGGCGTGCCGCATCGCAAATGCGGGAAGCTTGTCGTTGCTACCGGTCCGAGCGAGGTCGGCCGCCTCGAAGCGCTCATCAAGCAGGCGCAGCTCAATGGAGTGGAGGGGGTCAAGATCATCGATGCGCCAGCCGTCAAGGCACTCGAGCCGGAGCTCGCCTGCGTCGGTGCTCTGCACTCTCCGGAGACCGGCATCATCGACAGTCATCGCTTCATGCTGGCGCTCCATGGGGATCTCGAGGACCACGGCGGGGCAGTGGCGTTCAACACGCCGATCGAGCGCATCGTGCGCGCGCCGGGTGGATGGGAAGCCTGTTTCGGCGGGAACGATCCGCAATCGGTCTTGTTCGACGGGGTGGTCAACTGCGCCGGCCTTGGCGCCCAGCGGCTTGCGCGCGCAACGCAAGACTATCCGCCCGAGCGCGTACCTCGCCTCGTTCTCGCCAAAGGCAATTATTTCGGCTTTCTGGGGCGACCGGTGTTCTCGCGCCTCGTCTATCCCGTGCCGGTGCCGGGCGGCTTAGGTGTGCACGTGACGCTCGATCTCGCCGGCCGCATGCGGTTCGGCCCGGATGTGGAATGGGTCGAGGAGGAGAATTACGATGTTGCGCCCGCGCGTGCGGCCGCCTTCTACAAAGGCATTCGGGTTTACTGGCCGAAGCTGCCGGACAACGCGCTGGCGCCCGACTATGCCGGGATGCGGCCCAAGCTGACCGGGCCAGGCGAGCCGGCGGCTGATTTCATGGTCCAGGGCCCGCAGCAGCATGGGCTCGAGCGCATGGTGCACATGTTCGGCATCGAATCGCCCGGGCTCACCTGCGCGCTCTCGCTGGCGGAAGACGTCGCGGGCTATCTGTCGAGCTGAGCCCGTTTGCTCTTGCTGCTGCGGCCCGCTGCATCGGCTTGCTTGACCGGCGGGGGAGGAGGCGCGCGCTCCGTTGCAGGCGCAATCTTTGTTTCCGTCAGCTGGCGCCGGAGATCCGCCGAAAGCCGGTTGTAGGAGCCGATCGGCGTGAAGCTTGCCTGGCGGCCGGGGCCGCCGTCGTAGGCCATCAGCCCGGCGTTGGTGGCGACGATGTCGCCGGGCCGCAGCGTCGGATCCTCGGCGACCGGCGAGGTGACGAGACCGAACGCATCCTTGCCGTTGCAGGTGCAGCCCGGCACCAGCTTCTCGCGATAGGTGAATGCGGCAGCGAGCTCGGTGTAGCGCTTGCCGTCAGATGCCGTCGCATGCTCGATGGTGCTGCCGCCGTAGATCTTTGTTGCGCTCGCCGGGCAGAACGAGCTGCACGCCTGGGCAAGGCTTACGCCGGCGTGCGGTTGGATCGGAAAATAACGGCCGTCACAGAGGCGTACGCAATAGGCCGTTCCGGTCATCTCAGAGGGCGGCGCCGCGCGTCCGCCGAACGGGTTGAGCTGCGAGGATGGGTCAGCATAGGCGCTGGGTTGAGAGCTCCAGGGCCGTCCAAACAGCGCCTCAAAGATTCCCTGCGCGCAAGCTGATTGGATCGTGCTCGCGAGCGCAATCAGCGCGGTCGCAACGAAGAAAACTTTTCGGATGAAGCCCAGCCCGAAGCTCGTCGCGACCACGGCGAACTTGCCCCCACACGCGCCCAAATCCCCAGCGTGCCTTCACATACCGCCGCGTCCGGGCGGAAATATGTCTCAGCGGAGTCGGGACTGCGACATCGGCTCGCTTGATCTGCGGTAGCTCATAGGCTACATAGATCCACTATGATCGAGGTCCGCCAAAGTGCGGAATTTTCCCGATGGTTGCACCGTCTGAAGGATGAGAATGCTGTGGCCCGGATCGTTGCTCGCATTCGTCGTGCGGAGCAAGGAAATTTGGGAGACGTCAAGGCACTCGGTGGTGGCCTTATGGAAATGCGGGTCGATTACGGGCCCGGATACCGAATCTACTTTGTTTTTCGTGGAGCAGCAATCGTGATCCTGCTGTGTGGCGGGGATAAGCGAACGCAAGAAAGAGACATCGGACGCGCGCAAGAGCTAGCAAGGTCGTTGTAATGATCAGGACCACGCGATTTGATGCAGCAGAGTATCTGGACAGCGAGGACCGGCAGGTAGCCTATATCGCCACTGCGCTGGAAACGGGTGACGCCGACTTTGTGCGCGACGCCCTCGGGATTGTGGCGCGGGCTCGCGGCATGGGACGGGTCGCAAAAACCGCCGGCTTGAACAGGGAAAGCTTATACCGAGCCCTTGGCGAAACGGGTAATCCGGAATTTACGACGGTGATGCGGGTAATTCGCGCTCTGGGCCTCACCCTCACTGCCCGCCCCGCAGAGAGGGCGCGCGCGTCGAGGAAACGGCGAGTGGCGTGAGTCGACTCGCCGTGCTCAACCCATCCGAGAGCTGCGCAGCCGCTCCAAGCGCGTGCAAAGCTCATCGGCCGTCAGAATGGTCTCGCATGGGTCCGTCTTGCCGATCGTGTGCATGAGCCGAGCATCGCCGGTTGCCGCCAATGCCTTACGAAATCGCTCCGACTGATCAAACAACTGCTGATAAGCGCGATTGAGAAGAGCCTGGTACTCCTCGGATAACCGATCGACAGGCTGCCCTCGCCACCACAGCGACCCAGTACGGCGCCAATCATGCTTTTCTCCCGTGCTCTTTGCCGCCGGCCCGGCGAGCCCGCAGACTCGCTCCTGCTCTGAGAGATCCTCGATCTTCAGGCTTTGCAGGAAGCCTTCCATGGAGGCGCAGCGCACGCCATCAAGCGTAAAGGCATGCGCCGCGAAATTGCTCAACTCACCTGCCGGGTAAGGCGCCTTGGCCTTTATGTCCAGGCTGCTCGTCATTGAACAACCGCCCTAATCACTATTTTTTCCAGATATTATGGTCGCAAGATATGGGCGCGAGCGCCGCGGCCGTGCCCGCAGTTGCGATCCTGAGAACCTGCCGCCGCGTTCTGGACATTCGCTCACCGCCAGCTCGCGAATGCCATCCCGCTGCCGGTACCGGCCTCGGAACGATAGCACGGCACATAGTCGAGAAGCTCCATCTCGAGATTCGCATCCGTCAGCATCCCGGCGACGACGAGCCAGTTCTTGGTCTCCGACGTGCCGGAACGGAAATGGATCTCGGGCTCCTCAACCAGCGTCTTGTAGTCGCGTCGTTTCAACGCGTTGAGGAGGCGCCAGTCGAACGCCTCGTCGATGACGAAGTGGCTCACCCCTCCGGAGGCGACCACCGCGACGCGTTCCTTGCCCGGCCACTCCCTTAGTGCGCGCGCGACCGCACGGCCAAACTCAAGGCAGCGCTTCGCCGTCGGCTGATTGGGCGGGTAATAGGTGTTGACCAGGATCGGGATCAGCGGGATCGGCCGGCTCTTGAGAATGCGCCTATAGATGAAGCCGTAGGAATGGCCGAGCTGGCGCGGAACGCCGGCGTTGTGCGGCTGCTCGCCGAGCGCGGTGGTGTCGAACTCGTCCTTGACCGTGCGCATGACGACGTGGGCGGCGAGCTCGCAGGGACACGGATAGATCTCATCGCGCGGCGGATGGTAGATCTTCATGGCATAGGCTCCGCCATTGGCGATTTTCTCTTGCTCCTCCTGCGGGGTCAGCGCGCGGTTGAAAATCTCCTTGCCGTGAAAGATCGAGAACGCCGGCTGGATGTCGTTGAGGAACCATTCGTGATGATCGTCGCCGACAATGATCAGGACATCGGGATTGACACGGGCGAGCTGCTCGCCAAGCATATCGAGCTGATGCTGACAGCGCGCGTCGCGCTCACGGCGCACCTCTATCGTGTTCTGTTTCTCGAAATGCTCGTCCTTTCGCAGCTGGTATAGCTGCTGGAAATCATATGTGCCTGCTCCGAAGGCCAGCGCCTTGTTCTTGCGGTCCACGTTGGCACGCAGGTCCCATTCATGCGGCGGTGTCGCCAGAAGCGGTCCATGGGATGTTCCAAACCCGAACACGATCTCAGCCATGACTGCAGTCTCCACAAATTCCGGGGGACCGCCGGCCCGCGGTCCCTTTGGATTATAGCGAGGAGCGCGCACGAGCGCAGCGGATTTGGGGTCGGCCGGCTGGCGGACAAGCTGATATGTTGATCCGCCGGTCCTCGGCGCGAATCTGGAGAGCAGGAGCATCCCATGAGCCGAACGCGTTTCATCAATCCGGAAACACTCTCGAAGCCACCAGGCTACACCCAGGTGGTGGAGGCGACGGCACCGGCGCGGATTGTCTATGTCGCCGGCCAGCTCGGGATGGATCGCGGGGGCAAGTTCAGCAGCGATTTTCGTCTGCAAGCCATACAGACGTTCGAGAATATCAAGGCTGCGCTCACCGCCGTGGGCGGGCAATTTCAGCATGTCGTGAAGATGAACAATTATCTCGTCGACATGAAATACCTGCCGGTGTTCCGCTAGGTGCGCGACAGTTATCTCGCCGATGAGAACCGGCCGGCCAGCACCACGATTGCCATCTCAGGTCTGGCGCGCGAGGGCGCGCTCTTGGAGATCGAGGCCGTTGCCGTGCTGCCGAGATCACCGGCAAGGGTTGCGGCAGGCAGCGCCCGCAAGGCTCGTTCGGCTACCAAAGGTTCGGGACGAAAACGAAGCGCAAGGTGAGCAGCGCCAGGATCGGCAGCATGATCATGCACGCCCATCCCATATAGCCGAAGAAGCTCGGCATCTTCACGCCGCGCTCGGTGGCTATGGCATAGATCATGAGGTTCGGCGCGTTGCCCAGGTAGGTGAGGGCGCCCATGTACACGGCGCCCATGGAAATGGAGGCAAGCGTCGTCGCGAGAGGGCCCATCAGCTCGTTCGCTTTGCCGCCTGCAAGCTGGAAGAACACCAGATAGGTGGGTGCATTGTCGAGAAAGGCCGACAGAATCCCCGTCGCCCAGAAATAGGCGAGGGGACGCGGAGATCCGTCCGGCGCGGTGACCATGGCCAGTAACCATGAGAACGCACCCTGATTTCCGGCCTGGAGCATTGCGATCACCGGGATGATGCAGGTGAAGATCCCGGCGAACAGGATCGCCACTTCGGCAATCGGCTCCCAGGTGAAGCCGTTCGCCTCCCGGTGCTCGTTGGGCGTCAGCGCGAGCGAGAGGAGGGCGATCAGCACCAACGCCCCGTCGCGCATAAGATTCTCCAGATCAAGAGTGTTGCCGGCTAGCGCGAAGCTGATACCCGGCCTCCAGGTGGCTGATGCCAGGATGGCGGCGACCACCCCGACGATCAGCACCAGGTTGATTGCGCCGCTGACTCGCAAGTTGAGCGGAGGCGCGCTCTCGCCCACCGTCGTGACCCGGCGATCCTTGCGGTAATGCCATAGATCCAGCGCAACGAAGGCCGCGAGCGCGAGGACGCCCACCAATGCTGTCTCTCGCCAGAGGTTCTGAGTGGTCCAGAAGAACGCGATCCCGTGCAAGAAACCAACCAACAGCGGTGGATCGCCCAGCGGGGAGAGCGCTCCGCCAACGTTGCCTACGAGCACGATGAAGAAGACGACCACATGCGCGTTGTTGAGACGCCATGCATTGGCGCGGATCAGTGGACGGACCAGGATCATGGCCGCGCCGGTGGTGCCGACCACGCTCGCGATCAGCGTGCCAAGCGCGAGAGTCGCCACGTTGACGAGGGGTGTGCCACGTAAATTGCCCGTCACCAGGATGCCGCCGGCAACCACGTAGAGCGTGAACAAAAGCACGATGAAGCTCATGAAGTCCGCGACCATCGTGTGCACGAAGGCAGAAGCGGCAACCGGCGTGCCGTAGATGGCGGCCAGCGGCGCAACGGTGAGCGTGCTCCAGATGAAGGCGATCTTGCCGTAGTGCTTGTGCCAGAGCCTCGGGAACAGGATCGGCCCGCTCGCTATGCTGAGCAGGATGCCGATGAATGGTATCGCCCAGGGCCAGCGCAAGGCGGCGCCGTCGAGCGTGGTTGAGGCCCATGCGCTGTCCGGCGCAAGGACGGCCGCAACAGCAATGAGAGCAACCGCGGCTGACCGCGACGCCACTGGACTTATTCCGCCGCCACTCTGACCGGTGGACCTGCGGGCGGTCCGACCAGCTCCATGAGCTCCTTTTCCTCGAGCGTCTCCTTTTCGAGCAAGCGCTGGGCAGTGCGCTCGAGCACGTCGCGTCGCTCGCGCAGGATAGCGAGCGCGCGCTCCATGGCGGCCTGCACGATGCTGCGCACCTCCTTGTCAATGGCGGCAGCTGTTTCCTCCGCGTAATCCTGCTCGCGCGGGGGAGGCGGCAGATCCGGCCCGGTGAGAAAGGTGCGTGGATCGCGGTCATAGGCCACGCTGCCCAACCGCTCCGACATGCCGTAGCGGGTCACCATGGAGCGCGCGATGTCAGTTACTCTCCTGAGGTCATCCGCGGCTCCGGTGGAGAGATGCCCGAACACGGTGAGCTCAGCCGCGCGACCGCCCAGAAGAACGGACATCTTGTTCTCGAGCTCTTCCCGAGTCATCAGGAAGCGGTCTTCCGTCGGGCGCTGGATGGTGTAGCCGAGGGAGCCTATTCCACGCGGGATGATGGAGACCTTGTGAACCGGATCGGTGCCGGGGAGCGTGAGCGCGACCAGGGCGTGGCCCATCTCGTGGTAGGCGACGATCTCGCGTTCCTTCGGATTGAGCAGCCGATTGCGCTTCTCGAGACCGGCTACCATGCGCTCGATCGCATTGGTGAAATCGATCATATGCACTTCATCGCCGCCGCGACGGGTGGCCAGAAGCGCCGCTTCGTTGACCAGATTCGCAAGGTCGGCGCCGGTCAACCCGGGCGTGAGCGCGGCCACCTTCTCCGAGTCCACATCGGCGGCCAGCTTTGCCTTTTTCAGGTGCACGCCCAGAATAGCCACCCGGCCCCTCTTGTCGGGCCGATCAACCAGGACCTGGCGATCAAACCGGCCCGCCCGCAACAGAGCCGGATCGAGGATCTCGGGCCTGTTCGTTGCGGCAAGAATGACCAGTCCGCTCTTTGAATCGAATCCATCCATCTCGGCGAGGAGCTGATTGAGCGTCTGCTCCTTCTCGTCGTGACCACCGGCATAAGGGCCGATGCCGCGGGCGCGACCCAATGCATCGAGCTCGTCGATGAAGATGATGGCAGGCGCCTTTGATCTCGCCTGCTCGAACAGGTCGCGCACGCGCGCAGCTCCGACGCCCACGAACATCTCAACGAACTCGGAGCCCGAGATGGAAAAGAATGGCACTCTCGCCTCGCCTGCCACCGCCTTGGCGAGCAGCGTCTTTCCGGTCCCAGGAGGGCCGACCAGCAGCACGCCTTTTGGCATGCGACCGCCCAGCCGACTGTACTGTCCGGGGTTCTTCAGGAAATCGACGATTTCCCGGAGCTCGTCCTTGGCCTCATCGACGCCGGCAACGTCCTCGAACCGCACTCCGGTGTCGGATTCCACATAAATCTTTGCCTTGCTCTTGCCGATCGACATCAGCCCGCCGCCAAGCCCGCGCATGCGCCGGAAAATGAGCGTCCACAGACCGAAGAACAGCGCAACCGGCACGATCCAGGACAGCAGGTCCTGAACGAGCGTGCTCTCGACCTCGCCTCGATAGATAACGCCGTATTTCTGCAGCTCCTCGGAGAATTGCGGGTCGACGCGCGTCGTCACGAAGTCGCTCTTTCCGTCAGGCAGAGGCTCCTTGAGCTTGCCCTGAATGTAGCGGTCGGAGACGCCGATCTCGGCAATCTTGTGCTCGTGCAGCAGCTGCTCAAATTGACTGTAGGGGATTGCTGCGATTTTTTGCGAGGTCGTGTAGAAATACTGCACGACAAGCAGGACGAGGGCGGCAGCAATCCAGTAGCCGATATGAAAACGAGTTTGCTTGTTCATGCGAGCCCGTTACCCTGCGGAGAGCATTCTATAGGAACGGCGCCGGGGCCTGTAAAGTTTCCCCGCAGTGCTTAGATTGGATTGGGCGCAAGCGGTCGCAAGAATTCGCAAGAAGTCGCAAGAGAGTGAGAGATCTCTTGCCTCCACCGATCTCCATGCAGGCAGCTTGGCCTCATATCATGACAATCCACCCCGGGAGAGTAACGATGCAACGACGTGCTGTTATTGCGGCGATCTTCGCGGCTGCGCTGACAACCGCCCACGCGCGGGACTACAAAGCAGGGTCGATCGATGTTGCGGACCCTTGGTCGCGGGCCACTCCCAAAGGCGCAACCGTGGGTGCCGGCTATGTCAAAATCACGAACACGGGCAGCACGCCCGATCGCCTGATCGGCGGCTCCTCCGATGTCGCGCCGACATTCGAAGTCCACGAGATGACTATGGAGAATGGGGTCGCGAGAATGCGCCCGGTGAAGGGCGGGCTCGAGATCAAGCCCGGCGAGACTGTCGAGCTCAAGCCCGGCTCATACCACCTCATGTTCGTGGGACTGAAAAAGCCGCTTTCGCCCGGCGAGCAGGTCAAGGGGACGCTCGTATTCGAGAAGGCAGGACCGGTCAGCGTCGAGTTCGACGTGCGCGCCATCGGCGCATCATCCGGGAGCGATATGCCCGGCATGCAGATGCAGCACTGATATTACCAAGCATTAATTGGGCGGAAATGCCGTCGTAAGCGTTATTCCCGAAATAAGCCTCATGCCGATTTGCCGTCCGCTCAGGCGGGCGGCCACGGCCATTGAGAATACAACATGGAGCTTTCTGTCATGCCTTCAGATACATCCCCCTCGCAGAAGGGTAAAATACTCCCGCGGCGCCGCCTCGCGCTGATGGCCTCTGCCATTGCCGTGACCGGGGCGATACTTTTCGTTGCGCCGGGTGCGCAGCTCGGCCCCACCCCGGCGATCGCGCAGGCGCAAGCGGTTCAGGAGCATGGACCGGCTGGATTCGCGGACATCGTCCAGAAGGTAAAGCCGGCCGTCGTGTCCGTTCGCGTCAAGCTCAAGAATCAGGTCTCATCCTCGGATTCCAGCAGCAGCGACAGCAGAGACCAGGCGCCGGCGTTCCCCAAGGGATCGCCCTTTGAGCGTTTCTTCCGCGAATTCGGGTGGCGCAACCAGCCGAACGGGCGGACGCTACGGCCGTTCACCATGGCGCAGGGTTCAGGCTTCTTCATATCCCCGGACGGTTATGCGGTGACGAACAATCACGTCGTGAACAACGTGGATACTGTCGAGATCACGACCGATGCAGGGAAGACCTATAACGCCAAGGTCATCGGGACGGATGCGAAGACGGATGTGGCCCTGATCAAGGCGGAGGGGGGAAACAACTTTCCCTACGTCAAGTTTGCCGATAGCACCTCGCGCGTCGGCGATTGGGTGATCGCGGTCGGCAACCCCTTCGGTCTTGGCGGCACCGTGACCGTGGGCATAGTCTCGGCACGCGGCCGGGATATCGGCAGCGGTCCCTATGATGACTTCATCCAGATCGATGCGCCGGTAAACAAGGGCAATTCGGGCGGACCGGCATTTGACGAGAACGGCAACGTGATCGGAGTCACCACCGCAATCTACTCGCCGTCGGGCGGGTCGGTCGGCATCGGGTTTGCCATCCCCGCTGATACCGTGAAGTCCGTCGTCGATCAGCTCAAGCAAACCGGAACCGTCACTCGGGGATGGATCGGCGTCCAGGTGCAAACGGTGACGAAGGATATTGCCGACAGCATGGGACTGAAAAAGGCGGAAGGCGCGCTGGTTGCCGAACCGCAGGCGGGCGGTCCCGCGGCCAAGGCCGGCATTGCCTCCGGCGATCTGATCCAGTCCGTCAATGGCCAGGAGGTGAAGGACTCGCGCGATCTTGCCAAGAAGACCGCCGAGATCAAACCGGGATCGAGCGCCACCTTGGGCATTTTGCGCAACGGCGCTGAAAAGACTGTCTCGTTGACGGTAGAGAAGATGCCGGGGCAAAACGCCGAGCGCCACGCATCGCGTCAGGAGAGCGAGGGTGCTGTCCCGCTAGGGCTCACCCTTGCCCCGGCCTCCGCCGTCCCCGGCGAGGGCAACAAGGGCGTCGTGGTGACCGACGTCAATCCCGACGGCCCGGCGGCTGAGCACGGGGTGCGTGCCGGCGACGTTATTCTCGACGTTGCAGGCAAGCCGGTGAATGCTCCCTCGGACGTGCGTCAAGCCCTCAAGGAGGCGACCTCCGCGGGCAAGCGCACGGTCCTGATGCGCGTCAAAACCGGCGACTCCACCCATTTCGTGGCCATGCCGGTTGCGGCGAGCTGATAACCCCCCCGCCTGTCCCGCACGTGGGGCTGGCTCAGAAAGCAGGAGAGGCCGTCCGATGATGCGGACGGCCTCTCGCTTCATTGAACGTCGCCATGGCCGGCGGGGCGTTCCCGGCCGCGCACCTCTTAACGCGATGATTCTCCGCTCAGGTCGCCTTGCAGGCGTCGATCGTCCCCATGGCCGTGGTGGCTTCCTTCTTGCTCGCATAAGCGGTGCCATCGCCGACCAGGACCACGGTCTTGCTCTTTTCGGACGGCTTTGTCTTCGCGACCGTGCATTTGTGGGTCTTTGAGTTTTGCACAACATAGTAGCTTGCGGCAAAGGCCGGAGACGCCAAGCCGACCACGAGCGCACAGGCAAGGACAAGTCTGGTTCTCATGAGTAGACCTCCATGTGAATCGATGCGCCTCTGTAGGCAAACGATCTGGAACAATCAATGGCAAATCCATTCATCTGTTGTTCATCTAAACTCTAGCCGGAGGCTCCCATTCGGGTTTCCTCGACGAATGTTTCGGTCGCATCGTCGATGCTGCGCCCCGCCCGCCCTCGCTGCGTATGAATATAGAGCTGCGCGGCCTTTGCGGCGCGGGGGACCGCTTCCTGCCGCGGCGGGAGCGGCAATTCGTAATGCACGGGACGCGCATGGTCCGCGAGCATCTTCTCGACGCTATAGACCTTTTTGTAATTCATGATCCCGCGAATGAAATTCGCTTGCCCGCGCAGGAGATTGCCGGTGAGCGCGCGGGCGAGCCTCGGCGCGGTCCACCAGTTCATGTGCTTGGCGTAAAGCACCCGCTGGGTGTGCAGAAGCTCGCGATAGAACCGGTCGAGCGGCAGCTTGGTCGGAAGCACCGCATGCTGGATGTCGAACAGGCGATAGTCGCGCGTGGCCAGGCGGCGCTGCTCGGTGACCCAGGTCTCGGTGCCGGGATAGGGCGTGTTGATGCTGATGTTCACCACTTCCGGCACGTCCATGCACCAGTCGCGGACCACGCGGAAGCGTTCCTCGTCCCAGTCCGGATCGGCGATGATGTTGATCGCAACGTTTATGCCCAGCGAGCGGGCAAACTCCAGCGCCTCGAAATTGCGGCCCAGCGGGATGCGCTTGCGGAACTTGCGCAAACCGTCCTCATCGATCGCCTCGATACCAAGAAAGATGTAGGTGACTCCGAGCTTCTTCCAGAACTGAAAGACCTCCTTGTTGCGAAGAAGCACGTCGCCGCGTGTCTCCAGATAAAAGTTCTTGCGGATGCCCTTGCGCGCGATTGCCTCGCCTATGGCAAAACCGTGCCGTTCCTGAATGAACGCGACATCATCCACGATGAACACGCCGGGCTCGGGAATGGAGATGAGATCCTCGATCACCCGTTCCGGACTGATGAGCCGATAGCTGCGCCCGTAGAAGGTCCAGGCGCTGCAGAACGAGCAATCCCAAGGGCAGCCGCGGGAAAATTCGATGGAGGCGCAGGGATCGAGGACGCCGATGAAATACCTGCGCCGGTGGCGCACGAGATCGCGCGCGGGCCGCACATCGTCGAGATGTTGCACGAACGCCGGCGGCGGCCCGTCGTCCTCCGCAGTGACTGCCCCGGGCACCTTGGAAATCGCGCCGCGGTCGCCTTGGACGGCTTCGAGGAGCTTGACGATGGCCGGTTCGCCTTCTCCCTTGAGCACACAGTCGATGGCGCCTGCGCCATGCTCCAGAATGGCGCGGGCGGTGAAGGAAGCGCTGTGGCCGCCGACGCAGATGAAGGTGTGCCGAAGGGTCAGCTTCGTGGCTTTTGCGAGATCGACGATCTCGGGGACATTGGCAAGATAGTTGCAGGAGAACGCGATGACGTCGGGCTGCCACTGCGCCACCATGCGGTGATAATCCGCATGGCTCTCCGCCTGCAAATCAATGAGCCGCACCGAATGCCCGGCGCGCCGCGCGGCATCCGCCACGAGCTCAAGTCCCAGCGGCTCGAGCCGGAGGAACACGTTGGTATAGAGCAGCGGGCCGGGGTGAACGCAAAGAAGCTTCATTGGAGCCTGTGGAACATGCGATCGAGATCACATGATCACGCATGTTGCAGCCAAGCTACCTCAGCCAGCCGCTATCAGCAACCGCGCCGGAACTGGTTTGCGTGGGCACCGCAACCGCGGTAATTTTCAGGATGCCTATCGCGTGAGGAGTTGCGGCCATGACGTTTACGGTAAGGAGCAACAGCTTCAAGGACGGCGATTATCTCGGGAAGGAGCACATCCTGTCCGCTGATTTCGGCTTTGGCTGCGCGGGAGACAACAAGTCGCCGCATCTTGCGTGGTCGGGCGCGCCGTCCGGCACCAAGAGCTTTGCGGTGACCTGCTTCGACCCCGATGCTCCCACGGGAAGCGGATTCTGGCACTGGCTGGTCGCCAATATCCCCGCGGATGCAACCGAGCTTGTCGCTGATGCCGGCAATCGCAGCGCGCCGAAGCTGCCGAAGGGCGCTCTGCAAACCCGCACCGACTTCGGTCAGCCCGGCTACGGCGGGCCTTGCCCACCCGCGGGCGACCATCCGCACCGCTATCTGTTTACGGTCTTTGCCGTCGGCGTGGACAGCCTGCAGGCCGGGGCCGATACCTCGGCGGCGGTGATTGGGTTTCAGCTCAATTTCAACACGCTGGCGAAAGCGGCGATCATGGGCCTCTATAAGCGCTGAGCTTTCGGAGCCGCAATGCGGGAACATATCGTGTGCCGAACTGGCGATGGATCGTCGCCATGAGCAGCTCAGCAGGAAATCCATCTCGAAGAATACGGCGCACGTACGGTCGCTGAGGGGGTAGAGACGGTCGCCGACTTTCTTGCGGTGCGCGCGATGGGCTTCGATGTGGCGCAGGGATTTCTGTTCTCAAGGCCGGTTGCGGCAAAAAAGTTTATCCGAACTGTTCTGCTTCGCGGAACCAAGCTCAATTAACGTAAGCCAACTTGGGCCGGCTGAACTAACCCGCCCTGCTCAATGTGCGTCGTCCCAGTTGCTTGCAGCACGCGCGTCGACCCGAAGCGGAACCGATAGGGAGAGGGCCGGCATCGGCGCGTCTTCCATGACTTTCGTCACCACCGGAAGCGTCTTTTCGACCTCGCCATTGGGCACCTCGAATACAAGCTCGTCGTGGACTTGCAGGAGCATCCGTGCCGAGAGCTTCTCTTGCTGCAAGGCCGCATCCATGCGTACCATTGCGCGCCGGATGATGTCGGCGGCAGTGCCCTGCAGCCGCGCGTTGATCGCGGCGCGCTCGTTGAAGGCGCGCACCGACGGGTTGGGATTGGCGATGTCGGGGTAGTGGCATTTGCGCCCGAACAGGGTGAGCACGTAGCC
>Ga0073928_10002389_pt1 | contig 32473 bp, 30 predicted proteins | sample PaiPotPPA55metaG_FD_76969 | JGI IMG/M metagenome (GOLD analysis project Ga0073928, IMG submission 76969) | Iron sulfur acid spring bacterial and archeal communities from Banff, Canada, to study Microbial Dark Matter (Phase II) - Paint Pots PPA... ...
ACAGGCCGTGCAGTGATGAAAGTGGTTACGCTGCGGTGGCAGACATTACTGCTTGGGGTTATGGTTTCCGGGCTCGTCGGCAAGTCGGTGAAACCGACTTGCCGACGCCCCGGAATGACAGCGCAGTTTGTGACGCAGTACCACTAGTTGATGCTCCAGACTCTGCAACACCATCCCGATATAGCGAGAACATCGCCAAATCGCGAGGCGACTCATGCTGGTGGCATATTCCGGTCAGGGGGGTTGTGACCTACTTCCTCGTCCGCAACGACTCTGACGCGGTGTTTTGAATGCAGCCGGCCGGGGTATATTGGCCGCCCAATCCATGAAACAACCAGCGAGGTTACCTCATGTCGCTGATTTCCAGAACTCTTGCCGGCTTCGCCGTCACCGCCGTCCTGTCATCGCCAGGCGGCGCACAAGGTATCGTCACCCAGAAGAACATAACGCTGGCGCTGGCGCAGACCATCGCCAATGCAGCGATCGCCCAATGCCGGAGCATGGGATACAAAATCTCGGTCACGGTCGTCGATCGCGAGGGATTGCCAATCGTCATGCTGCGCGACGACGGCGCAGGGCTAAGCACGCCCGAGGGCAGCGACCGCAAGGCCTACACCGCGCGCGCGTTTAGCCAACCTTCGGCGGATTTCGTCAAGCGCCTGCAGGATAGACCGGACACGGTCGGCTCGCGGCAATATACCCGGGTTCTGGCGCTGGCCGGCGGGCTGCCAATCAAAGTGGGCACTGAAATCGTCGGCGCGGTCGGCGTCTCCGGCACACCCGGAAAGGACGACGACTGCTCGCAGGCGGGCATTGACAAGGTTGCCGATCGATTGAAGTGATGGCTCAAAAACCCGGGCGGTGACCGATCCTGTTACCGCTTGCGGTTGATCCACGCAGTTGGGCTGTCTCTGTTGGTGGCCCTTTCCTTTCAGGCAAAATCCCAGGAGAACAATCATGCTGTTCCACCACTGTCCGACTTGCGATTTCGCGCATTTGTCCCGCCGGCAATTTCTAACGGGTCTTGGCGCCGGTTCCGCGGCGGCGATCCTGCCAGCGCCCATGGCGGCACGCCCAACCCGCCAAGACCCTGATCGACACCCACCATCATTTCTATCCGCCGTCCTATCTGGCGCAGTGGAAGGAATGGGACGACGCCCGCCACATTCCGCCCTATCCGGGCGTGCTCGACTGGACGGCTGCCCGCGACATCGAAATGATGGACAAGAACGGCATCCGCACAGCGGTGGTATCGCTCGCCTCCACGCCGGGACTTTGGTTCGATGCCGGCGCGGAAAACGCTGCAAAAACGGCCCGCGTCTGCCAGGATTTCGCCGCTGAAATGCAGCGCGACCATTCCGGTCGCTACGGCGTGTTCCAGCCGTTGTCGATGATGGATGTCGATGTGACGCTCAAAGAGATCGAATATGTGTTCGGCACGTTGAAGGCCGACGGCATCAACCTGCAGACCAACTACGGCGACAAGTGGCTCGGTGATGCGACCTACAAGCCGGTGCTGGAGGAACTAAACCGCCGCAAGGCCGTGGTCTATGTCCATCCACTGGTGGCCGCCTGCTGCGGACGGCTCAGCGTCGGCGCATTCCCGGCGGTGATTGAGGTGCCGCACGACACCACGCGCACGGTGACGAGCCTGCTGCTCAGCGGCGCATTCGCGCGCTACCGCGACATCAAGTGGCTGTTCTCCCACGCCGGTGGAACGGTGCCGATGCTGGCCGGGCGGATCGACGCATTCTATGGCCAGAGTCCCAAGGCGAAAGAGATCGCGCCGGAGGGCATCTTCGCCGAGCTGGCGCGGCTGCACTACGACACTGCCAACGCCACCTCCGTGCCGGCGATGACAGCGCTACTGAAGCTTGTGCCTGTATCGCAGGTCACCTATGGCACGGACTACCCTTACTTCCCGCTCGACCAGAACAAGAATCTCGACAAGCTCGGGCTCTCCAGCGCTGACGTGAAAGCGATCGAGAGCGGCAACGCTGCGCGGCTGATCCCGCGGCTACAGTCGGTGTGAGAGGTGAGTCTCCTGACCGGATTTCCCCTACCGGACGAACATCGCGTGAATTCGCCGTTCAGCGCCCCACTGTGCCCCTATCCAGCCGCGCCGACGAGGTGATCGAAGAGCATCTTTGTTTGCTGCGGTGCATGAGTCCGCAGCTGGCAAAAGCGCGAAGTGCCGATGCGCACCGCCAGGGTCGGGTGATTGGGGTAAGGCAGACCTAATCGGCCAGCCTCTTGCAGTCAGCCACGAGAATCTAGGGATACGCCCAGGCTAAACGCCTTCTGCCGAGTGGCCCCTACCGTCCTCTTGAGTGCCTTGGCAATTTTTCCCGCCGGCGTCTTTCCCCGAGCAAGTGTCTTTAGCTCGCGAATGTCTGTTTTGGTCCATTCACGTCGCTTCGAGTTCTTCTTGGCCATCTCATTTCCAATCTACAAAAACATATGTGTAACAGCCAAAGCTGATTAGCCTGGCGAATATTCGTAGAACCAAAATACAACAAAGTCAATTAGTTTAAGGACTGGGGTCAATTGCTAGATCTGCATTGTGTCCATACGCACCGGCCTACGTAGCTGCACAGTATCCTCCTTGCACCCTGATTTGCCCTCCTCGATACCTACAGGCAATTTCTTACCGGGTCAGAAACGCCGAAAACGTGATGATAATCACAGCTTTTTCTGCGTCATGACGGCAGTAGTGCATCTGTCAACAGGGGGCGAAATGCCCCCGAAGTCGAACCAAAGAAAGGAGACAGATCCTATGACTACAATTCGCAGCACGCTGCTCGGAGTGGCCTTTATGGGCTCTCTTGCCGGGATGATGCCCACTGTCGTATTTGCTGCCGAGCCGGTGCCGACCGCCGAAGAACGCTCGGCTTGCACCTCTGATGCGTTCAGGTTGTGTTTTGCCGCAATTCCCAATCAGAGTGCGGTGATTTCCTGCCTTAAGTCAAAACGGTCGCAACTCAGTCTGACCTGCAAACAACTTTTCAACCGCATCTGATGCGGAACCGGTAATGGAAGGCTATAGTGGCTTCGCCTTGAACGCCGTTTACGCGCTTCCATAACGGCAGTTCTTGGTATTATGAAGCCCGATGGTTGTGCAGCAACTGCATTCCCGACGAGGATGCGATCAAATCCTGCATGCTGCGAAATTTCGGAGCCCTCAGCCCCCGTTGTCGGGCGATGGTTGGCCCGCAGAAGGGCGCAAAGAAGCGCAAGTGACGTAGGGCTCGATTTCGCCGCCTGATCGGACTGCGCTGTCCCTGGCGTCCCCTACGGGAATCGAACCCGTGTCTTCACCGTGAAAGGGTGATGTCCTAGACCGCTAGACGAAGGGGACCAGGAGCGCGGACATATAGAGGCGTTCGGCTGGTGCGGCAAGGAAGCGACGGTCGGACCCGTCGGACCCAACTCGTCTCGGTGGAGCAGGTTTCAATAGGATGGAATCGGAGGTCGTCACGACCGCGACTTGCCCCGGCCACCCGCGCCCTGGCGGCTGCGCGAAAGACAGGGATGCGCGGGACAGAGGCCCGCGCATGACGAGGATACAAACGAGCCCAATGAGCTCCAGCACCGGAGCTCGACGACGACCGCCCGCGGAGGCGCCGGCACACGTGCCGAAGCGCTCACCACTTCCCTGAATTCGGCATCGAGATCCATGGCTCCTTCGGCGCAAGCGGTGCCCCCTTCTGCAGGAGCTCGATCGAATGCTTGTCAGGCGAGCGCACGAACGCCATCGTACCGTCGCGCGGAGGCCGGTTGATGGTGACACCCGCGCGCATCAGCGTGTCGCAAAGAGCGTAGATGTCATCGACTTCGTATGCGAGGTGGCCGAAATAGCGTGCTTCCCCGTAATCTTCGCTGTCCCAATTATACGTGAGCTCAACCAGCGGAGACTCTCGTCCGGTCGCCTTGCTTTCCTCGACCAGGCCCGTGTCCTCCGGCGCGGCCAGAAACACCAGGGTGTATCGGTTCTTCTCGTCCACCCGGCGGCGCGCCTCCTTGAGCCCGAGCTTGTTGCAGTAGAAATCCAGCGCGGCATCGAGGTTGCGTACGCGCAGCATGGTATGCAGATATCGCATGGTGTGACCTCCTGACATCACCTGGCCGAAAAAGCGGAGAGAGCAACATACATGATCGCGCCCGATGTGGAGACCGCCATTGATGAGCTGCAGAGCCTGGTCGACGGGGCCCGCGTCATAGCCCCTTTCACCGGAGCCGGCATCTCGACCGAGTGCGGCATTCCCGATTTTCGCTCTCCCGGTGGGCTGTGGACCAAGAACAAGCCCATTCCGTTCGATGAGTTTCTGGCCGACCAGGAGATGCGCAACGAATCCTGGCGGCGTCGCTTCGCCATGGACGCGCAGTTTGCGGCGGCGCGTCCGGGCCGCGGCCATCTCGCATTGGCGAGCCTCTACCGTGCAAGAAAAGTCCCGTCCGTGATCACGCAGAACATCGATAACCTGCATCAAAGCTCCGGAATTTCAGCGGAACATGTCATCGAGCTGCACGGCAACACCAGCTACGCTCTCTGCCTCGGCTGCGGCAAGCGTTACGAGCTGGGCTGGGTGCGCCAACGCTTCTGCGAAGCGAGCGAGCGCGCACCCGATTGCCCCGATTGCAGCGGACATATCAAGACCGCGACCATCTCCTTCGGGCAGGCGATGCCCGAACGCGAGATGCGCCGCGCCGAGGAGCTCACGCTTGGCTGCGATCTTTTCCTGGCGATCGGGTCTTCGCTGGTCGTATGGCCGGCCGCCGGTTTTCCTTTGCTGGCCAAACGCAACGGTGCCCGGCTCGCGATCATCAATCGTGAACCAACGGATTTCGACGACATCGCCGACCTTGTCGTGCGCGAGGACATCGGAACGGTCTTGTCGCCGTTCATCGTCCATTGAATCCAGGACGATCGAGCAAGATGTACACAGGCTTCCACCTATTTGCGTGCATGAATGCATTTTTGACTTTTCCGTGCGCCGCTCGGTGATATCTTCGTAGCGGCATTGATTCGCAGCGCACGCAAGATGCGCCAGGGCTAGCGGCGGCGTTGGGGCGTCATGACGTCGGATGGAGTGGGACCGAAGGGGCCGGGCGCCGGGGTGGGGCCGGAGCACGGCTTTGGGGGCGAAATCGGCGACGAATCCGCGAGCGTCATCGAGCTCAGCGGTGTCATCAAGTGGTTCGACGTCTCCAAAGGCTACGGCTTCATCATTCCGGACAACGGGTTGGCCGACGTTCTGCTGCACGTGACCTGCCTGAGGCGGGACGGCTACCAGGTCGCCTACGAGGGAGCGCGTGTCGTTGTCGAGGCGCTGCAGCGGCCGCGCGGGCTGCAGGCGTTCCGTATTCTCTCCATGGATGAGTCGACCGCGATCCATCCGGCGCAGATGATGCCGCCGCGCACGCACGTGTCGGTCACGCCGACGAGCGGTCTCGAACGGGCGCAGGTCAAGTGGTTCAATCGGCTGCGCGGCTTCGGTTTTCTCACGCGCGGCGAAGGCACGCCGGATATTTTCGTGCATATGGAGACATTGCGGCGATTTGGGATCGCGGAGCTGCGGCCCGGCCAGTTCCTGCTGGTGCGCTATGGCCCCGGCCCGAAGGGGTTGATGGCCGCCGAGGTGCGTGCCGAGGGCGCGCCCATGGGCCCGGCTTCGCACTGATCACGAAAAGTTACCAACCGACACAGCGGATCACTGGTCCGCACCCGCTGCTGTCGCTCCACCGGCCCCTCGCCCCGGAACCACGGCGGGCCGCTGTGGACTGTCGCTTCCTGAGGCCTCCCCCCTGCAAGGCAGGGCTTACCACCGGCAGGGTGGATCCTCCCGGCGTGTGGCCCCTGTTGGTCCCGGATCTCCCCCGGCCAAGCCGGGGTCGCTTGTCCGGCACACGAAACACCTTGTGTCCCGGCCGAGTGCAGCGATGGAGGCATTGAGCCGCGAGAGCCGCAATTGCGTCCTGGCGCAGGTCGTCCTATCTCGACGGCAAGCTGCCCGTCGAAGGAGATTTGTCCATGCGCCACCGGGTGCAATGCGTGCTCGTTCTCGTTTCCGCGCTCGCGGTTGCGGTGCTCGGCTCACCCGGTGCTCTCTCCGCGGTTGAGCTCCAGCCGCTCGAGATCGTGAGCAAGACCGGGGTGCATACCTTTGGCGTCGAGATGGCGGACACGCCGGAGGAGCAAGCCAAGGGCCTGATGTTTCGGCGGGAGCTGCCGGAAGGGCAAGGCATGCTGTTCGACTTCCATCGCGAGCAGCCGGCAGTGTTCTGGATGAAGAATACCTACATTCCGCTCGACATGATCTTCATCCGCGGCGACGGCCGAATTCTCAACATCGCCGAACATACACAGCCGCTTTCAGAAGCGCTGGTACGATCGGCTGGTCCGGTGCGCGCAGTGCTCGAAGTGATTGCGGGCACTGCCCAGAAACTCGGCATTGCGCCGGGTGATCGCGTGGCGCATCCGATCTTCAACGGCAAGTAAGCGCCCGCTTGCTGGTCAAATCCAAAGCGTGTATCGACCATCGCGGCGTTCGGGGCATAGCGCAGCCTGGTAGCGCGGGAGTTTTGGGTACTCCAGGTCGCAGGTTCAAATCCTGCTGCCCCGACCATAGCTGGAACACGGGCGAGCGATGGTAACGGCACGAATCTACAAGCCCGCCAAGACCGCGATGCAATCGGGTAAGGCGCGCACGAAGGAATGGGTGCTCGATTACGAGCCGGAGGCGTCGCGCGAGATCGAGCCGCTGATGGGTTGGACTGCATCCAGCGACATGCGGCAGGAAGTGCGGCTGCGTTTCGACACCGCCGAGGACGCGATTGCCTATTGTGAGCGCCACGGGATTGCCTATCAGGTTTTCAATCCCAAGCCGGCCAAGCCGCGCATCATCTCCTACGCGGACAATTTTTCCTTCAAGCGCGCTGATCCATGGACGCATTGACGCTCGTGGCCGTGAGGCAGGAGGCGTAGGAGGCGAGCAACCGGAGAGCGGCCGCTGCCACCCCAGCAATGGCCGCGATCATGATGAAGAAGTGCGGCTTTGCCATCGTGCTCCAGAAGCCACCGAGAAAGCCGCCGAATATGTCCGCGGGCAGCGTGGCGGCAAACCAGAGCCCCATGAACATGGAAATCGCTCGCAACGGGGCGGTCTTGGAGATGAGGGCAAGGCCCACCGGCGCGAGGTGTAGCTCGCCCAGCGTCGCCAGCGCGAAATAGCCCACAAGCCACAGCCCGCTTGCCTTGCCGGTTGCGGTCCATGCGGCCGCGGCCATGACCATATTGGCGAGGGCGAGGCATCCGGCACCGAAGGCCATCTTCTGGATGGGCGACGGCTCGCGCTCGCCCTGGTGCGCCCACACCTGCACGAGCACCGGGGTGAAGGCGAATATGAAAAGCGGATTGAGCGCCAGGAACCAAGGGGAGGGGATCTCACCGCGCCAGAACGCCAAGTCGATACCGCGATCGGTGAAGTCCTCAGCCCAGAGCAGCAGCGTGTTGCCCTGCTGATCGTACGCCGCCCAGAAGAACGCGACTGCAACGCAGACAGCGCAGATCGCAAGGGCCGCTCGACGCTCTCCGGGATCAAGCGGCCGGCGGCGTGAATGGGGCGCAGAGCCGGCCGGTCGGTCGCCGCGCGGAAGTGCGCGGCTTCCGTAAAGGTAGATGCCCAGGCTCACCAGCATGCCTACACCGGCCGCCCCAAAGCCCCAATGCCAGCCGTAGCGAACCGCAAGCGCCCCGCAGACCAAAGGTGCCAGGAGCGCGCCGATATTGATGCCGACGTAGAATATCGAATAGGCGCGATCCCGCCGGTGATCGTCCACTGCATAAAGCGCGCCCACCTGTGTCGAAATGTTAGGCTTGAATGCGCCGATGCCGAGGATCAACAGCGATAGCGCGACGAGAAAGAGGGCTTCGAATGCCATGAGGAAATGGCCGAGGGCCATGAGAACGCCCCCCACGACGACGGTACGACGCGTACCGAGCCATCGGTCGGCAACAAGTCCCCCGAGAATCGGGGTGCAGTAGGCGAGCCCGGTGTAGAACCCGAAAATCTGCGAGGCGAGGGGCTGTGCTTCAAGTCGTCCGAACACGAATTCGAGTCCGGTTTTGAGCGCACTGAAACCGTGCACCGACTCGATCGCGCCCGGCAGAAGCAGATGCTTGACCATGTAAAGCACGACCAGCGCCGCGTTTCCGAAATAGGAGAACCGCTCCCACATCTCGGTCGCAAACAGCACCGCAAGTCCACGCGGATGGCCGAGGAATTCAGGTCTGCTCACCGGAACATTTCCGACGTGGTAGAAGGGTGGGCAAAATCGCCTGACGCGCTCTTGCCCATAGGTACCGCGCACGCACGATTTTGCCCACGCGCGGGCGGTCCGCGCGAGCCGCGTGGGCAAAGGCGCACCACGTCGAGAACTGGACAGAGCCGTCAGGCGCCGTTGCCCACCCTACGACCCAACGGCGTAGATATCGCCGGAATTGGTTTCGAGCGGGAGCGTGGAAAGCCAGGCCTTGATCTCACCAGCGCTCTGCCATTCCCGGTGCACCAGAACCTGGCTTTCGCCGAACGCGGCGTTGTAGCGGCCATAGCCCAGCTCCGCACAGCGCGTCAGCGCATTCACGGCCACGTGCGGCTGGATGGTCGTAAACTCAAAGGAGAGAGCCGGGACGGCGTGGGTAAGTCCACTCAGCACCTCGGCCTCAAGCCCTTCGACATCGATCTTGATGAAGGCTGGTCGTCCATGCCGTTCGATCAGGGCGTCAAGGGTCAGAGCCGGGACGCAAATGGTCCGGGTCCAGCTCTCCCGTTCCCATCCTGGTGCGCTGCCAGCGGCCCGCACAAGCTCATCCGATGCCGTCGAGAGCGTTGGGTTATCGAGGTTGAGCCTCAGCTTGAACATCCCGGCGCTGCGCCCCACGGCAATGGGCTCGATCGCAACCGCGCGGTCGCGGCCATAAAGAAGCTTCAGGGTTCTCACCAGCGCCGGTTGTGGCTCGACCGCTACCACCCGCGCGCCGAGGCGGCGAAACGAGGCGATCCGGTCGCCCACATGCGCGCCGACGTCGAACACCAGATCGCCCGGTTGGATGAAGCGGGCATAGAGCCGGTCCATGGCGGCGCGGCCCTCGCGATCGCCGTAGTAGATTCGCATGGAGCGCAGCACGCCGCGCGCCGTTCGCCACAGCTCAAGCTTGTTGTTGGTCACCGCGCCCGAATTAGCCTCGGTGGCCGTGGCGGGTCGTAACGCGCGGTCGTTTCTGCTGACCGCCGATGGTGCCGAGAGTGCGGGCAGGTTGAGGGCGAGCAGCTCGCGCGGGGGCTGCGTTTCTTCCGGCAATCGGTCGAGTCCGGCCGCGATCAGCGCGCGGCCAAAGGCCGGCGAGGCCGTTGCAACGGCAAATGGGATCGCGAGCAGCGGTCCCGCCGCAATAAGCAGCGCGTACGCAATGGCGGACGGCGCGGTCAGCGCCAGCAAGCAGATCGGTACAAGCCCGAACAGGGTCTGCGGCCATAGCTCACCGGCCGCCAGTCGCCAGGGTACAGGATGATCATCGCGCGTTTGCTCGCCCCATTTGATCGTTCGGCCGGAGAGAAGGCGCGCCAGGAAGAGGGTGTGGCTCGCCCATGTGATCGGGGCCAGCAGCAGAACGAATATGACGGTAATGGCGAAGCTCGCGACAAACCGGGTACCCCCTCCGAACATTCGGCGCTCTTGCGGCCGGGTGAGCACGTGGATCACGGTTGCGATGTTGGGTGCAAACCACATGAGCAGGACGAGCACGAGAACAGCGATTCCCGCGTCGGCGCGCATGAAATCCGCAGGCGTGGGCGCCATCGCCACCGCCGCGCTGCCGATCAGCAGGAGAGCCATCCAGGCTGGCGAACCCAGGAACATCAGGATGGCGAGAAGAAGCTGGTAGCGGCTCACCGGATGCACGCCGTCGGCGCGCAGGAAGCGCCAGTATTGCATGTTGCCTTGGCACCAGCGCAGATCGCGGCGGATGAACTCGACCAGCGTGGGCGGATTCTGCTCGAAGCTCTCTCCCTCTTGCGGGAGAACGCGCACCTCGTAGCCGGCCTTGCGCATCAGCACCGCCTCGATCTGATCGTGACTGAGCACATGCCCTTTGACCAGCGTCCCTTCAGTCGGCACCGGCAGCTTGCAGCAGGCTGTAAACGGCGCGAGGCGAACAATGGCGTTGTGGCCCCAGTAAGGTCCGCAGTCGCCCTGCCACCACGCGCTGCCGATGGTATAGGAGCGCATGCCGAGCCGCATGCCGAACTGAAAAATCCGGGCGAAAGGGCTCGCCGACGGCATGCCGATGACCAGACTCTGCAGGATGCCAATGCGAGGATCGAGCTGCATCAGGCGCACAAGCTTCAGCAGCAGAGCGACGCTCATGGCGCTGTCAGCATCGAGCATCACGGCGAATTCATGCCCGCTGCCCCAGCACTCGCAAAAATCGCGGATATTGCCAGCCTTGTAACCGACATTGTTGGTACGGCGGCGGTAAGTCAGGGCGATCCGTCCGCGCCACGCGCTTGCGAGCGCGCTGAAGCGGGCTTCCTCAGCGATGGCGATATCAGCGGCATCGGTGTCGCTCAGGACATAGAGATGAAAATGCTCACCAACCCCGGATATCGCCAGCCCATCCAGCATCGGCTCGATCAGGCGCGCCACCCGCTCCGGCGCCTCGTTGCGGATACACAGGAGAATCGCGGTCGATGCGGTGATCGGCTCGTCTCCCCGCAGGCGGGAAACTGCGGGAGTGACAGTGGCGACCGGGTCCGAGGTAAAACGCATCACCAGCAGGCCGACGGTCGCATTCCAGAAACCGATGACAAACCAAGGCAGGGTGATCGCGAAGAGGAGTACGAGCAGAAAATCGATGGGCCCGAAGCCTCCGCTCGACAGGGCAGCTACAGCGAGCCAGAGGAAGGCCGCCATCGTTGCTGCGACCAACAGGAGAAACACGACCGGGCGCCAGACGACGGGAGCTTTGGCCGGCGCGGAGGTACCGACGTCGTTTATGAGCAATTGTTCGGACATGGAGTAGGTCTGGAGGGCCTATTGGAGGATCTAATGATAAGCGATCTTTTGGGTTGCGTCATGGCGAATTACACACTGTCGGAATGACCAATGCGGTGGCCAACACAACCGCCGCATGGCATTGTGCCGGTAAACGGCCTTGGTTTCGCAATGATTCGGGATGCCAAGCTGAAAAATCGTTCATCCAGGGCCAGGGCGCTCTGGTACGTCGGTAGCCGGCAGGTCGCGTTGCGCGACGAGGACGTTCCGGCCGCGAGAGATGGCGAAGTCGGGGTGCGGGCGCTGTTCGGCGCTGTGAGCCGCGGCACGGAGCGGCTGGTCTACTCGGGCCGCGTCCCGCCGAGCGAGCACCATCGCATGCAGTCGCCGCATATGGGTGGTGCGTTTCCGTTTCCGGTCAAGTACGGCTATGCGGTGGTCGGCCGCGTCGAGAGCGACGCGGGGGAGCGGCGCGATCGCGTCGTGTTCTGCCTCCATCCCCACCAGTCGCTTTTCACGGTGCCGGTTGCGGCAGCGATCCCGGTTCCGCAGGATGTGCCACCTGCGCGCGCCGTGCTCGCAGCCAATATGGAAACTGCGCTCAACGCGATGTGGGACGGCGCGCCAGGCCCCGCTGACCGCATTGCGGTTGTCGGCGGCGGACTCGTCGGCATGCTCGTTGCTTATCTTTGCGCCCGATTGCCCGGCGCCGAAGTGACCGTTGTGGACGTTGTTGCCTCGCGTGCTGCGTTTGCCCGCGCAATCGGCGCCCGCTTTGCCCAGCCGGGTGACGCCCCCGCCGACTGCGATGTTGTTTTCCATGCGAGCGCCACATCGGCTGGCCTTGCGACCGCGCTGCGAATTGCCGGAGACGAAACCAGCGTCATCGAGCTGAGCTGGTATGGGAGCGGCGAGGTAGGCGCGCCGTTCGGGGAAGCCTTTCACGCCCGACGATTGCGCCTCCTGTCGAGCCAGGTCGGCAAGGTCGCGCCCTCGCGGCGTCCGCGGTGGAGCCCTGAACGACGCCTTTCAGCCGCACTTTCTCTCCTCAAGGATCCCGTGCTTGACAGCCTGATCTCGCCGCCCATTGCGTTTGAGGAGCTGCCGGCGCATCTCCCCGCGATCTTCGATCCACAATCGGACGTAATCTGCCAGTTGATTCGATACCCGGCGGCTGCCGAGACCGACTGAGGAAGAGGCATTGTCGTGTACGCGGTGGAAGTTTCCGACCAGATCATGATCGCGCACTCCTTTCGCGGCGAGATCTTCGGCCCCGCCCAGAACGTGCATGGTGCGACGTTTGTCATCCGCGTCGCGTTTCTGGCGGAGAGCCTCGATCCGCATGGAATCGTCGTTGATATCGCCCGCGCGCATGCCGTGCTCAAGGAGGTGCTTCAGGAGCTCAACTATCAGAACCTGGATGAGCTGCCGCAGTTCAGCGGTGTGAACACCACGACCGAGTTCCTGACCCGGTACATCTTCGATCATCTTGCCGAAGCTGCGCGCAGAGGCGGGCTCGGCCGGGACGGCCGCGAGCTGCATGCGTTGCGGGTCACGGTCGCCGAGTCTCCGCTCGCCAGGGCATGGTTCGAGTCGAGCTTGTGGTGAGAGAGATTGTGTTTGCCGTGCCCGGCGATCTGGCAACACCCACCGGCGGCTATGTCTACGATCGCCGGATGATCGGGGAGCTCACGGCCCTGGGCTGGACCGTCGAGGTCCTCGACCTGGGCAGCGGTTTCCCCCATCCCACTCCGGAGATGCGCGCCGCCGCCGCTAATACGCTCAAGGCAGTCGACAAGGGACGCCTTATCATCGTCGATGGTCTTGCTTTCGGAGTGTTGCCCGAGGTGGCTGCAGAGCTGCGAAAGACCCATCGGCTCATCGCGCTGCTGCACCATCCGCTTGCGCTTGAAACCGGATTGAGCGGCGATGAAGCCGTTCTTTTGCGTGCGAGCGAGCAGAGAGCGCTGAGCTGCGCGTCGCATGTGATCGCCACGGGTGCTGTGACCATGCATATCCTGGCGCAAGACTTCCAAGTACCGCTCGAGCGCATAACCGTTATCGAGCCCGGTACCGATGCTCCTCCCGTCGCTCCGCATCAGCCGGGTGATAGGGTTGCGCTGCTCTCGGTGGGAGCAGTCGTGCCGCGCAAGGCCTACGATGTGCTCGTTGCTGCTCTCCACCAGGTAAGGGAGCTGCGCTGGCGCCTCGTCCTCGTAGGCGACATCACCCGAAGCGCGCCGACGGTCCGAGAGCTGCAAGCGCAAATCGCCCGGCTCGGGCTCTGTGATCGCATCGACATGCGCGGCGCGGTTTCGCCGGAGCAAGTTGCCGCGCTCTACTCCAGCTCGGACATCTTCGTTTGGTCCTCGCGCTTCGAAGGCTACGGCATGGCATTTACGGAAGCCCTCGCCCATGGTTTGCCGGTTGTGGGCACGCGGGTTGGCGCCGTGCAGAACGTACCGGAGGATGCGGGGGTGCTGGTGCCGGTCGACAACCCCGACGCGCTTGGCCGCGCGTTGCGGCGCCTGATCGAAAACCCACAAGAGCGGGAGCGCCTTGCGGCGGGCGCGCGCGCGGTCACGTTCCCGTCCTGGCGCAAGCAGGCGGAACGTTTCGCCCGGGTGCTGCAGGATCTCGCATGACCAGCTTCAGCGCGGAATGGCTCTCCCTGCGCGAGCCCTATGACAGGACAGCGCGCAACCCCTCTGTTGTTGCTGCAGTTGCGGATATCTTCCGCGGTGCGAGCTGCGTGCATGTGGTCGATCTCGGTTGCGGGACGGGTGCGAGTCTGCGGGCGTTAGAGCCGCACCTGCCGCGGCGACAGAGCTGGCACCTGGTCGATAATGATCTTGGGCTGCTTGGCCGCGTCTCGATCTCGGGTCGGCCTCCTGATCTCAACGTCGTCGCCACGCCGCTCGATCTCGCGCGCGATCTTGAGCTCGCGCTCGATGGGCCGCTCGACCTGATCGCCACTTCGGCATTGCTCGATCTCGTCTCGCTGAAGTGGATCGAGCGGCTGGCGGTTGAAGCCGCTGCGCGCCGTCTGCCCGTATACGCGGCATTGACTTACGACGGGCGCACGGTGATCGAGCCGAGCGATACTTTCGATGGTGTGATTCTCGCGCAGGTCGCCGCGCATCAGCGCACCAACAAGGGATTTGGCCCGGCGCTCGGCGCATCGGCTGCAGCACGTAGCATCGAGCGATTCGAGTCGGTCGGCTACAGGGTTTTGCAGGGGCAATCGGACTGGCTGATCGGGCCGAACGACCGAGCGATCCAGGAGGTGATTTTCGCAGGGTGGGGGGAGAATGCAGCGGCCAGCGGCAGGGTTGCGCGCGATCTCGTCGCGGGATGGATGGTCCGGCGACGGGCGCATCTTACCGACGGCCGTTCGAGCCTCCGCGTCGGTCACACCGACCTTTTCGCGCATCCAATCGCTGCGCGGTGAACGCTGAGATCGCAATCCAGCAGGAGGTCGGCGCCGCTGCTGATTCCACAAGCGAAGCCGCCGTGAGCGTCTGCCGGATGGGGGGAATTTGCGGTCAGGACATGGGCCCGCATGGACACCCGTGGAGCGTCCTCCACCCGCAATATGGGAGGCAAGCTAAGGCTCGATCTGCCCGCCCCCAGGATCACCGGCGCAACCAGGAGATGGAGCCGGTCCAGACAACGTGCAGCCAAGAACCGGGAGATGGTCTCAGCGCCCCCTTCGACGAGAAGCCGACGAAACCCGCGGTCGGCCAGCGCGGAAAGGATCGCGCTCGGATCGAGGCTGCCGTTGACCGCCGGGAGCGCAATCGACTCGACATGGGCAGGAAGCCGCGGCGGCCCTGTGTCGGAAGTCACCACCAGCGTACGGGCGCCGTCGGCACGCAGCAGCCGCGCGTGCGGGGGTAATCGGGCATTGGGGTCGATCACGACGCGCGCTGGGTTCCTTCCCGAGACGCGCCGGACGGTCAATTGCGGATCATCGGCAACGGCTGTCCCGACCCCGATCACCACCGCATCAACCAGCGACCGCAAACGGTGCAGATGGACGAGCCCACCTTCGCTGTTGATGTAATGGGAATGGCCGCTGGGAGTGGCAATGCGGGCGTCGATGGATTGGCCGCATTGGCCGATCACGACAAGATCGTCCACCGCGCCCGCTCTCAATGGCCCGAAAATGTCCTCCCAAGGCCGGGGCAGCGGAATCTCGCCGGCGCGGAAACTGCTCGCCACGTGGTGCCAGGAATCGCTCGCAGCGGTACTTCCGGCGCATTGTGGCTCGCGGTCCAGGCGTTGGAAAGCGTCATCAGCCATGCGCATACCCCGCTATCGCTGCGGTTCCCTGCATGGCATGTTATTTCGCGCCAGGGTGGCTGCACATGGCCATTGTAAAAAAGATTGCCCGCAATGGAATAAAATCCGTGCCGGTGGGTTATGACGTTGTGATGCCGTTATGCCATTAGGCTTGAATGCCACATGAATAAAGCGAGGTAATATGCGTGTGGGTGAAACGTCCGCGCTATTTGGAACGGCCGGCCAGATCGCGGTCGAGCGCGGTCTTAATGAATTTCGTGCAGGGCGACCCGTACTGCTCAAGTCAGCGCGCGAATGCGCGCTCTTCCTTCCGGTGGATGGGCTGAGCGACGATAGCCTTGCTCTGTTCAAGCAGACGTGTGCGCCGGAACGGCCATATCTTCTGGTAACGGCGCGCCGCGCCCGTGCCCTCGGCCTTGATGGCCGCGGACCCACAGGTCTGGCGCTTGGAGATCTGCACGACGCGGAGGGCATTTTTTCGCTTGCGGCGGAGAGGCGACCCCAACGCCATATCGATGCCGTCCCGGTAGGAGAGAACGCAGCTGCCGCGATCGAGCTGGCAAAGTTGGCGCAGCGCCTGCCGGCGCTCCTGGTCGGCCCGGGCGCAAGATCCAGGTTGCACATGAGCGGTCTGTCCCTGATCATCGTCCCGACCGACGAGATCTCCACATTCCGCCGGAACGCCACGGCGTCGGTGGCGGTGGTGACGGAAACAAACATTCCGCTCCATGGCGGGTTCCCCGCGCGGTTCGTCGTCTTTGGTGACGGGCTCGGTGGATCCCCTGTGGCCGTCATCGTCGGCAGCCCGGATCTGAAGGAGCCCGTTGCGGTGCGGCTGCACTCGGCCTGCTTGACGGGCGATGTGTTCGGGTCGCGACGCTGCGACTGCGGCGATCAGCTCAGAATGGCGCTCACGCAGCTCGCCCAGCATGGCGGCGGCATCATCCTCTACCTCCAGCAAGAGGGTCGCGGGCTCGGCTTGCCCAACAAGCTGCGCGCCTATCAGCTGCAGGACCAGGGATTGGATACGGTTGATGCAAACACCGTGCTCGGATTCGACGACGACGAGCGGGACTACGGGGTCGCGGTTCGCATGCTGCAACTTCTCGGCTGCACACGGGTACGGCTGCTGACGAACAACCCTGCCAAGCTGGAGGGCCTCTCCAAGGCCGGCATCGACGTATTCGGTCGCGTTCCGCTGCAGGGGCCGGTCAATGCCGACAATCGGCGCTACCTTGCCGCCAAGGCGGCGCGCGCGGGCCATCAGCTCGATCACCTTCTGGGAAGCATCAGCGAACTCGGGAAGGACCCGCAAAGCGCCTGATCCTGATGGGCTCAGCATCATCACCGAGCCGATGCCTCGGCGAGCTCACATTTTCGGAAGTACGAGCACGGCTGCGCGAAAGCTCGATTCTGTGCCTGCCTATGGGCGCCATGGAGCAACACGGCAGGCATTTGCCGCTCAATACCGATGCGGTGATCGCGGAGCAGCTTGCGCGCCGCATGGTTGCTCGCTGGGGCGACAAGCTCGACCTCTGGCTCCTTCCGACGCTTTCCTTCGGCCTTTCCCGCGAGCACCATTGGGCGCCTGGGACGCTTTCGCTCAGCATCCAGAACTTTGTCGCGCTCGTGAAGGAGCTTGCGCGCGAGATCGTGCGTTCGCTTCCCGCCCGCAATCTGCTGATTGTCAACGGCCATGGCGGTAATCGCGGGGTTCTCGAGACTCTCATGCTCGAGCTCTATTCGGAGCTGCGCCTCAACGCCTGCGCGATCCATCCGTTCGATCTCTCGCAGGCAGCGTCACCGAGCCCAGGTAGCGACGTCCATGGCGGCAAGGACGAGACCTCGGTGATGCTGGCCATCGCGCCGCATCTGGTGCGGGGTCGCTTGATCGCATCGGCCGGCAAAGCAGCAGACCCTGCACGGGTTGCCAGCATGATCCTCGATCGCGGCGTCAGCTTTCCCTGGCGGACCGACGACGATCGTCTTGCAAAGCTTGGCGTAATCGGCGACCCGAAAGGCGCTTCCGCCGAGCTCGGTCACGCGATCGTCGAGAGCGTCCTCACGCGGACGGGCGCAGCTCTTGCGCTCCTCCTGGAGAACCAGCGCCGCGCTCGTAGCGCGCAAGAGCAACGGCGGGGGCCGCGGCAAGGGTCGCCAGCACGCACCAGTAGGCGTAGCGGAAGTCGGCGGCAACGCCGAGCACGAAAAAGCTCATGACATAGACGGCGCCGCACGAGGTGACTGCGACAGCGAAGGCTCCGGATGGCGTCTCCCGCAAAGGCCAGGCGAGGGCGCCGATAGCGACGCAAGCCAGCAACCAAATCCCGGGACGAAACAGCAGCGAGTGCTCCAGCGCGTCGTGCAATTTCAGCACGGGACGGAAATACGGACTGTGCCCGTAACTCGAATCCGCGGCGGACCAATCCCACACCGGCAAAACGAGATTTGAGCGCGCGAGAAACTGCCACATGAAGGTGGCGCGGTGCTCCAGATATGCGAATGGATGGGTGATGAGCGCGTCCCACCATGCGTGGGTAACGCGGAGGGTACCGAAGATCAGGTCATCGGGGCGCTCGAGCCGATGCATCACGAAAGGACAGGGCGGCATATGCCAGAAGGTGTCCCAGCGAGCCGGGTCGTAGCACGTGGTTTTCAGCAGTGCGGTTTCCTCTGCGCTCCATTGCACCGGAAACTGATTCTCTGCGCTGAAATGCGTGATGCCGCCAAGGTCGAACACCAGGATCGAGTGCAACGGGTTCTGCCGCTGGGCGCCGAGCAGGCCGTAATAGACAAGGGGAACGAGCGCGGCAAAAATAACGGCTGCGGGAAGGTAGAGCAGCGCCGTGCGTTTGAGCGTAAAGCGCGTGGGCGAAACGGCATAAGCAGCCAAGAGCGGGGCAGCAATGACCGCATTGGGCCGCAGCAGCACTCCGTAGGCGACGAGGCCAAGGGCGAGCGGCTGCAGGCCAAGACGGAAGCGCGCAGCGAATTCTGCCGCGGCAAAGGCGAGCACGGCGGCAAGGAGCCAGATCACCGCAAACTGGATGTCGCGCCAGATCATACCCGTAAAGACAAAAGCTGGCGGTGCGAAGGCGAGGAGCGGGGTGAGCAATCCGAGCCAAGGCGATCGGCGCAACGCGATGAATGCGAGCAACCCGAAGCTCAGCCAATAGAGGGTCGCGGTGAGCAGAAACATGCTCAGCGCCCCCGGGGCGAGGGGGTCGATGAGCCGCCAGAGGAGCCCCATCGCCGGTGATTGCCAGTCGCCGAAATGCCAAGCCCGCGCCTCGGCATAGACGTAGCGGGCATCGACGGTGATGTAGCCGGGATAGAACACCAGAACGGTCAGGGCGAAGCCTGACGCCACGATCAGGGCAAGCGCGAATGCCGCATAGCCGTGCGTTTGGGTGACGCGCGCACTGTGCCATTCCGGATACAGTTCGGGGGCGGCTACCATGTCAGTCCAGATAATACGTATCAGCAGCGCAACAGTCGGAATTATAACCAGTGCATCTGGCGCTCCGATTGCGCTTTCTTCCCGACGGAGCAAATTTTTGCCACGCTCTCGTCACGGATGGGACAGAGCGGGGCTGCCGACAAGCTCTTTTGGCCGGGAGTAATCGAGTGGGTTGGAGGAGAAGCAGGGGCTGGCTGTTCATCGTGCTGCTCGCGGCTGCTGTTGCGGCTGCGACTGGCATCGGCGATGCACGGGCGCAACGTCCATCCCCACCAACGCCGACACCAACGCCGACGCCAACGCCTCCCGGCAATCTTCCGCCGTTCGTCCCACCCGGCTCACCGCATCGGGACAATGCGGGTTGGTATGCCCTTGGCGGCGTTCTTACGGCCGTGGTCGTCGGAGTAGTCGTTAAAAGCATTCAGGCTAACGCCGCGGCGACGACGCCTCCGGCACGTACCTTGCCCCCCAGGCAGACGATTACTCAGTTTCAAGGCAACCTGCCGTCGCTGCAGGGTCTTGGCGGGACCGGCGGCGGAGGCGGTGCGGCCGGCGGGGGCGCAGGAGGTGGTGCCGGTGGTGGCGGAGGTGGAGCGGGCGGTGCCGCCTCTCTTCGTACCGGCTTCAATCTGCCGCCGCCCGGGATCACGCAATACGTCAGCAATCATGTCATCAGCGACATTCCGGCCAATGTGTCGACGGCGGACCTCGACGCGATTGCCGCCCGCCATGACATGACGCGACTTCAGAGCGTCACCTTGGCCCTCACCGGCCGCACGCTCCACCTCTGGCAGATCAACAGTGGGGTTTCCGTTGCTTCCATCATCACCGGCATGTCGTCATCCGAGCCGCAGGTGGCGGGCATGCAACCGGATTTTTTGTATCGGCTTGCCCAGGCCGAGCAGATCCCCCTCAACGCCGATCAATACGCGCCGCAGAAGATCGAGCTTCCGGAAGCTCTCCGTCTGGCCAAAGGCAACCGAGTTCTCGTCGCCGTCATCGACTCCAAGGTCGACGCCTCGCATCCCGATCTCGCCGGCGCGATTACTGCCAGTTTCGATGCCGCCGCCGACAACGAGGCGCCGCACTTGCATGGGACGGGAATGGCGGGGGCGATCGCGGCACACCGCAACATGCTCGGTACAGCCCCCGGCGTGGGGCTCCTCACCGTGCGCGCATTCGGCGCGCAGGCGGGCAGCGCGGAAGGCACCACCTTCAATATCCTCAAGGGCCTGGATTGGGCGGCAAGCCAGGGGGCGCGGGTTGTCAACATGAGCTTTGCCGGGCCGCCTGATCCGCGCCTGCGCGACGCGCTGGCGAAGGCGAACAAGAAAGGCATGGTGCTCATCGCCGCGGCGGGAAATGCCGGTCCGAATTCTCCGCCGCTGTTTCCCGCCGCCGATCCGGGCGTCATCGCGGTGACGGCAACCAACGCCAACGATGGACTGTTCGAAGGGGCAAACCGCGGCAACTACATTGCGGTGGCCGCGCCGGGCGTGGACGTTCTTGCTCCCGCGCCGGACGGTGCCTATCAGTTTACGACGGGAACATCGGTCGCGGCCGCGGAGGTCAGCGGCGTGGCGGCTCTGCTGCTCGAGCGCAACCCCGCGCTCACCCCGGCAGAGCTCCGCAAGATCCTGATGGATACGGCAAAGGATCTCGGTCCCAGGGGCAGCGACCGCGATTTCGGCGCCGGCCTGATAAACGCGTTCAAGGCGCTGACCGCCATTCGGCCGAGATGAAGCACGTCACGCTTGGCTTGGCAGATAAGAGGATGAAAGGTCGATCTCGCATCAGGCTGGGTGGGGTCGGGGGCCTGGGACGAGGCTAGCGATCAGAACGGCAACAATTCCGATCAGGAAAATGCCGTCGAAAGTTCCTGCCCCGCCGATCGACGCGACCGGTGCTCCGAGCCCGCGGATGTTTCCCAGATTGAGCAGGTCTGCGCCGATAAGCGTCCCCAGGCTCCCGCTGATATAGGCAAGCGGTGCCGCGTATTCGCGAGAGAGCACGATCGCGACCACCGCGGTTGTGATTGCCGGAACGAATACGGGTTCAGCGATGCCAAGTCCCGGAACCGGCTGCGAGAGCCAGTAGCACACAACCGCAACGACGGCCGTGGCCAAGGCGGCTTGAACCCACAACGCGTCCTTGAACAGGAGGTAGATGGACATGAGCGTGGGAATGACGGCGCCGCCCACATTCACCGCAATCAAGGTGCCCGGCCAGTGCTCGACGACCGGCAGAGCGTAGCGCATTCCGAAGAAATCGATCTCCTGCCCGGACATCACCTGCTGCTCGGGCAATTCTGCGACCGGAATGTTGAAATAGCTGCCGATCAGCGAAGCAAACAGCAGCACCAGAGCGCCGCGGGGGCTGATGCCAAGCCGCATATAGGCATAGCTCAAGGCTCCCAGCTGGATCAGCACCAGGAGGATGACGAACAGCCCGACCAGGATGAGAAAGAATGGCGGCGCGAGCGGCAGATAATGATATGCGCTCATGGCAATGTCGGCTCCTTACCGTCTTCAGATATCGTATCAAGCAAACGGGACCCGGCCCAGGTCATAGCCCTTCCAGCCAAAGACCAGCGCTGACCCGAGCCAGCAAAATACGAAGGCTCCGATGACGAGCAACCCGAACGTGCCCAGAGAACCGTTCAGATTGCCGACGGCGGCCCAGAATCCACCTTGCATTCCAAGCCTGTCGGCCAGCAGCCCGAATGCTTCGATGCCGCCGATGAAGAGCGCAATCAGCACCGACATCGCGGTGATCGTGAGATTGTACCAGAGCTTTCGTATCGGGCTGCTGAATGCCCAGCCGTAGGCGCCGACCATGAACAGCCCGTCGAGGGTGTCGACCAGCACCATGGCTGCGGTGAACAGAGCGGGGAAGATGAGTATGGACCACAGCGACATCCCCTGCGCTGCTTGCGCTGCCGAGAGGCCGAGCAGCCCAATCTCGGTTGCCGTGTCGAAGCCGAGCGCAAACAGCAGTCCCAAGGGATACATGTGCCAGCTTTTGGATATGATCCGGAAGATTCCTCTGAACAGTCGCGCAAGGAAGCCGCGCCCGGCGAGCAGCGCGTCGAGGTGGTCGAGCTCGATCCGACCGCCGCGGCGCACATGCTGAAGGCTCCGCCACACCCCGAAAAGTATCACCAGGTTTACGATTGCGATCGTCAAAAGAAAAAACACGGAGACGCTGGTGCCGATGATCCCGCCCAGTTCCTTGAATGCTGCAAACCTGGTCTGCAGCGCGGTCGTGGTTGCAGCAATCCCGATCGCCGCGAGCACGACAACCGTCGAGTGGCCCAGCGAGAAAAAGAAGCCCACGGAGAGCGGTCGCTTGCCTTCCTGCATCAGCTTGCGCACGACGTTGTCGATGGCCGCGATGTGATCGGCATCGACCGCATGGCGCAAGCCGAATGTGTAGGCCAGGAATGCGGTCGCAAACAGCGCCGGGCGGTCCGCCAGCGCCACGAGCGCCCAGGCCCAGGCGAGGGCATTCGCCAGGACCAGCATCGCGCAGATGGTTATGGTCTTGCTCCTGTTCTGGGCCGGCTCGTCGTTGAACAGCTGCAAGACAGACATGCGGTCCTTCGGGTTCTCAAATGCCATGCCTACCAGCATGACTCGGGTGCTTGCAATCCTGTCTGCCGTGGCGTGGCTATGCAGCAGAGCGGGCGGCGCTTTTCATGTCACCTCGACGCCTATAGCCTCCCCCTATCGCAATGCGGAAGCCTGTTTCGGTGTGACATGAGCCGCCTTTCCATCACCATCGCGACCTGGGATTACGATCGCGTGCGCGCCATATGCGACGGGCGGGTGCGTGTGGAGGGGTGCGACGTCAATTATCTCACCATGCCGGTTGAGGAATGCTTCGAGCGCGCATTTTTTCATCGCGAGTTCGAGGTCGCGGAGATCGGGTTCAGCCCCTATTTGATCGCCCTCTCGCGCGGCGAGGCGCCGTATGTCGCCGTGCCCGCCTTCCTGTCGCGCACCTTCCGCCACTCGGCGATCTATGTCCGCAGCGACCGCGGCATCGAGCGCCCCGAGGACCTCCGCGGTAAACGGATCGGAGTACCCGAATATCAGATGTCGGCGGCGATGTGGGTGCGTGGTTTCCTGCAAGACGATTTCGGCATCGCGCCAACGGAGATGGAGTGGGTCCAGGCCGGTCTTGAGAACGCGGGCCGGCGCGACAAGTTCCCGCTCAACCTGCCAAAAGGATTTCCGCTCACGATTGCCGGCCCCGGACAGACGCTCTCCGAGATGCTCGCGGCAGGCAAGCTGGACGCGGTCATATCCGCGCGGCGCCCATCCTGTTTCATTGCCGGACACGCCCAGGTGCGGCGGCTTTTTCCGGACTATCGCAGCGCCGAGCGCGAGTATTTTGCTCGTTGCGGGCTGTTTCCGATCATGCATGCCGTCGGCATTCGCCGCGATGTGGCGCAGCAGCATCCGTGGCTGGCGGCCAGCGTCTACAAGGCATTCACCCAGGCCAAGCGAATGGCGGATGCCGACCTGGAGGAGACGGCTGCGCTGAAAGTGGGGCTCCCCTGGGTAGGCGCGGAGCTTGATGCGACACGGGAAGTCATGGGCAGCGACTTCTGGCCATATGGAGCGGAGGCCAATCGCAAGACGCTCTCCACAATGGCGCGATATTCCTACCAGCAGGGGCTGATGGTACGCTTGTTGCCGGTCGAGGAGATGTTCGCCGAGAGCACGCTCAGCGAAACGCGGGTCTGAGGAGGAGAGAGCATGGCGGTCCAGCTCATCTGCTGCTCCCATAGTCCACTGATGAGCACGGACGTGGAGGAGACGGAGAAAGACCTGCACGCGCGATTCTTCAAGGAGCTCGAATCCGCATCGGCCGAGCTGCACGCCTTCAGGCCCGAGCTCGTGGTGGTGTTCGGCCCCGACCACTTCAACGGGTTCTTTTATGAGCTGATGCCGGCGTTCTGCATCGGAACCTCGGCGGAAAGCAGCAGGGATTGGCATCTCGAAAACGGGCCGCTGCGTGTGCCGCGCGAGTGTGCGCGCGGATTCCCCGATCCACTCCTTGAAGGATGCGAACGGCAAAACAGTCGCATTCTCAAGCACGGGATCATCGACCAACACGATCGTGCTCGCGTTGATGAAACAGTTTGGCGTGGTCGCGAATCCCACCGCCACCGGCAGCCCGGCCAGCACCTACACGGCGGTCATGTCCGGTCAGATCGATATCGGCTGGTCGTCGCCCCCCCCCTCGGGGTCGAGGCGCTCGAGCAGGGGAAGATCCGCATCGTAGCTCGCGGCAGCGACGTGCCGTCGTTGCAGGACCAGACAGTGCGCGTCATCGTGGCAAATGCCGATAGTCTCGCACATAGGCGGGATGGCTTCCGCCGCTTCATGCTGGCCTACGCCGAGACCATGGACTGGATGTACGCCGACGACGCGGCGCTTCGCATGTATGCCGCATCCGCCAGAATACCGCTCGCGGTGGCCAAAAAGGCACGGGACGAATTCTACCCGAAGAACAATCTGCGGCCCGACCGGTTGTCGGGAGTCGATCAGGCCATGGCCGATGCCGTGGCCATGAAGTTCCTCTCGGCGCCGCTGACCAAGCGGCAGCTCGCTGAGTTCTTTCAGTATCAGCTTCCGGCAACGCCCTGAGCAGCCTGCTCCGCTGCTAAAGAACATCTCTCGACGCGGGTGCTCGCCACAACGACCCGGTTTCTGCCTGCCCGGTTCGCTTCATAAAGTGGTGGCAGAGGCGATCATTGAGCGGTTTGCGCCGCGTGCGGTTCGGCATCTGCGAGCGCGTCGCCCGCCTTGGCGTCGAGACGGCTGTGTCCCGCCTTCATCAGCTTGCCGAGGTAATGCTCCGCCACGGTGATAGGCGGGTATTTCGCTGTCTCTCCCGGTTGCACGCAGCTCTCGAAGCAGCGAATAACCGCATCGGGATTGGGATTCTGAAAGAACACGAGCGAGATGCGGTCGGTCGGCACCGCATCGGGCGGCGGCACGGCGACGCGATGGAGGGTGGAGACCCAGCGGTCATTCGACCAGCGCGCCATGAGGTCGCCGATGTTGCAGCAGAAGCCGTCGGACGGAATATGCACGTCCATCCATCCGCCCTGCCGGTGCTTGACCTGCAGCCCGCCGGCCGTGTCGTCGCCGCGTACGAAGGTCATGCTGCCATAGTCGGTATGCGTGCCTGCGCGCAGCTGTCCCGGCAGCGGCGGTCGGGTCACTGCCGGATACCGGATCACGCGCACGACGCTTGCCTGGCGATCGAACTTGTCGCTGAAATAGGCCTCGCTCATTCCAAGCGCGGCTGCCATGGCCCCCAGCACCTGCCACGCCAGATTGGACATGGCGCGGTAATAGGCGAGCATGATTTTCTTGAACTCGGGCGGGCGCTGCGGCCAGATGTTGGGCGCGTACATTTTGGCGCCAGGCCCGTTCAGGCGGGATCCGACATCGGGCACATTCTCCGGCCCGAATGCAAACGCCTCCTGGATGTCGGGAGGCGCCGTCTGGCCTATCGAATATGCAATCGAGCGATCTCCCACCCAGTTGTAGCCGCGGCTGATCTTGGCCGGCGGCCGCTGCACCTTCATCTTCTCTTCCTCGGGCAGGGCAAAGAAGGTGATCGCCTGCTCGCGCGCGGACAGGATCAGATCCTGGGAAACGCCGTGTCCGGTGACGATGAAAAATCTGATCTCGGTCAATGCAGCGTCGATCCGGCGCGACACCTCGCGCTTCTCCGTGTCGCTGCCGCGTCGCAGCGGCGAGAGATCGATTGCAGGGATCGTGTTCTCGGGCGCCATGGTGAACGATCCGTCGCTTCCTGTCCGTTTGATGAAATCCATCAAGTCCGGATTGCCCTTTTGAGCACAATCCTGCCGCGCGTTCCATCCCGCCTCCCATCCGAGGCTTCTAGCTTAAGGAAGTCATCAGCCCGTCGGCCGTCATCGTCCGCGTATGCGGACGATCCAGTAATCACCGAACGTCGGATTTGGGACGCCGTCGGCTCAAACCGCCGATCGGGATTACTGGATGCCCCGCTTGAAGCGGGGCATGACAACCGAGAGATTGGCGATGGAGGCTCATCGGGAGGCGGTTCCGGGATGTCTCGCGGGATGTCGCGCTATGCGCGCCCTCCGGGCTACAGTAGACATCCCCCGTTCGGCCCGCCTGAGCGCAGTCAGAAGGCAGCATCATGGACATGACCATTGCGGCTATTCGCACCACGCTCCTGCGGGTGCCTTGGCCGAATACGCCCTGGCTGAAGGGGCATGCGTTCGGCGATACCCGCAATCTTCTTGTGCTCGAGGTCGAGACAAAGGGCGGCATCGTCGGGATGGGTTATCTGTTCTCGTTCCGGCCGGGACTGCGCACCATCGCCACCGCGCTGGAGGAGACGATCCTGCCGCGCGCGATCGGCAAGGACGCAACTGCAGTGGAGGCGATCTGGAACGACCTTTGGCGTGCAACGGTGACCTACAACCGTGGCGGCATCGTCACCATGGCCATGTCGGCGCTCGACGTCGCCTTATGGGATGCGCTTGGCAAGCGTGCGGGGCTGCCGCTGCACCGGCTCTGGGGGCATTTCCGCTCGCAAATACCCGCCTACGGGAGCGGATGCTTCCGCGGCTCCGGCGGGGACGGGATGATCGCCAAGGCGCTGCACTATAAGTCGCAGGGCTACAAGGCAATCAAGATGCAGGTGGCGCATACGGATGATGTGCGCCGCGATGTCGATAATGTGCGGCGCATGCGCGAGGCGCTGGGCCCTGACATCGACATCATGATCGACGTCAACCAGGGCTGGACCGCCGATGTCGCCATCCACATCGGACGCCAGATCGAGCCCTACGATGTCTACTGGCTGGAGGAGCCGGTTCCCGCCGACGACTTCAAGGGCTACATGCGCGTGGCGCAGGCGCTGTCGATCCGCATTGTCGGCGGCGAGACGCATTTCACCCGCTTCGATCTGCGCCCGTTCTTCGAGAACCCTCGCATTCCGATCCTTCAGCCCGATCCGATGCGCGGCGGCTTCACCGACCTGCGCAAGACCGCGATGCTGGCCGATACCTGGGGCATGACAATTGCGCCGCACCTCTTCCCCGAGCTCAACGTGCAGCTCCTTGCCTCGATTCCGAACGGTCTGTGGATCGAGGACATGGGGCTGTCGAACGACCTCTTCGTCGACCCGGTGCCGGTGGAGAACGGCATGATCAGCGCGCCCGAGCGGCCCGGCCATGGGCTTGCATTCAAGTCGGAGATCCTGCGGGACTGCCGGGCGTGAGCCGTCCAGATGCGAACAGCCTTCGAAGGGGCGACGCATGCGTCGCTCGCTGTCTATGGGCGAACCTGGCTCCAGTTCCTCACCCCGCCGGATCGATTGGCGTCAGCAGACCAGCGCGGGTCTCGATGGCTTCCGCGGCGTCCAGACAAAGGTCCTCGCGAAAGCGGCCGGCGACCAGCTGTACACCGAACGGGACGTTTTCAGAGACACCGGTCGGCACTGCAACGCATGGCAATCCCACAACGGCGGGAGCAAGGATGGGCGCCACCGCATCGAATATGTTGCTGTTTCATCGGCGGCGGTGGCAAATGCTCGCTCGACCGATACCTGCCCAAGGAGCTTTAGCTCCCGCGCCCCCGTGACCGGGGCGTGCACTTCCTAGGCGCAAATCTTTTGACGCCACGCGTGGGTTGAAAAAGTCGCCGCTTTAACGGTGCGTTAACCCTGGCTAACGCTTAATCGACGTTAACCCCACCGCAGGAATCGACTCAGTCGAGGAGCAGTCGTGGCCAACGCGAACGGCGCTAAACCGCAGGAGTGCATGCGATTACGCGCGCGCTCTTTTATGGCGTTCGTTCTCGCTCCGGCGCTGCCGATCAGCCACTGGCTCGCGCAATTGGATAAATGGAGCAGCAACTCGCCCGATTTCTTCAGGGGCAGGCCGATTATCCTCGATCTCGCGGGTTCTCCTCTCCAGGTCTCTGAGATTTCGCAGCTGATCACTCATCTGGCGGCGCGCGGCATTCGAGTGATGGCGCTTGAGGGCGCGGAGACGAATCAGCTCGATCCTTTGCTGCCGCCCCTGGTGCAGGGCGGGCGCACCAGCGCAACCGGCGAGATGCTTGCAGCGGACGCGGCCGCCATTGGGGGCTCGCGACGCCAGGAGCCGTCTTCGCTCCTGATCGAGAGCCCGATCCGCTCCGGCCAGTCGATCGTGTTTCCGAATGGGGATGTGACCGTTCTCGGGTCGGTTTCCTCAGGTGCCGAGATCGTTGCCGGCGGCTCGATCCATGTCTATGGCGCGCTGCGGGGGCGTGCGATGGCGGGCTCGACCGGGAACACGCGCGCACGCATTTTTTGCAACAAGAACGAAGCCGAGCTCATCTCGATCGACGGGTATTACCGCACGGCCGAGCAAATAGACGCAAGTCTTCGTAGCCGGCCGACGCAATGCTGGCTTGAAGACCGCGTCCTGTCGATAGCAGCCCTGAACTGAATGGGGCGGGGAGAAAGCAACATGCCGAAAGTTCTCGTGGTCACATCGGGCAAGGGCGGCGTGGGCAAGACCACCTCGACTGCCGCGCTCGGGGCCGCTCTCGCGCAGACGGGGCAGAAAGTCGCCGTCGTCGATTTCGATGTGGGCCTGCGCAACCTGGACCTGGTCCTGGGAGCCGAGCGGCGGGTCGTCTTCGACCTCATCAATGTGGTGCAGGGCGTTGCGCGACTTTCCCAGGCTCTCATCCGGGACAAGCGCCTTGACACGCTGTGGCTCCTCCCGGCCTCGCAGACGCGGGACAAGGATGCCCTCACCGAAGCCGGCGTGGCGAGCGTGATCAAGGAGTTGCGCACCAAGTTCGATTGGGTCGTCTGCGACAGTCCGGCGGGGATCGAGCGGGGCGCCACTCTGGCGATGCGCTTCGCCGATGAGGCAGTGATCGTGACCAATCCCGAAGTGTCCTCGGTGCGGGATTCCGACCGCATCATCGGTTTGCTCGACTCCAAGACCGAGAAAGCGGAGCGCGGCGAGCGCGTCGAAAAGCACATCCTCATCACGCGCTACGACGCACAGCGCGCCGGGCGCGGCGAGATGCTCAGCATCAACGACGTTCTCGAGATTCTCTCTACCCCGCTTCTCGGTGTCATCCCGGAAAGCCAGGAAGTGCTGCGCGCCTCGAATGTCGGCCTGCCGGTCACGCTGAGCGATCCCGCAGCCGCACCGGCGCGGGCCTATGTCGAAGCCGCACGCCGTCTGAAAGGCGAGGAGGTCGCCATGACCATCCATGCCGAACGCAGGCGCTTCATCGACAAGCTGTTCGGGAGAGCGGCATGAGCGTTTTCAATTTTTTCCGACGCCAGCGCTCGGCTCCGGTCGCACGGGAGCGGCTGCAGATCCTGCTGTCCCATGAGCGCACGGCCCACGGGCATCCCGATCTGCTCGGAATTCTGCGCGGAGAGATCCTTGCTGCGCTGGGCAAACACATCACCGTCGATCAGGACAATGTCGTGGTCCGCATGGATCGCGGCGCAAAGCTCTCCACGCTCGAGATCGAAGTCGCGATACCCCACTCCGCAGCACGAGTGGGCGAAGCAGCATCCGGGCACGGCGTGGCGGCATGATTTCACCATATCGTCACTCATAAGCGTGCAGGGAGCAGGTATAGTTCAGCTGGCTAGCGGCAGCATGTGCAATTCGGCGTGAGCTCATATCGCTGCTCGGCGGTATCGCGCGTTGCCCGTCGCGGCGGGAGGGCAGCATCAGCATTACCGGTGATCGGTTTCCTCAGCAGTCTGACGTCAAGCGATCGGCCGCGCATCCTGATTCCCTTCCACCACGGCCTGAACGAAGCTCCGAGCGTTGCCACGGAACCATCCACTCATCCGCAAAGTTATTATCAATCACCGGCAATCCGTCCTCGGCGTCGGTGGCTGAGAGAGGCGTAGTGCTCCCGCCGTAACTGGAGGAGCCCTGTCATGTCCCGGTACTATTTTCATATCGAAGACGACCGCACTGAAATCGACCACATCGGAGTGGAACTTCCCGACCTGGAGGCTGCCCGTCAAGAGGCAGTACGTGCGGCTGGGGAGATACTGCGCGACGGCAGTGGGAAAACCCTTTGGAGCGGTAAACCTTGGCGTATGTGGGTCACGCAGTCGCCGCTGCCAGCGGAGAAGACCCTTTTCAGTCTTCGGTTTTCTGCGAGGGAAGGAGAATGATTGATTGCAATCCGTGGTCCATTCCTCGCATTCCGCGCGCTCTAAGAACTCGTTGGGCTTCGCAATTCAAGATATGAGGGATCGAACTCGGCTACTTCCTGCAAAGCGCTCCAATCCAATATGGTTAGCTGACTGCCGTTCAGGGTGATGAGTCTTTCGCGCCGCAGCCTTTGCAGCGTGCGATTTGGCGCGGTCAGGTGATGAAGTTTTTTACGGCTCTGCCGCCCTGCCTGGTTGGCATGGAGGCTTGTGCTACTGCGCACTACTGGGCACGTGAGTTGACGAAGCTTGGTCACGAGGTTCGGCCTTCACGTCCTTCGCCGGCATCAAACGCGAACTGCAAGGGTGATCATGACGTTGATGCAAAACGGTTCGAGACCGTCGATCGGAAAACCCGCTAAGTGCCGCGAGGAAAGAACACGTGCTTTTGTTTGGGACCGATCAGCGGATCACATCAGGGCCAGCAGCCAGAACGGCTGCACTCAAAGGCCGGATACATGGCTGCACCAGAACGCTGCGCAAAACGTCAGATCCGCCTCTTGCACCGCGGGCGCCGTCCATACATGGCACTCAAGAGCCTCCGCAATGCTGGCCCGCTAGGTCTGCTTACGGGAGTGCTGCGGATGTAACGCCCAGGCGCTGGACACCACCGGACCCGGTGCTTTTGATTTGACCCTCTTCCGGCATACCCGTTCGAGAATTGCTGCCGCGCAAACTCGCCGTTGAGGCCTTCCGCCGGCCGCTGATTCCTGCTGTAATCTGATCAGACAAGTCGCGGTCGGCGCAGTCCTGCGCGTTGGGATAGGTAATGCGACGACGCGATTTCATTCAAGGAATCGGATGAAATTTTCCCGCCGCAAGTTTTTCCAGCTCGCAACCGCTACCGCCGGTCTGCCGTTGATGCCTGGCCTGGCGATTGCGGAGGTTTATCCATCGCGGCGGGTGCATTTGATTGTCGACATTCCAGCCGGCTTAGCACCGGATGTGTTAGCGCGGCTCGTTGCAGAGTCGCTTTCACATCGGTTGGGACAGGATTTTGTCGTCGAGGACAAGCCGGGCGCTGGGGGAAATGTGGGTGCTGAGTACGTCATACGGGCGGCACCGGACGGATACACGCTCCTGGTGATGATCTCAGGGAACGCGGCCAATGCCGCGCTCTATCCAAATCTCGATTTCAATTTCGTCCAGGACATCGCGCCTATCGCCTTCCTCGGCTACACGCCCTTCGTCGTCGTGCTTAACCCATCGGTCACCGCGAAGGCGATCCCGGAGCTCATTGCCTACGCCAGGGCTAATCCAGGCAAGCTCAACTTTGCTTCGCAGGGGGCCGGGACGGCCCCGCATCTCGCCTTCGAGCTGTTCAGGATGATGTCAGACGTGAACATCGTTCACGTGCCGTATCGCAGCTCATATTTGCCCGATCTGCTCGCCGGACAAGTGCAGCTTGCCTTCGCCACCGTCCCGCCGGCGCTCCCGTACATTCATACCGGCAAGCTGCGCGCGCTCGGCGTGACCAGCATGACGCGCATTGAGGTGTTGCCGGATGTGTCCGCGATAGCCGAATCCTTGCCCGGTTACGAGGGAAGCGGCTGGGCAGGCGTTGGAGCGCCGAGGCGCACGCCGGTCGAAATTATCGATGTACTCAACAGAAACATCAATGCCATCATCGCCGATCCTGCGATGAAGGCGCGGTTCGTCGCGCTCGGCGCTGAGCCGGAGACGATGACGCCGTCTCAATTTGGCGCGCTGATTGCCAATGCTGCCGGGAAGTGGGCGAAGGTAATCGCGTTCGCAAACGTCAAGGTGAACTAATCTCTCCCTACAATTGACTCCAGCTTCAAGAAGCGTAACCTCGTTTATATGGAGCGCTTGACCAATCCTTCGGGTTGTAGTCAGCCCAACCCCAGAACAAAGCAAAAAACTTAGCCATTGCGGTCTCTCCGGAGATACCACGCGCCTTGCCGGAACGACGGTGTGTATAATCCCCATACAGCACTGCAATCGGCGTCTTTGGTCGAAGTGCGATTAAGAAAACCGCAGCCACAGCAGCAGCGAGGATTAGGTCCACGAGTAAAGTCTGCATTTTTAAACACCTCCGCGTGAGGTCGTTGCCGTGACGGGTGATGAGCCGCATGCCGGCACCATCCCGGCGCGCCATGATGCGGAAGCCGTCATGGGGGAGGGTAGGCGCACGGCTCGATTATGCTCAGCCCGGGGCGGGTACGCTCACGCAACGACATGGCGCGCTTTTTATAGGAATGACTGCCGAGGGAGTCGAGTCCCGAAATTGGTCCCGAGATACTGTCAAGCGACATCCGGAATTGACCCCCTGGCGACACGAGGAATTGACCCGGGGGGAGGCTGACGACACCGACCAGGATGCGAATGGCGCCGGGGTAGGCTGACGGAGGGAGGGCGTAGCCC